>CETC01016230.1_pt1 | contig 32481 bp, 48 predicted proteins | sample 326911 | NCBI WGS metagenome assembly CETC01 (sample SAMEA2622694, study PRJEB7988) | marine metagenome | isolation source: saline water (ENVO:00002010), including | reverse complement strand
CTTTTTTAATTGATTCAGCATATAATTGCTCTAAATTATCTAAATGAGCTAAATCTCTCTCATTTGCAACTAATCCTTGTTTATCAATTTTATCTTTAATTCGTTCAATTTCATTACTTATTTGATGTCGTGTTAATTCCATTTTATCTCCTGCTTATTAATATTTTACCCAATAGCCACAAGACTTTTGTAGTTTTTATACTGCAACTTACAGCCAGTTAATATTGGAATGAATATTTTAACTATTCCCTACTTAAAAAATAATTAAAATATCATATATTAAGGTATTTATACAAATTGCTTGTGGCTCTTTATTGAGTAATTGTTTAGAATATTTCAAATCCTTCTGATTTTTTACAGAATTTAGCAAAATTAATTACATTTTGAGTATGAAATGGATAATCTTTATCATCCCATGCAGCTTGTTCTAATTCTACAGTACCATCAGACAGCAATTGATTTAATCTTTCAGCTATTTTTAAAGATTTATCTTTATCAATACGATAACCATCATTAAAATGACCCATTTCCATATCTTCTTTAGTCAATATATCATCACAATTTTCACATACAAAATTCCATAAAGGTCTCCATCCCCAGATATTATTTCTAAAATACATTCCATTTTCTTGATCATATTTAGCTTTTATTTCATATTCTTTCATCCATTTTTCTTTATCTTTGTCATAATCTGCAGTCATTTGAGGTGCATCTGCAGGATATTTTTTAATGCTATGTAAATCAAATCCCATTATATATTCCTTTGTTATGAGAGGGCAGTTTCCCACCCTCTCTATTTTAAGTTAAGTTAAGACTTCAGGTTTAGTGTATTTCCATTTAACAATATCTTCTACTGGACTTTTATCCCAGTTTTTCTCTATTGTAACTTCACCATCTCTCCATGCTAATGCACATATTACTGTTGGCTCAGGACAATAATCCCAGGAATTATCATCTTTAGTAGGTATTCCTTCTAAATGATATTCACCTGTACTTGGATTTATCATCTTAAGATATGTAGCAACTGTTGTATGATAAGGTTGATGAGGTAATCCATTAATACTAATTTGAACTAACTCATATGATCTACCATCTACAATATCAGAATCAATTACTTCAGTAGGGAATTTAGCTAATACTTTATCAAGACCTATTTCTTCAATAGCCATTTGTCTGACTTGAGCATTCTTAATGAATAAAGTATTTGATACATTCCAATCTGGAAATTTACCATCAGAATACTTTCTATACTCTCTATCAGCTTTTGCTTGTTTATATCTTGCTCTAGCTTTTGCATTAACTGTTTGTCTTACTCTCTCTATAGCATTATCAGTTCTTTTCTGTTGCCTTGCAGTAATATTAACGCAATTACCTTCCCAGTCTATTTTCATATTGTTTTCATATACGAAATTACCATTTAAACAAGCTACAAAATTATCATGATATCTATAATATGGCTTTACTGGTAGTAACTTTGCACCATTACTATCAAAATTCCCAATACTAAATATTGCAGTAGATCTCCAACCTACATCTAAGATTTGAAGATACTCAGGTGTAATTTTAGCTATTGGCTTATAAGTTGCGTTATCAATATTACTACTCCAATTACCATTTATATATAGATGAACTTTATTTTTACCAGTTTTAATAAAAGTTAATTGTTCATATGAATAACCATATCCACCTCTACTATTTAAAGCTTCACCTATTTTTGCATTTTTAGCAAATTCTATTAGATTCTTTTGAGAATCTTTATCTGCTGAATTTCTTAATTTCATTAGTCAATTACTCCTCTAATTACTCCTGTTAATGGGTCGTATTCTTTAACAATACGTTGAATATAAAACCCTTTAGGTAATGTTATAGGATTATGCTCTTCATGTTTAAGAGTTACTGACTCTTCTTTTACTTCTACTGCTGATGCAGATTGAGTTGGGTCATTTGACCACTTAGTCTTATATACAGTAACTCCAGCTTCATCTAACATATCTTCAAAATATACTGCATGACAATGCCCTGTTTCTTCACCAAGAGCAAGTTCATGCCTACTGTTTTCTGAAGTATCATATTTTTCGCATCTCCATGTAGTTGATACATGATGTTCAAATTGCTTTTTAGTTACTTTTAATAATACTACATCACCTTGTTGGTATTTCTTCATTTTTATTTATCTCCTAGTTTACACTTGGCTCATAGCCAAAGTTTATTTTGTTTTGTGTTAGCTTAACTGCTTCTTTATATGCTGTTAATTTTACTTCATTACCGTGACCAAATTGGGTTCTATTAATCCAGTTACTATCTTTTTTATACTTACCATGGTCTACCCATTCAGTTACTGCATTATATGCATCCCATACAGTTTGTCCTGAATTACCTTTACCATTATAGTAATTAGTTAGCAATGCATCAAAGATAGGTTTTTGTCTATCTGGTGCTTTACGACCTGTAATTGAATTAAACTCTTGTTTACCACGTTCTTTGAGTTTAGGCATAATTGATTCAAAGTATGCTATTATATCAAAGTTCTTAAGATCATTCATTCTATTCATATGATCCATAGCTTTAGTAAATGAGCCTTCAGCTGCACGTAATACATTGGTTGCTTCATCAAGCCTATTTTTAACACCACTTGTATGTTTTAACTTTATACCGGCACCCTTAGAAAGAGCTAAGTTTAAAGTATTATTACAGACAACTCTTATTGGTGTTGGCTTTAAAGTAACGGCTGTACTACCATCATGTGAATTAAATAGTAATGCATATTTATTTATTTTATCATCACCTACTTTATCACTGTTAGATGCTTTAGCAAGTATCCATATTCTTTTACCATTATGTATCATACCTGCAGTTTCATATGTATAACCATATTCCAATAGGACTTCATCAAATGGTTTAAATGCATCTTTATTTTGCAATATACCATAACTTTTAGATACATTACCTAATATAATAGGTGTATCACCATCCATTCTGTATGTAGCATAATGACCTGTGGGTATATTAAAGCCTGGAAGTTCAGTTTCGTTCATCCAAACTCTCCAATTAAGATTAGCTTGTTTTAAAGCCTCAGTTGTTGTTGGTGGCTTATCTAATCTTGTACCTAATGAATGCCAAGGTGTTTCATCTACATAAAACATATCATTTTTATTTTCTAATCCATGTGCCATTATTCTTCCTTTTCTAATATTTCTTTAAGATTATTTGTTATTATTGATCCAATATAATCTTCTAGTTCTAATATACCTGGTTTTCTTGTATCTATACTTATATCACAAGTTTCATGATCACTATCAATTGATAGCATTGGTGGGGTAGTATATATACAATAATCACTTTCTAAATTGTTTACTATAAAGTGAGTTAATACATCTAAATTTATAGTCCCTTTTATTGTTATTACTTCTTTTATTTCTTCATTTTCCATTATTATCTTCCTTTTTATTTTCTTTACCTATTTCTGATATTCTGAATTGACCTTTTACTTCGTCTGGATCTGTTTTACCATCACCTGTATGATTAACAATAGCATCTACATATCCTTCTAGATACCATCTAGCTTCAACTTCTAGTTCAAAGCCACGAAGGGGGTGATCTTGAACCACCCCTTCTTCGTCTTTACAGGAGATATACAATATATATTTAGGCTCCATGAGTGTCACCTTTTATACGCATACCAAACTTTTCAGTAAACTCTGTTCTTTCAGGCTCCTCCATATCATGTGCAATTTTCATAAATGAATGAAATTCTCGCAACCAATAATCTACAGCAGTTTCAGTTATTTCATCAGCTTCCATAGTTTCATAACCCTCTTTAGAGCCTTGAAAATTAAGAGCTTGAGCCATAGCTATAGCATCAGCACATTCTGCGTCTATTATTTTTTGTATTAAGTCTCCACCTTCAACATGCTCTAAATGTTTAAACATTGTTAATATACCGTTCTGTAAGTCACCAATTAATTGCATATAAAAATGTAATGGCAGATCAGATAATTTTATATCCTCTTCTTTCATACTTTTAGTTCCTTTCTTACTTTCTTTTTTAGATCTTTGACCATTAATTCAGTCATTCTACGTTCAGTTGTATCTAGCAACATTTGTGTTACTACTACACCATGCTCAGTTTGTTTACCAATTCCAATTTTCTTTAGTTTTGCAAACTGCTGCTTGTAAAACCTTATAAAATCAGATTTTAGCCTCATATTTTCACCTGGCATTATTATCTCCTTGTATTGTTTTATTTATTTAATTATTCTTTAGGGAGGATGGGGGAAAGACTTTGATGAATTAGTGTACGAATGGTCCCTCCCCCAAGGAGGAAACTATTTACTATTTACGTCCCCAGAACCTTATTTGTCCTAGATTTGGGAACGTTTTTAGCATCCAATCTATAAATTCTAATAAGAGATAGAAACAAATTATAGAAAAGAGGCTTAGCCCAAGATATACCAATAGTCTATAGATCATACTCACATCCTCATATATTCTACTATTGCCTCACCAGCAAAAGATTCATCTTTGGTTTCATATAGTATGCAATCATCAGAACACTCATCAAAATGTGAGTCATTCATTACTACATCTCCACATTGTTTACATATTAATATATGTTTCATTATATCTCCTTGTTTTTATTTAATTTTTTAGATGTAGAAGGGAAAATAACCGACATCTTCCCTCCACATCTTTTTACTCGAACAGTAACTCGAACTTCTAAAAAAGAAGTGTCATCGTACGCGCATATGAAGAGAAAGGAAATCATATGCTATGATAGTATCCTGCCTTTCGCGCCTGGAGGATTAGTTCACGAACTATCAATTTGACGGGGAGGACTTTAAAATGGGGCATCCTCCCCTTTGGAGAAGCATAGCGTCCTTAAGACACTCGGCTAATTTGAATTATATCGGTAGAGTGACTTTAAGCGACAGTCATATAACAGTTCCATGGTTTAGCCTTAGAGTATAGCCTGCAGACTATCAGCATCACATGGAGTTACGCTATATTTTTAACTCTTACTGGTACCACCCAGCTCCCTGCTTAAGATAGGACCGATATAATAATAAAGCACATCATATCTTTCGTCTCTAAGCTATTGACTCAGATATATAATGTGCTACGATAACGTTATCGATTGGCTTTAACTAGTGTCACCATTTGCTACGCTATACTTTTAATTTAATAGTTCTACCATTCAATATATTGCAGATTGAATACCTCTTCATTGAGTCCCCAGTGTCCTGGTTCAGCCTCGCCTATTGATACTGGTTCTACTTGTTTAGCCAATATCACCTCGAACTATATTTGTTGCGGGTGTGTGAATCGAACACACAATACTACGGCTTATGAGACCGTCTAGCCTACCAAGGCTTGTACCCGCTATACTTATTTCTTTACTTTATATCCATCCCATATTAAGGATGAAACACCAAAGCATAGTAACCAATAGAATAGAATACTTTGGTGATAACCCATCATTTGATAATGCATATAGCATTGTAATGTGGTAACAAATAATACTACAACTGCAATTACTCTTCCCATTGTATCTCCTCTTTATATTCATAATCATCTGCACTTACTTCTTTAGATAGAGCATATAATCTACCAATATTCAATCCTGTTATACAGTCAAGAACTTCATGAGATAATCCATCTACTTTAAGTATTGCTACATCTAATAAAGCATATGGTTCATCATCATTCCATGACTTCATAGTAGTTACACTTAAGCCATATCCATTAGGATAAACTTCTCTATAGTTCATTAATTCTTTCATTATATTTCCTCAATATCTTTAATTTGTTCAAATTCTTCGTAATCTAATATTGTACTATCATATCCATCTTGTTTGGTTTTTTTTAATAGCGACATTCTTTTAGCTGCAGCTTCTCTTGTTATATCATATATTCTACGTTTGTCCATAATTATATCTCCTATATATTTTGATTGAAAATGACTGCGAACAGACTACTCAGGTTCGTCCCTTTCATCTGTTCTACCGCACGTACACACAATACACTCACTGGTGATCAAATCCATATGGGAATCACATGTGTGCTCATTGTGGCCTGATTAAAGTATCAGGAACTATCAGTCAATATTATATAATAAATACAAAGACACATTACCCTTTAACAGGAGTTGTCCACTTAATGGCTTACTGCGTATTGTGCTAACACTTTGTATATATTATAGAGTGAATTATCCGCTACAAGCAAACTAACAAACCTTCATGCGAATAGCTCATCTCATCTGTTGGAGACACTACACTACATTTGCGTTCACTTGTAGCTAATATTATAAGTACAAGAGGTAACATTAGTTAGCCTCTCTTTCTTGCAACCAGATAACAAACCTTGCAATTTTAGATTTGCCATACTCTGTTGCACTGTTAGACATAGCATTTAGTAGCTCATAACGTACTTTGAAATTACCCAATGTAACTGAGCCAAAGTCTTTGATGAAGTCACTACTGAAAGTTGTTTCATCAACTACATAACCCTCTGGGTTACAAACAATACACTGGTCTCCACCATTAGTTTGATTGTCACAAGTTAAACAAGTATGAGTATTCATGATATGTCCTTTATTGATTATAAGTAATTAAGATTGTAAGGTATAAGTTTATACTATATATATACCTAAGAGGGAAGGAGAGTGGGTTACCACTCAACCTTCTTCTCACCCCAAGACTTAGCTTGCATCTTAGCAAAGCCACGCTTAGATAGATAGTACAACTTACCAGAGTTCACATTCTCAAACTCACCAAACTCTTCACCATCAATTTCTTTACCTTCACCGGTAAAAGTTACTGTTGATGGTCTTGCTTCTCCATCGATGTTCCATACGATAGAATATTCTTCACCCATAATAAATGTCATAATAGACTCCTTTTTCTAATTGAAAGTTAACGTAAAGATAGATTTGAAAACCTATCTCAACCCGGTATGTGGCAAGTTTTTAACCTCACATACAAATTCTATAATTTTTGAAACTTCATTTGGTTTTCAACTTTTTTTGTTTTATATTCTCTTTAGAAAGGGGGGCCCTTTATGGATCTCATCAATTTTTTAGATTATTTTTATCTCATATTACTTTATTCATTTTATTTATTTGGTAGCTTAGCATTTATGGAAATATGGAGATATTTACGTAAAAAGAAATGACATGGGAGGATTTAATTATTATAGTTATGGCGAGTATATTAGCTTGGACAGTAGACTATCTGGATACTTCACCCAAATATTCTTGTCCAAAACATTGTCGGGTGGACCATGCACATTTCCCACGACCAAAGGGAGTGGGTACAAAGTATTTAAAGGAGGAAGATATAGATGCGAAAGGTAGAGAAACCCAGCATTTGGAGCTTAATGAACCCACTGGAGAAGTTACTAATAATAATCTCAGTGTTGATTTTGATCTATCTTACAGGCTTAATGATAATAACAACTAAAGCATTTTAGGATTTCCAATCCGGTTTTAAAAGCTTGCTATTAAGTATATGAAAAAATACCATAAGTATTTGATTTTAGTAGTAGTTACAGGGGTTAAAAAAAATGTTGTATATTAATAAAAAACCTAGTAAACTAGTATATCAAATTAGGAGGTTAATCATGAAAGAATACATCTTGACTATTAGATATAACGAAGAGACTGAAGAGATAGAGTATTTAACAGAAGAGATGATTGAAGATGAGAATACCTTTTATTATGGCGATATGATTCTAGATGAATATTGGGATGAAGAAACTATAGAGTGGATGAAAGATGTGTATATCATAGGGGAGTCTTAAATAAAGAATAATAATTTTTTCTTAACGCAAACAAGCGTTTGCTAAAAAAATTGTATAGAGGAGTAATAGTAAGTGAAAAATATGTATGACTACAGTTATGCAGTAAAAGAGATGAGAAAATTCTTTCAAGAAGAGAAAGGATTCATTGAAGTACCAGCACAATCAAGGCAGTCTATATTAGCTGCATGTGAAGATCCAGCTACGATATCACAATATATATTCAGTGGTATTAACTGGCCATTGCCTCAAACAGGGCAAATGTGGTTAGAGAGGGATTTATTAGATAATCCTGATGCTAAAGGGGTGTTCTGTATAACTACAAGTTATAGAAATGAGCCAAATCCAGTAGAGGGTAGACATGATAAAGTCTTCCCAATGTTTGAATTTGAATCTCATGGAGGAATGCAAGATATGATGGCTCTTGAAACAGAGCTATTATCACATTTAGGGTTTGGGGAAGTACATAAGACAATTAGTTATGATGATGCATGTAAGCATTATGATGTCAATTTATTGGACTATGATGAAGAAGATGCTTTATGTAAGCAATATACACCTTGTGTGTTTTTAAAAGACTTCCCATTAAGGACTCATCCTTTCTGGAATATGAAACATGCAGGTGATGGGATGTATAATAAGGTTGATGTTATTATGCATGGAATGGAAACTATTGGAAGTGCAGAAAGAGCTACAGATGTACAGGAAATGCGTGATCAGTTTCATAATATATCTGATGGTGAATATGCACAGCTTTTATATAATCATTTTGGTAAAAAACGAGTGGAAGATGAGCTAGAAGAGTATTTAGCACTTGATATGTTTGAACGTTTCGGTGGTGGTATTGGAGTGACAAGAATGGTGTCAGCTTTGAAAGCTCATGGAATATTACACAAATAAGGAGAATGTGATGGAAACTGTATATGTAGAAGATGCTGTAAGAGAATTATCTCGAAAGCTAGAAGATCTATATTACAGGGTTTATACAATGGAAGATAGTATTGCACAGTGTAATGCTAAAATTGAAGAACTCAATGAGGAGAGTAAGGATGCCTAGCATGGAGGATATATTATTAAATGCTATGAAGGGTATGGGTGGTGACCTTTTTGGGTCCCCTCAAAGAGTTTATTCTAAGGGCTATGGAGGGTATCCAGAAGCTGTAAACGTTAAAGATATTGATACAATGCATGATTTTACTATTCAAAAGGGTGATATATGGAGCCATGAAATGGAAGGTGAAGCAATGGTAAATAAAAGTGGGGCTTGGTTGACAGATAAAAATGGGCTAAAAGTTCTCGGGAGCCTTAACGCTGATATTCCAAAGTGGCTTGGATATCATGGAGACCCAATTCCTCCTAAGTCAACAAGTGTAATAAGGCATGGGAAGAATCGTGATCGTGTAACGCTTCTGGATAAGAATGGTAATGAATACGAAATGGGATACAAAGCATATTTAGAAACTTTAAAATAAAAGGGGAGATAGATGCCTAGTTTAGATGGTTATTCATTAAATGAAGAAATTAAAAAGCTGCGTAAAGAAATATTTGAAGAACTGGCCTCTCAAAGAGAAGCATTTAGAGAGTTATACGGATATTTGGCAGCAATGCAAAAGAAAGAAAAAGCTGAGTCTGAAAAGAAAGCGGCTATAAGAAAGGAGACTAAGAATGCCAAGTCCAAAAAAATGCGGGCAAATGTACCCCAAGGGTAGTAAAGCCTATAGCGATTGTGTAAGTTATAAAGGCACTGCTGGTAAGCGTGGTAGACGTGGAATGGAAGAGCGTGGTAAGATGCCTAAAGGGCCTAGATATTAATGCCTAAATACCATACATGACCACATTCAGGTAAACGTCATCCGGTGGATGAACAGCATGAACTACCCAATGGAGACAAAGTGTTTGGTGAAGAAACGGGCTCTATTGAATATCGCATTCCTAAGCCAAATTATAAAGAGGGTAAATAGCTATTGCGATTTTATAAAGTTGGAAAAGTAGAGCATAAAGTTTATGATCCAGATGATTCATTGCCAAATGGCTTAATTGTGAAGTCAGACTGGAGGAAAGCTGATATTGGCGATTGGGTTAAAGCTGATGATGAATGTGTAATAGAGGTATTGCGCAAAGGTCAAATGCAGCGCAAAAAGGGAAAAAAGCGTGTTGTTGAGTATATAGGTACTTGTACTGGCACTTTTGTAGTGCACAATAACACAAAGATGGATACATCACGAAGAGCTAATATTTATACTTTTGGAGGGAATAAAACTCCAGAAGAAAGTTTATTACAACGAAAAGATTTAACTAAATATGAAAGAGTCTTTGTGATGTATCTTTCCCAAGGAGTACGACCTAGAGATGCATATATGAAGGCATTTCCAACAAACGATCTTAACTATGCATCACATAAAGCTGCACAGTTAACAAAAACAGAGAGAATAAGGACAGCTATGAAAGAAGAATTAAAGCCAGTTTTGGAAGAGTTAGAGCTAGATGAAACTTTTGTACTTAAGAACATTAAGGAGGTAGTTCTCTCGTCTGATAAGGATGATACTAGACTAAAAGCTCTTTTTAAACTGGCTGACATTATGGACATGGAAGATAAAAACGCTACTAAAGTTACACAGCTTTCTGTAGGAGCATTTACAGGATTTAGTCCTGAACAGATAGAAAAGGCTCAAAGGCCTGAATTGGAGGAGTAATGGCGAATAGAGAATTAGAAGATCAATTAATAAATTCTTTTATTGAAAATGATATTTCTACATGGGACCCATTAGGATTGGATGGTGAGGCTGCTTATCATGGTGCTTCAAGAGAAGATAAAGAAGGTTATGATATGCAAGCAATGCAATATTTTTATGAGGTCCAGCAAAACAAAATGCAAGATAATGATAGATATTCAGGATTAGAATTTGACAACTTTTTAAAAATTTACAGCCCGAATGAATCTTTTATTGAGTCATTTAGAGCAGATGAAACTCCTACTAGTGGACCTGCAGTAATGTGGCATGATATATACAATAGAGACACAGGGCTAATGAAAGAAAGTGCATTAAAAGGGTTAAGAAGAATGCTTGCTAGCCAAATGGTAAAGTAAATGGATTTGATGGGGTTATCGTCCATTGTAAGTGGGCAAGTAGATAAAAAGACAGAAGAAGAAAGATGGAACCACTGTAAAGGGTGTACATTTCTTACTAAGAATAATAGATGCACTAAATGTGGATGTTTTATGAAAGTAAAGGTTAAGTTTAATAAAGCTAAATGCCCAATAGGGATATGGAGTAGTAATAGCTAATATCAATTTAAATAATGTTTCTGAGATGGAGAGTCAGCTTCTTCTTGCTAAAAATGATTTAATAGCATTTGGAAAGCTTTTTTTACCTGATGACTTTATGAGGAGTGAAACTCCTTTTTTCCATTATGAAGTAGCAGATAGGCTTAATGACCATAGCATTAGGCAAATGGCAGTTATATTGCCTCGTGGTCATGGTAAGACTGTATTAACTAAGTGCAGTATTGTACATGATTTTGCATTTGCTGAGGACCCATTATTTTATGGATGGGTTGCTGCTTCTAGTAAAATTTCTGTACCAAATTTAGATTATGTAAAATATCATTTGGAATATAATGATAAAGTACGTTATTATTTCGGGGACGTCAAGGGAAGAAAATGGACAGAAGACGATATTGAGCTTAAAAATGGCTGTAAATTGATATCTAAATCTAATCTTTCTGGTATTAGAGGCGGAGCAAAGTTGCATAAAAGATATGATCTAATAATCTTAGACGACTTTGAAGATGAAAATAATACAGGGACTCCTGAGTCTCGTGCTAAGATAGCTAACTTAGTTACAGCAGTAGTCTTTCCAGCATTAGAGCCAACTGATGGCCGTTTGCGTATTAATGGAACTCCAGTGCATTTTGATGCTTTTGTTACGAATATATTAAATGGTTACAATAAAGCTAAAGCCCAAGGAGAAAGTTTTTCCTGGGATGTTGTAACATATAAAGCACTGCAAGAAGATGGAACTCCTTTATGGCCTTCATGGTTTGGTCATAAAGAAATGGAGAGAAAAAAGAAATTTTATTCGGATAACGGTGTGCCGCAGAAATTCTATCAAGAATACATGATGGAAGTTCAAAATGAAGCCGATGCTATTTTTACTCGTAGCCATATCAAGTATTGGGATGGCACTTTTTATAGAGATGAGGAGACAGGGATTGCATATGTCAGAACAAAAGAAGGCGATGAAAAACCAGTCAATATTTTCGTTGGGGTTGACCCAGCTACAGATAGTGCTCGTAGGGATAGCGACTTTAGTGTTTTACTTGCTGTTGGGGTTGACAGCCATAACAATTGCTATGTACTTGATTATCTCAGGAAGCGTTCTATACCTGTACTTGGCATACCGGGACAAGATGACAGGAGAGGCATTGTGGACTATATATTCAGGTACAATAAAATATATAATCCAAACTTATTTTGCATTGAAGACACAACTATGTCAAAGCCAGTCTTTCAAGCGGTTAATGCAGAAATGCGAAGACGTAATGACTTCACTATCAAGTATACTGCAGAAAAGCCTGGTAATAGAATGTCTAAAAGAGATAGAATACAAGAGATATTGGCACAAAGGTTTTCAGTGGGCTCAGTCTTCATTAAAAAAGATCATTATGATCTTCAAAGGGAAATAATGACTTTTGGACCTAGAATGGGCCATGATGATACTATAGATGCATTAGCATATGCATGTAAGTATGCACATCCACCTACTTCTATGAAAAAAGATAAACAGGGTTCCTGGACTAAGCATAAACCTAAAGCAAGGAGTTGGATAGTAGCTTAATGGCAAATGAAAAAGAATCACAATTAGGAATGCTAGGATTAAGTTTGGCAGCACTTGAAGGGCTTTTTACTGGGGAAGGTAGAGGCTTGACTGAGCGTGCAGGATCTGGAGTATTAGACTATTTGAATGAAATGGAGCTAACAGAAGCAGATAGTTTATATTTAAGAGATAAAGCTAGATCATTTGCTACAACTCCTGCATCTGCATCAATGGGGACCTGGTCAGAGAAAGGAATGATAAATGCAGCTATGGGACGCCAAGGAATGTATCAAGGACAATCTTTATATGACCTTGAGTATATAATGACTGCAAGAAATCCTGAAGAGTTTGAAGAAAAGCAAGATTATGTTTTATCAAGATATGCTGAACATGGCATCAAAGAGGCTCCAAAGTTAGTTGATATATTATTAGGCTATACTACTCCTTACGATGAAAATATGAGGGAAACAGATTTAAGACCTTCTGGTGGCTATCCATTTAGAGGAGATAAAGTTTACGACTTATCTGATTATGCTGTAGTAGACGCAGTTTTTGCTGATAATGAATATGCATTAAGGGATGAGGTATTAAATTTAAAGATGGGAGAATCTATAAATCTTACTAATAGGCTTGATGCTAGGGCTGATATATTTTCTAGTGTTGATCTAGGAAGATATAGTTCAAGTATTGGAAAAGATGAAGTTGGATTTTATGTAGCTATTGCTGATATATTTGACGTATCCAATTCTACACAAGCTGGGGAGCTAGTAGAGTTTGCAGGGTCTAATCCAGTTAATTTATATGGAAGATTTTATTTTAATGAAAAAGATATAGATGATTTTATTCTATACGATGATGCAAGGAATTAGAGAATATGCCAAAATTTGGAAAAAGTAGTCGCAGTAGACTTGCGACATGTGATGAAAGATTGCAAGATATATTTAATGAAGTTATTAAATATGTAGATTGCTCTGTACTAGAAGGACACCGAGGTGAAGAAAGACAAAATAAATTGGCAGACGAAGGGAAAAGTAAAGTTCGTTTCCCTAACGGTAGGCATAATGCTAAGCCTAGTCGTGCTGTTGATGTCACACCTTATCCCGTGGACTGGGATGACAGAGAAAGACAAACTCTTTTTGCAGGGTTTGTGCTTGGGGTGGCTCGTGGGATGGGTCATACTCTTCGGTGGGGAGGAGACTGGGACAGAGACTTTCAAGTAGTAGATAATAGATTTGATGATTTTCCACACTTTGAAATAGTGGATTAAAAAAGTTTAAATAGGAGTATAATATGGCATTAACAAACGCAACATTAACGGTAAAGCTAGTAGAGTCATTGACGTTAAATGGGAATAACTATGGTGGCACTATAACTAAGACTTTTACAGTTGATGAAATATTTAAAAGGATTGTTCTTTGTCCAGGCAGCGCAGATACAACAGTGGTAACTTTTAATGCTGCAGTTAGCGGGGCAGATGGGGCAATTGATGAAGACTTCCCAGAATATTTACGTATTACAAATTTAGATGGAACTAATTCAGTTAACCTTGGCTTTGTAGGTGATGCTTCAAATTTCCAAGTTTTATTAGGAGCTGGTGAAACATATATAATGGGAGCTGTTAAAGCTGGTATGAAAGGTGAAGCAGATACTAGCCCTGCATTTTCATTAGAAGATATGGTAAAGATTATAGCTGATCCAGGAGCAAACGCAGTAGAATTAGAAATATTTATAGCTGGCAAAAATAGTTAATAGGAGAGATTAATGCCTCGTAAAGATAAGAATGCTGATAGAATACGTCAGATGTTCAACCGGGTCAATGAACGGTCCCGTGTACAGTGGGAATATATAAACCAAAAAGGGTTTGATTTTTCCAATGATAATCAGCTAACAGAGCAGGAACGTATTTCCTTGGAAGAGCAGGGAATGCCTACATTTACAATTAATCGTATCTTGCCAGTAGTAGAAATGCTTAATTTTTATGCCACTGCTAATACTCCACGGTGGCAAGCTATTGGAGCTGAAGGAAGTGATGTAGATGTAGCTGCCGTTTTTTCTGATATAGCTGATTATGTATGGTACGGTTCTGATGGAGGTACATTATATGCAAATGCAATTAATGACTCTATCACTAAATCTTTAGGGTATTTAATGGTCACAGTAGACCCTGATTCTGATAATGGCATGGGAGATGTTAAAATAACACAACCTGAGCCATTTGATGTATATGTAGACCCTAAGTCAAGAGACATGTTATTTAGGGATGCATCTTTTATTATGATTAGAAAGGTTCTACCTACAACACATCTTTATGGTATGTTCCCTGATCAAAAGCGTAAGATTAATATGGCTGCCAACTCAGAGAATGTAGATTATGTTTATACAGAAAAGTCTTTAGGGAATATGCAAAAAGATTTTGATTATAAAGATATTGAAGAAGGTGAAAGCATAGACCCTAAGACTGGAGAAAGCGATAAACTATTAGAGCTTTTTGAGGTTTATGAGAAAGAAAAAATTCCTTATATTAATGTTTTCTATAGGGTTCCACCAGATCAATCTGAATTAAATCGTATTAAAATGCAAGTTGATGTTCGTCTTAAAGAGATGACTGAAGAAATGATGGTCAAGCTAAAAGAACAAGATCAACAAATGCGACAAGCAGTAGAATCTGGATCTATGATAGAGGAGAGATATAATTTAGAAATAAAAAAAGCTCAAGAATTAATGAGTCAGCAATTAAATGCAGCAAGGCAAGAATACATGTCAGAACTGCAAGCAGAGGCTTCTAAGGTAGAGAATAAAATTATTAGCGAAAAAGAGTTTAATATCTTAATGAAAGATAAAACTTTTGCATCTTTAGTTATTGATAGAATTTCGTTTTTTGGAACAAGGATTAAGCAAACTGTAGTTATTGGAGATAAAACAATATATACTAAGTACCTTCCAGATAGAATTACTGAGTACCCTATTGTTCCTTTCCATTTTAAATGGACTGGCACACCATATCCAATTTCTGCAGTATCACCATTAATAGGTAAGCAAAGAGAGATGAATAAAGCACATCAATTAATGGTACACAATGCATCTTTGGGAAGTAGTTTAAGATGGATGCATGAAGAAGGTAGTATTGATACAGATTACTGGGAGCAATATGCAAGCTCACCTGGAGCGTTATTGCCAATAAGGCCAGGTGCAACTCCTCCTACTCCAGTGCAACCTGCTCCATTATCTAATGCATTTTTTGGCATTGTTAATGAGGGCAAGCAAGATATGGAGTATTTAGCTGGTATATATGGGGCAATGCAAGGAGACACTAGGGCTCAGCATGAAACATATAGAGGTATGCTTGCAATGGATGAGTATGGTACACGTAGAGTAAAGCAATGGCTTAAAAACTCTGTAGAGCCTGCGTTAAAACAGTTGGGTATTATAACAGCCCAATTTACTCAATCTGTATATACTGCAAATAAAGTATTTAGAGTAGTGCAACCAAATGCATTACATGAAGAAAAAGAAATTGAGATTAATGTACCAATGTACAATGATCTTGGTGAAGCTGTAGGTAAATTTAAAGATTATGCCTCAGCTAAGTTTGATGTTAGGATTGTTGCTGGTTCAACCTTGCCTGTTAATCGCTGGGCATATTTGGACGAGCTAAAAGAGCTTATGCAATTAGGTGTTATTGATGATATCGCCCTGTTATCAGAAACCGATATCAGAAATAAAGAAAGTATTGCTAAGCGTAAAAGTACATATTCTAGATTGCAAGGACAAGTTAGTAGCATGGAATCTGAGCTTAAAGATGCACAAGGTACAATTGAAACTTTACAGCGTCAATTAGTACAAGCTGGTATAAAAGGCAAAGTAATGCAAGCTGCTATGGAGATTAATAAGAAGCGTGATAATGCAAATAGTGCGATGGATAAAGAATACAATGAAACTCGTACACAACAGAAAATGTTGCGTAATGAGAGGCAGCGTAATCTTGACAATGAAAACCGCAGGTTGCAAGATAATGTTTCTAATCACATAAAAAACCTGCAAGACAAGAATGATAAATCTTAAAACTAAGGAGAGTTAAATGAAAAATGAAAAGCAAGTTGAAGGTAACCCAAAGGAATTTGGCTCTGATGACTTCTTTGATGCAATGGATCGCCAGGTAAATGGAGCGATCATGGATGATCAACCGATAGAGGCAACCCCTCAGAATACAGCTGGCCCTACACAGGCAACCCAGCAACAAAATATTGAGGGCACCAGTACTAATGATGTTGATTGGGAAAAACGGTACAAAGATTCAAGTCGTGAAGCCGTTAAGATGCGTGAGCAAATTAATGAGTTAAAGCCATTTGTACCAGTTCTCGAAGCGATGAAACGTGACAGCGGTCTTGTTGACCATGTTCGTAATTATCTTGTTGAAGGTGGAAAGCCTTCAAAATCAGTAAAAGAACAACTAGGATTAGATGAAGACTTCATTTATGACGAAAGTGATGCAATGGGTAATCCAGATTCTGATTCAGCTAAAGTTTTTAATGCTCATGTTGATAGATTAGTTCAAAATAGAGTAGGTGGAATACTTGATGATGAGCGTAAACGTTCATTACAAGCACGTGCTAAAATGGCTAAACAGCGTGAAATTATGGACTTTAAAAATAGACATGAATTTACTGATGAGCAAGTTCAGGAAATAATTGGCCAAGCTCAACAAAGACGAATGACATTAGATGACATGTATTATCTTTTGAATCGTGATAAAGCTAGTGCTAATGTAGCCAGATCTACTAAACAAGATATGATGGAACAGATGAAGAATGTAAGAAACATTCCAACAAGTGCCGGTGGTGTCAATAGTCCAAGAGCAGAAGTATCCGCTGATGATCAAGCATTTGATTCAATCATGGGTTCAGATGTGGACTTTGACGACTTGTTCGGTGGGTAACATTTTGTTATACTGCCATAATAATAACAACCTAAATAAAAGGAGATAATCTCATGGCAGATATCTTTGAAAATGGGTTACAGAGTGCCGCGTTAAGTGATAACGCATTAGGTTCAGCTGGTAGCAGATTAGGTACAACTTTAGGTACAGGTGATTTACGAAGACGATATAACTTCGGTGAACGTGTATCTGAATTGTCACTATCTCAAGACCCATTCTTTCGATTCGTAAGTAAGGTGAATAAACAAGCAACGGATGACCCTGCTTTTAAATTCACAGAAAAACGTGGTTCATGGCATAAACGATATGCTTATGTAAATACAGGTGGTGCTACTTTTACAACATCACAAGGAACAGACGCAAATGCAAACGCAGATGCAGGAAGCAAGATCTATCTAAATATGGGTACAGATTATGCTTCTGCTGGTAACAAAACTAATGTAATGGGCAAATCAGTTGACTATTATATTGGCGGAACAGGAACTAAACCTACATTCCTTTTGCCAGGTCAATTGCTTAAAGTCCCTATGGCTGCTGCTGATAATAGCTCAAATGCATCTTCATACAGTGACTATTTAATAGTCAAGATTGATGATGCTACTGATAGTGGTGAGTTTGTTAATGTAGAAGGTACTGTTGTTAAAGGTATTACTGGCTCTACATTCTTTATGCATGATCCTGCTTCTGTTGCTGTTGGTGGCTCAAGTCAAACTACTGCCTCAGAAGAAGACTTAGCACAATTTAAGTGTTATGTAGTTGGATCAGCTTTTGCTGAAGGATCTGGTTACCCTGAAACTTGGAAAGACCAACCTTATGGTACAGGTTATGGGCAAACACAGATCTGGAAAACATCTATGGCTATGACTAACTCAATGCGTGCTACAGCTCTTAAATATGAGCAAAATGAATGGTCACGCATTTGGAAAGAAAAGCTAATTGAGCACAAATTTGACATTGAGCAATCTTTGTTATTTGGTTCTCAATATGTAGATAGTGCTGGTGTTCAATACACTCAAGGTGCTGTAGACTTTATATCAACATATGGAAATGCATTTAGTCTTGATATTAATACTAAGACTTCAGATGACTTCCTAGATGATATGTCAGCATACTTAGATCCTCGTTATAATAACGGCAAAGGAACAGTGTTCTTCTGTAGTACTTCTGTGTTTAACTGGTTGCATAAATTAGGTGGATACTTTAAGAATAATCTTGAAATTTCTTCTAACTATCGTGCTGACTTAGCTATAACAGGCAAAAAGAAGGTATTTGGTATTGACATTACTGTTATATCAACACCTTATGGAGATATGAATGTAGCTCGTAATATTCACCTTGATGGTACTAACATTAAGTTATTGGGTATTAACATGAGTCATTGTAAATATCGTCCATTGGTAGGTAACGGCATCAATCGTGACACATCTGTTTACGTTGGTGTTCAAACATTAGAAAATAGCGGAATTGACCGCAGAGTAGATCTTATTCTTACCGAAGCTGGTATGCAATGGGAAATGCCTGAGTCTCACGCTATTTGGACAGCATAGGAGGTCTGATTATGGCTAATCCAATGTACGGACAAAATAAGTTCGATAACGCTGTTGATAATTCAACAGGAGAAATAGTGCATTTCAAACCTGGATCAGATGGTACACATATAGCAGCTGCCGAGTCAATAATACTGACTTCAGCTGATGCTGGAAATAGATACTTTGTAGATGTTTCTGCAAATACGTGTTCTGTTAGATTACCTTCAGCATATGCTAATAAAGGGATGCAAGTACACTTTCATCTTGATATTACTAGTGATGCTGAAGCAACTAAAGACCTAGATATTTTCACTGATTCTACAGCTGAATTTATTATTGGTACTTGTTTAGATGCGGGAGCTGTACATGATAGTTCGGTTGCAGATGATCTTTTAAGAATGGATTCTTCTGCAAACGCAGTTAATGCTGGAGACAGAGTTAGCTTAGTATGCGATGGTAAACACTGGTATGTTATGGATGCTGTTTGCTTAGAGGCTAATGTTTTCGTATCTGGCACAGCAACTAGATCATAAGGAGGTAACTGATGGCTAAGTTAGGTGCAAAGGCTGGATGGAATGAAAATTATGTTCAGTCAGTAACAGCTTCTACTACCTTAAATGCCGGAGATAGCGGTAAGGTTTTTACTGTAGCTACTGATACTTTAGTAATTACTCTGCCAGCTTGTGAAGCAGGACTTAAGTTTACATTTGTAAACACAGGTGCTGATGGTAACAATATTATTACTCTTTCACCTCAAGAAACAGATGGAATATGGGGTACTATTACCCTTGCTGGTTCTGTTGTTGATTTAGGTGGAGTTGCTAATAAAGACTTAATCAATACTAAAGGAACTGCAATTAAAGGTGATTCTGTCACTTTAGTTTCAGATGGTACTGATTGGTATGTTACTGCTTCAACTGGCATATGGGCTGCTGAGGCATAAAACAAAATAGATCTGCCCCCTTCCCTGGGATATTCTCTCCCCGCGGAGGGGGGTGGGTTTAGCAAAGGAACTATATGGCATATAATGCAAGATTATCATTTAAGGAACAAATACAATCATTATGTGGCTTTAATATTGTTGATGGCAGTATAGTCAGTAATGATATTGCAGCTAAGTATTTATTAGATGGATTTAAAGATGTAGTTAAAGTAGTAAAAAAGGAATCTCCTGGAGATATAGACAACTTTATTGTTACAGAAACAATTACTTCTAGTCCCTATGGAGTTTCTTCTAGTGGTATTATTAATGTCCGTAGGCAAGTTGGGACACTTGATACTGGGGATAATGATATTCGTACTGCTACTAAAGTATCGTTAGGTAATTTTTCAAGAACTCAAGACTCTTCTAGTTTATCATACAGGTCTAAATTTAATCCTGTGTATATGGTAAATAAGGATTCATCATCAAGAGATAATGATATTACTATTGAAATATCTCCTGTCCCTACTGTTAGCGAACCTGCATTTATTAGTTATATAAACATAGAGCCTAAAGGGTCAAGTGATGGGGATGCATTTAGTAATTTAGATGTATCAAGCCACTCTTATTTATATAATCTTCCAGAACAGTATAATCATGCTGTTATAATGTATGCAGCTATTAAATGTATTGAAAGAAAGTTAGCTTCATTGATATTAGACGATGAAGATATAGAATTAGAAAAAGCATACTCTACTAGGAAAGATAGCTTGATAAGTGAGTATAGAATGTTTTTAGGGGTTGGTAATGCAGAGAGAGCTGCAGCACAACAGCAAGGAGCTGGATAATGAAAGTTCAAGAGTTAATGGAAAGACTTGGAATTACAGAAACTGGTAGAGCTATAGCGTATATTAAAGATGGTTTAGAAGAAATGAATATGTTAGCTGAAACACATATCACTACCGCTAGAATTGATATAGTTAAAGACCAAAGGTTTTATGATCTTCCACATGACATGATTAAATTACTAGATGTTAGATGTAAAAATCATTTAAATTCCAAGGATGAATATAGGTCAATACCAAGGGGTATAGGGAAACCAATTAATAAGGATGCAGATGGCAACTAGAAAAGAATATAGTTATCAAATAAAAGGGAATAAACTTTCACTACTTGAAAAAGATTTTGAAACTGCAGATGGTTTAAATTATAGATATACTGAGGGAGCTGGCTTAGATGGTTCAACTGGCAGTACCATTATTAAATCTCCAACATCAGATGTAACTGATGGAATTGAATTAGAATACACATATAGCCCTAATTATATAGTGAATGATGCAAGTGATACAGTTAGTATGACTGAATATACTGAATCTTCTGGATTGCTGTCTATTACAGTTGCTAGTATAACTGTAGTTGCAGATGAGTGGATATTAATTACAGGATCTAATAAATGGAATGGGCTTCATCAAGTTAATGCTAACGTTACTGGGGGGACTACTGTTGTGTTAAAGACAAAATACAATGGTGGTACAGTTACTGGCTTAACGGCTACTGTATCACATGATGTATCTGTATTAGAGGATGAATCATTTGAATTAGACTTACCAACATATTTATCTAAAGCTTTAGTATATTATGTAAAAGCTAAAGTAGCAGAAGATGCAATGAATCTTGAGCTTAAAGAGTATTCAATGAGAGAATTTAAAAAGATGCTAGAAAAGCATGAAAACAGTAAGGTAGCGGGGCCCAGAATGATTATGTCTGGCCGTAACGCATTAAGATAACAATAAACAAGCCCATTCACGCATTGACATTGCTTAGGGCAGGAGGTAAAAATGTCATTACAAAAGTTCACAGTACAAGAAGCACAAAACGCAGCTTTAGGACAAGCAGGATATGTATTATTAAGTGATAGTAATACTGGAACTGCAGCAGCTGGTGTTGAATATGTAGCAGTAACAATATTAGCAGAAGCAGATACTTTAGTCTCTACAACAAGTGTTGATACAGATAAATATCCAAATTTAAGTACCGTTCCAGTCCCTGTAGGAACAACTATTTTTGGGAGATGGAGCCAAGTAACTGTAGCTAGTTCAAGTGGGACTGCTAAAGCTATATGTTATAGAGGTTAGTATGCCTTTTATTTCTAACGTTTTATCAACAGGTAAAATGAAAAGAAGGGCAAGAAAGGTTCCTAAATTAATAGGACCTCATACAGGAGTTTCAGATTGGAATGATCATGTAGTTACTTCTCAGGTAAGTAGTGACCAACTATTAGTTAGAGCTCCTAGTTCTAGGGGTGGAGAAACTTACCAGGACATAACGGTTGAAAGTGGTATAAAATATAGATTTGCTATAAAGGTTGTTGGATGTACAGGTAGTGGTAAAAAAATGATTAAACTTGGTACTACTTCTGATAATGATTCTTATGCATCTGTAACAGTATCAACATATAGTAATAGTTTTGCTAGAGGAACATTTACAAGTACAAGTACTACTTTAAGATTAACTCTTACGCTTCAATCTGCTGATGCAACTATTAATGTTGGTCAAATACTTATTGAGGAGGTGTAATGCAAGATTCATTAAAAGCTTTAGGAACTAGTACTGGGACATTAATAGTAAATATATGGAATTTAGTACCAGAAGCATTAGGAGTTGTATTAATAGTATTAAATATAATTTATATATGGCTCAAAATAAAGAGATTATCTAAATAGGAGAGAATATGCCTAGAAAGAAAAAAAGTGCGGTTAAGAGGGCAATTGTAACCCCAGATAAGCACTATCCTTTGGCAGATGGTCCGGCTATGAATGTTTTAGCTCAGGCTATCGATATAGTAAAGCCAGATATTTATATTGATCTGGGAGATGTAGGAGAATGGCATGGCTGTTCTCATTGGCAGTGGAAGAAAAAGAAAAGACCTCCACTTGAATATCAAATGCCTTTTATAGATAAAGATATTGAAGATGTCAACGTTGGTATGGATTTTATTGATGATGCTTTAGATAAAGCTGGGTGTGATGAAAGGCATATGATCGAAGGCAATCATGATGACTGGATGAATCGTTTTGTAGATGAGCATCCATATTTAGCTGATACTTATTTATTTAAGAACTCTATTCGGCTTGAAGAGCGGGGATGGATATACCATCCTAATAGTGAATTTCTTAAGATAGGTAATTTAAACTTTTATCATGGGAATCAGTTTGCAGGCATACAGCATACTCGTAATCATTTACAAAGATTAGGAGAAAGTATTATGTATGGTCATCACCATGATATACAACAAAGCAGTATTACTCATTTATCAGGTCCTATTAGTGCATGGAGTATAGGATGTTTAAAAGATATGAGTAAAGAGCAAAATGCATGGTTAAATGGTAGGCCGCATAACTGGTCTCATGCTTTTGCTGTAGTTGACTTTTATGATAAAGGTCACTTTACTGTGCATATAGTATCAATCATAGAAGGTAAAACCTCTTTATGGGGAGAAGTATTGGACGGTAATTAATGGAAATGGGATTTATTGATATAATAGAGAAGTTAGGAGTGCCAGTATCTGTTGCTGGTGCATCTATGTGGTTTATTTGGAAGCAAACTCAATTTATACAAAAGTTTTTTATGGATGATTTGCAAGAATCTCAAAATAGACTTGAGAAGATTATTGTGACATTAATATCCCAGCAAAAAGAATTACAGATTGACATAAAGGAAAGTCTTGCAGATATGAGATCTTCTTATGAGTCATTAGTAGAAATAGTACAAGCGTTGTCTGGCAATGGCTTGAAGAAAAGAAAAACTAACGAAAAGGAGTAACAATGGGAATTTTTGGAAAATTAGGTGACCAGGTAATTGATGAAGTATTTGGTGATGAACTACAAAAAGAAGTAGTAGATGCATTAAATAAAAATGTAGATATACCTTTCATATCAGAAGAGACTGAAGAAAAAATGATGAATGCATTATATGATACAGTTGAAGGCGTGATTAAAGCTGCAATTAAAAAAGCTCTTTAATAAAATAGTTACAAGGGGAAGACTGTGGGAAGAAAACATAAACCACAAGCTCGTGATTGGGAGGTTTACGAAGAAGACAATCAGTTACTATATTCATATTTAAAGAAAAAAGGGAAGCATCAACGTGCCGAAAAAAAGCCTAAAAATAGATAGATTTGAAGGTGGATTAGCAAACTATCATAATCCTAAAGATATTGATGATAATGCTTTAGTAGAAGCTAAAGATATTATGGTTGATATTCTTGGAAAAATACGTTTAATGGGAAAATCTGATCTCTACACTCCTCCAGGATCTCATATTGGTCCATTACATGGTTTAACTGCATTAGTTAAACCTGGGTATGGCTTATTTTCATTTGGAGCAGATCATAATATTGGTGATGAGGAAATAGAAACAAAAATAATTGCTATTCAAAGTGAGGGTAAAATTACTCTATTTGATTTACAGCAAGCCCCTGAAGCAATAGAGTTGACTAATGATAGTCAGCTTGGGATGCAAGTAGAACCATCATTTTTTTATCTTAATAATGCATTGAGGATATCTGATGGATTCTTTGAAGAAGTTGGTGGTGATGATGGGACTAGTACTCCTGCACATGATGCTATAGAAAATGTATGGTATGGGTTTATTAAAAGGACTATGTTTGGAAATGATTCATCTAATGCGTTAGCTGCTAATTTTGGCTGGACTCAAGAACGACAAGCAGTTACTGGCAACCCAGATGTAGAAATTGCTGATGGACCTCCAGCTATTGATTTAGGTAGTAATCCAGATGCAGGAAGTGGAGCTATTGGGTGTATTCTTACATTTTCAGATAATACTGATGGAGAATGGAATGATGCAGAGCTAACATCTCTTAGCTTTGGTTATTCCCTTCTTTATGATGACGATGAAGGATTTGGAAAACAAGAAAGCCCCATTAGAAAGTATGGGGGGTCTGCGGTAAGTATTGGCGGTTCTGTAGATAAAAAAATGACAATGACAATAAAAATCAATAAAACTGAAGCCACAGATTTTTCAGGGTTAGGATTTCCTAATAGAGTAACTGGATTTAGAATTTATTGGATGGGTGAAGGTGGGGCAAATGATTTATTTGAAGATCCATTAATTCTTGCTACAGGCCATTTTAATCGAGGAGTAGATAATGAAGGAGTAGTCGTTGCTCATAGTAATCAAGAGCAATTACTAGTTGGTAGTGGTAGTTATTTTACCAATACTTCAGCATTAGATATTGTAACTCAACCAGCTTTGACATATGAGTTAACAAACTTTTATAAGCACAATGTTGCATACACTACTGCAAGATACAAAACATCTGTAATAGTTAATAATATATGCTATATTGGACATATTAGGCAAGGGGGCAGGACATATGCAGATAGAATGATTAAATCGCCTGTAGGCAAGTTTGATATATACCCTTCTACTAATTTTTTAGAAGTTGCTATTGGCGATGGAGATGCTATTGTGGCTTTGGCTGAATATTCAGATAGGATATTACAATTTAAAAAAGAATCTTTATATATAATTAATGTTTCTGGAGATTATGAGTATGTAGAAGATCATCAGTTATATATGGGTGTTAATAGCCCTGCAGCAATTACTAAAATGGCGAATGGCATAGCATGGATCAATCAATATGGATGCTATATTTATAATGGGGAGTCTATACAAAATATTATATCTAATAAAATTGATCCATCTGAATGGAAGGCATTTGTTGGAACTAAAGGAATGCTTGGCTATCTCTCTAAAAATCAACAGCTTATTGCTACAAGAAACCCAAACAGCTTTTTAGATAGTGGTGATATATTTATATACGATATTAGAACTAAGTCATGGACTAAAGGTATTAATAAATTACCATTAAAAAGTAAATCAAACTTTATAAGTACTTATTTGGGGGAACTATTAATAGCTTCTAATTATGGTGGGAGCTCAGATGGCGTTTCAAGTGAGTATCTGAATATCAATCAAGATTCAACGCAAGTTAATAAAATTGATGGAGAGTGGACTATTCCTAATTTATCTAATGCTACTGGTCAAAATATGAAACTTCAAATTAACAGTATTGATATAACTCCAAGCTTTTCTTATGATTTAAATAGCGGTATCAGCTTACAGCAAGCTGTTAAAGATGCAATTGTAAATAATGGTAATTTGCATGATAATGCTTTAGAGGTTTCATGGTCTAATGAAATACTTGAACCAAACCCATTAAGAATCACTATGGATGGGGATCTGACTAATGTTATATCAAAAAATTTTAGCACTGGAACTATGGCATGGGTCAATCCCCCAACTGGAGCAAATAGCATTACCTTCACTCCACATACTGTACAAGGAAGTTGGACTAATTTATATGGAGGGCTTCAGGCAATTCAGAAAGAAGGTGAGCATCTTTGGTATTATGGCGAGGTACTTAGATTTAGATTTAGAGCATGGCCAAGTGAAGGGTCTATGAAAGATAAGTTTCATGTTGAATTATTTTCACTAACTATGGAAAACGATCTTAACACAAATATATTAGACTTAATAGGAGCTCCAGTAACAGTTACAGGTTTAAATACTACAGTTGATAGTGAAGATATATCGTTTTTAAATAAAGAATATACAGTTGTTAATACTTCAGGTCATCTTTTTGGAGACCACCTTCTTGCAGATATTTTTTTAGGATCTGAATTTTCAGAAGATATTTACGACCAGTGGAATAATAATATTTTTGGAAATGCTAATTTAACTAGAAATGACTTGCATAATAAAACTTGTGTATTAACAGGGCGATCTGCTAGTATTTATAAAAATTCTGTTGGGGAATATTGGACAATAGACGCAATTGGAATAGATCGAAGTGGAGAGTTTCAAATTGGAGATGTTATTACAACTTCTTTTACTGCGGAGCCTGGGTCTATTGAAGATAGTTATAATGGTAAGCAATTTGCTATACTTTCTTGGGATTTTCAGGATAGGGGTGAGGAAGCTGCACAAATTCAAAATGATCATCTAATTGTACATACTCTTGGTAGAAATTTAATTAGAGTTACTCCAGTTGGGCCTCTACCATCAAATAATACTGCAAATATTATGACAAATTTTACTATTAGCAAAGAATCTCAAGATGTAGAGCCTGACACTATAAGCACTCCAGTAGCATCAGTAGGGTCAAAATACATAGGGAATATATATAGGTATGGACTTCTTTCTGGTGGGAGTGAATATCGTTTAGCAATAGATTCTAATAATAATATATATGATGAGGCTATTTATACAACATCTACAAATGATACCCCTTCAGAAGTTGCATCTGGTATAGTTGCTAGTGTAACTGCAAATAATTGGGTGGGTAAAAATATGATATCATCAATAGAACAAATTAGTATGTCAGCTGTAGAATTAACATTTACGGCTTCTGGAACTACTATTAGGGGGGCTGGGTTATATAATGCTGGTTTTAGGACCGGAATGGAAATTAGCGTAACCGGGACATCTTCAAATAATAATAGATTTTATATATCTCAAATAACTACAGGCTCTCCTGACATAATTACAACCAATATCTCGCACGGAGGTCTTAGTAACCCTGTAGATGAAACTGCAACATGCAGTATATCAGCAGGGGGATTTATATTAGAAGATAAAATAACTACTGGTGGTTCGATATTAAATCTTGGTGGTTATATTTATACTAAAAAACTACAAATAGATTATTTTAATAATGACGATAATACTAATCGAAGTTCATCTAATATAAGAATAATAACAAAAGAATTAATATTTGATGATTTAAGCTCTAAAAAGAATATTAATGCAGTTTATATTTCTCATAATCCAAGTAGTAATATTAAAGTCTATATAAAAACAAGTAATGAAGGTTCATTTTCTGTAATACATCCAGAAGAAGAACATGATGAAGTATATAGAACATATAAATATAATGTTAGAGCGGTTAATGCACAAGTGTGTCAGATTAAGATTGAATCTGATGGAGATGTAGATAATTATGAATTAGATGACATATCAATAGTTTATAGATTGAAGAGCCCTAGATAATGCCTAAGTATAGAGATAGACAGCTACATCATCTTAAATCTTCTCAAATAAGAGTTGGTAAAGGTGTTCCTCGTAATGATGAAGGATTTGATGGTGATTTAGCATTAAGAGTAACTAATACTGGTTTAAAGCTATTTGCTAAATATAGAAATAAATGGTATATAATTGGAGAGCACTTAAAAGAAATTGGTGGAGGCAGAGAAGAAGTTAACTCTAGTGCAGGTAAAGTATCTCCTGGAAATAAAACTCGCATATCAAACTCTGGAGATCTTCAATTACAATCTGGTAGAGATATAAGTTTTAATGGGAATAGAAATAATCTTTTACTTGGAGAAGATAAAAGTTCATCTTTACCTACTAATAATAAAAATTTAAGACTAGAAGCAAATGGTAGAACTTTGCAATATTGGTTTGAAAATGCCTCTGCATCTTGGGTTACAGCTGGGTCAGGGACACACCCTGCATCTTTTGCTGCACAAAATTTAATATTTGACTATACTGCTTTAGGTAGCAGTGATTATAATATGCAGAAAGCAGGCTCTAATTTGCAATGGGAAATCAATGGAGTTAATGCTATAGATATGACTGCTACTGGATTATCAGTTGGAGCAAATAAAAGAATGACTCTTACAGATAATGAAATTGATGTTAGTTCTGGTGATTTAACTATCGATGTAGCTGGAAGTATTATTGTAGATACAGATGGAGGTAGCTTTAGCATTAACGATAGTAACCCTACTGCTTATTATCCAAGTCTCAACTTAACTTCTACTGATGCTGGTGCAGCTGGTCCAATACAAGTATTTAAGCAGGACAGTGCAAGTCCAGCTATTGGTGATGTATTAGGAGAAATATTCTTTCAAGGTGACGATAGTGGCGGGAATATTACTGGATATGGATCAATTAGAGGTATGATTGAGAGCCCTACTGGTGGGAGTGAAGAAGGCAAAATAGTATTTTCTGTAATGGATGGAAGCACTTCGCAAATTGGATATCAGATGACTGGTGATGACGGCAAAGTAAATGTTAATGTTGGATATGGAACAGCGTCAGTCACAACTGTTGCAGGTGACTTAGATATAGATGGAGATGCAATTACTTCTGCGGGAGCTCTAACTGTAGACTCAGGTGGGTCTATTACCTTAGATGCACATGATGGAAATTTTATAGCTAAAAAAGCAGGTACTGAGTTTAGTGTAGCTAACAGTGCTTATGCAGGTATGATACTTGGCTATACTACGCTTGGACGAGATGCTACTCCTGCAAAATATGATGTTCTTGCTTCTATGAATCCTGTACATGATGATATGAAGGTGACATTTAAAGCCCCTCCAAGTGGAGTAGTAGAAGTAATGGCAAGTATTACTGTTGATTTTGACGCAAGTGCAAGACATTTAACATTAGGATTATCTACTACTAATGCTACTACAGGATTTACATCTCTTGATGCTCAATATGAGAACTGGGCTACTATAGGAGCGAGCACTGAAACTTACGTACTTACTCATAGGTGGGTTGTTACAGGGCTTACTGCTGGTGCAGTAGATACATATTGGTTTGCAGCAGGGGCTGCTCAAGCAGGCAGAATAGATCTAAGATGGGGAGGAGATTCAAGTGCTGTAGCTGATGGAACAGAGGCATCTGAATATGCTCCTTTTATAATGAAAGTAACAGCATTGCCAGCAGCAACTACTGATTATGCTGTATATGGATAATAAAAAGGTTGGAATTTTAATGAATAAAGATTTATATTACACGGATTTCCAAGGAGACTCTTATGAGTAATAGATTAAATAATGCTTATGCAGATGCATTTTTTGCAGCAGATAAAGCTGTAACAAGAAGGAAAGTCCAGCGTGAAAAAGATGCACTAATGGATGAATATAGTGAGGCCCAGCAGGCACTTGCAGAAGGAACAGAGCTGGCAGGTGAAAGACGTGGAGAATCTAGTGTTATAGGTGGTGCAGTAGGATGTGGAGTAGGTATTGTTGCAGGTGCTTTTGGTTTTGGAAATCCTGTAACCAATTGTGCTACTGGGTATAAAGTTGGCTCTGGGGTAGGTGCAACTACATATGATTGGGGTTGGTATGATGACCTTGAAGAAAACTTAGAGGACATGAGGGATCAATTAGAAGATTTTGATTTTCAGTTAAGTGATATGTCTAGAAAGTATGATTCAGAAATACATGAACAATGGGGAAAAGGTGTTGAAAGACAATTAGAAGCAGATTTAGAAGCATTTGATGTTTGGAATGAAACTTTTTATAATAATTGGGCTGAAGATTTATTGTATAACATGGGACCAATAGCAGTTGATGTAGCTAAAACTTATGGATTAGCTGAAATAGCAGGGTCATTTAAAATAGGAGATTCTTCATCCTTTTCTCCACCTCCAATTCAAGATCCAGTCTATAGAGATTATACTAGCCAACTAGCTAGTAAGCCATATACTAGTGCCGGTATAGGCATGGCGTCTAGAGAATATATTTCTACTCCTGATTGGAGAGGAGTAGGTAAATAGTGCCTGAGCAATACAATCCATTTGAAATAGAGGGGATATCATATGAAGGATATACTGGAGGGTTATCTTTTGATGATAGAATTAATATTGGAGTTGGTTCTGATTATCAATTTGGAAGAGATATTTATGAATGGGGTGGAACTCCAGATTTTCAATTCAATGTTTCTACTGGACTTCCTGAAGGCTATAATCCATTATTTTCATTAGGATCAAGTGACTTAGTAGATGCTATTGCAACGTTAGGATTTAACCAATATGAAGGCTTAGAAGGCTACGATCAAGTTCTAGCAGATTTTACAAATATGTATAGCGAACAGATTGGACAATGGGCTTTTGATGCAGCAGAAATAGCTGATCTAGAGAGTAGATATGCAACAGATATGGAGCATGCATGGGAGACTTATGATACGTGGACACAAGCACAAGCTGGAGAAGGTGGAGTATTAGAAACTCAATTGTCTAACTTGGAATCAAATTATTTAAGTGGATTAGAAGATATAGAGATAGATAAACAATCTCAATTAAGAGAAGCGAGAATGTCTAGAAACCAAGCATTGCAAGCTGGTATGCAAGAATTAAAATCTAAAAGATTACAAGCTGGTAGAGGCATTGGAGGAGGTGGATCTTTAGCTTTTAAAAATTTACAAGAAAAATTAGGGAAAGAGATTAGACAAAATATAATAAGCCAAAGAGGCATACGTGATTCTGCACAAGCAGCAATAGCAGAAGATCTTGCTGGATATGATTTTGATGTAAGTGGCATACAAACTGGGTTTTCTGATCAACTAGAATTGCAGAACTTAGGATTATCTCAATATCTTGAAACTGTTGGTGGCGAATTTGAACTAGAAGCATTAGATATATATGAAGATTGGTATGCAGGTCTTATTCAAGATATGACTACTCAACTTTCAGGCTATACTGCACCAGCAGGTTTTGAGCACTTTGAATTTAATCCATTTAGCTCTGAAGCATATACTGAAGAATTGGCTACAGTTGGAGAAACTACTGGCTGTACTTATCCAGATGCGAATAATTATGATCCTCAAGCAACTATTGACGATGGCTCCTGTGAATATGGAACAGAGCCAGGGTCACATGACTTAGGCGCTGGAGATGAAGTAGTTGGCCCAACAGATACAGACCCAGCATATAGTGGTAATTGTCCTGGTGGAGAATCTTATTGTGGAATTGGTTGGTCTTGGTCAGATACTTTATGTCAGTGTATAGAAGAAGGTGGAGATGGAGACCTTGGTCTTGGTGGAACTGATGAAGGAGGTGTATGGACTGATCCTGATCCAGAAGGAACTTGCCTTGCTGGTGGAGGAGTATGGACTGGTGGAGGATGCGTAGAGGCAGATGAATTAGGCCAAGGCAGTACAGGTGGCACAGGAGGCAACATTGTCTTTCCTCCAGGATGGGGTACTGGACCTGGTGCTAATTATGGAACAGCATTTGAAGTAGGTATGCATTGGTGCCCTGAAGGGAAACAGCCAAACAGTTATGGTGGTTGCGATCCAGTAATAGCAGTTTAATGGGAATAGTTAAAGAAATATACAGGAGGCATAATGGCAAATAATAATTTAGGCCCTATGGATCTATATTGGACTAAGTATGAAGATAAATGGAGAGAATTAGGCTTTAGAAATGCTGATGAGTTATATGACAATTATGGTGCATTATTCTTTGATTATAATACTTTACGTGAAGATATTTCAACAGAACAAACTGGAATAAAAAAAGACCATCTTCAAGAAAATCTTGATATATTTATAGAGCAAGAAGAAGATAGATTAAAAAAGAATAAAGGGTTTAGACAGCAAATTTCTGAAATGAATCTTAGTAACCTAAAGAACAATATGTCAAAAGCTAAACATAATCATCAATTA
>CETC01068062.1_pt1 | contig 32587 bp, 27 predicted proteins | sample 326911 | NCBI WGS metagenome assembly CETC01 (sample SAMEA2622694, study PRJEB7988) | marine metagenome | isolation source: saline water (ENVO:00002010), including | reverse complement strand
AAGAGAAAAACTGCGAAGTTTTAAATTCTGTATTCAGCACCGGTGATTTGAATTTTATGCGCTCTATCAAAGACAATGAAAAAAATGAAAACTATCTAATTTTAGATTCAAGCTCTCCTGTTAAACCAAGCACGCTTGGTACTGATTATGCTAAATCAAATAATTTAAAATATGAATTGATATCAAATTTACCATATCATGAATTACTGATTAAAATGTCAACTTCAAAAGGTTTAATATTTTTACCAGTCGCTAGTGATACTTGCCCTAGACTTGTTATGGAAGCAAGAATGCTGGGTTGTGATTTAATTTTGAACGAACACGTACAGCATAAAGATGAGCCATGGTTTGTAGATGCAGAACAGTGCTATAAACACATGGTTAATAGAGCAGACGCATTTTGGAGTTTTTATGAATAGTGATACCATAGTAGTTATGGGAAATGGACCCTCACTAAAAGATATAGATTTCAGTGTATTGGAACAATTTGATACATTTGGATTAAATTCTGCATATCGTGCTTATGAAAGACTAAATTGGTGGCCCACATATCATGGATGTTTTGATTACGTTGTGACTGAAAGTCATAAAGAAAATTTTATAAACTTGATTGATAATAGTCCAATTAAAAAGTGCTTTTATATTAAAAACATAAGTCAAAATTCAGATAAGTTTCAATTCGTAAACTTATCAAAATATGGTACCACTAATAAATGGAATTCAACCCCAGCCGATTTTAATGAATTTCACGACAATGGTAATTCTGGAGCTAACTCATGTTCTGCCGCTGCTTGCATGGGTTATAAAAAAATTATTCTAGTTGGTGTAGATTGCAATTACGTAGAACATGTCGACGGTAGCGCCCAGAAAGGCACCATTTTAGAAATGGAAGAAACACCAGACACAAACCCAAATTATTGGTTTGACGATTACCAACAAAAAGGCGATCAGTATAATATACCAGATGGTATAAAGTTTCATTTACCCACTTGGAACATGTTTGCATATAGAGCAGCGCATGCGGGCATCAGTGTTGTTAATTGCAGCCCAATAAGCACCTTGAGATGTTTTAAAAGAATGTCTTTGGAGGATGCTATAAAACAATTTAAGGAGTAAAAATGAAAAAAATAGGAGTAATTGGCCACGGTATTGTGGGTTCTGCAATTACACACGGTTTTAAAAAACTGGGTCATGAACTAAAAGTACACGACATTAAGTTAAACACTAAAATTGAAAACCTCTTAGAGACAGAAATGTGCTTTGTATGTGTTCCGACGCCTTCTGAAGAAACAGGCAGGTGCAACACAGAAATAGTAGAACAAGTAATTGACGAGTTAAACAGCCTACAGTACACTGGCATTGTTGTTATAAAATCCACCGTTGAACCAGGCACAACTGAAAGAATGATTAATAAATATCAAAGCATTAGACTCGCGTTTGTACCAGAGTTTTTGAGAGAACGTTGCGCCGTGTCAGACTTTATTGATAATCACGATTTGTGTGTGATTGGTACCCACTCAGAAAAGGATTACAAAGCTATTAAGGACGCTCACGGGCACTTTCCACAACAATTTATTAAGTGCACCCCATCAGAAGCAGAGTTAGTCAAATATTTCAATAATATTTACAATGCTACTTTGATTACGTTTGCCAACAATTTCTACGAAGTTTGTGAATTTATGGACGTAAATTATGCAAATGTTAAAAATGCAATTGTCAGGAGAGATCACATAACAGACAATTACCTAGACTGTAATAAAAATTTCAGAGGTTTTGGTGGTGCATGCTTACCAAAAGATACAAAAGCAATCGCACATTTAGTTAAAGAAAAAAACTTGCCAAGTTCTCTTTTTGATGATATACTAAGACATAATGAAAGATATATCACAACCGTCTTTGATGGTATGAGAATGGGAGATGAAACTTGAAAATTTTAGTCACGGGCTCTGAAGGCTCATTAATGCAATTTGTTATTCCGCATTTAATTAGATGCGGTCATGAAGTAGTTGGCGTTGATAACTTTGCAAGATACGGAGTTATTGAAAGAGATAGGGATTACACCTTTATACAAGGAGACCTAACAGATCCAACTTTTGTTGATGAAATTATGCAAGATATCGATGGGGTTATACAAGCCGCCGCTTTAATTTATGGTGTTGGTGGATTTCACAAGTATCCAGCTGATATTTTGGCTAAAGATGTTGTTTTACATCAAAATATTTTGTGGTCTATGAAAAAGCACAATGTTGAAAAAATAGCATACATTAGTTCTTCAATGGTATACGAAAGATGTCAAGAACATCCAAGTAAAGAAGAGCACGTGATGGAATCTTTGATTCCGTCAACCGATTATGGATTATCAAAATTAGTTGGAGAAAGGTTATGCATGGCGTTTCACAAACAATTTGGTATGAAATATGTAATTTGGAGACCATTTAACATTATAACACCATATGAATCTGCGGAAAAAGAGCAAGGCATGAGTCACGTATTTGCTGATTTTATGAATAATATCGTTGTTAAAAAGATGAATCCTTTACCAATTATTGGTTCTGGAGAGCAGATTAGATGTTTTACTTGGATTGATGATGTTGCAAAATTGATTGGAGAGTATTCTTTTGATAATAAAACTGATAATCAAGAATACAACATTGGTAACCCCGAACCAATTAACATGAAAGAACTAGCAAATTTGATGTATGAAGGAAGTGAACCACTACAGTTTGAAACTGTAAGAGAATACAATGATGATGTTATGATAAGAATTCCTGACGTTTCTAAAGCTATGGATGAATTAGGTTTTGAACCTTCAGTGAAAGTTAAAGAGTCAATAGAAATTTGCCTGGAACATACAAAAAGGCAACTTCAATGAAAAGACTGTGTGTTTTACAGGTAACGCCAGAAGAACCAAATCAAGATCATGTTGAGTTTTTTGAAAATAAAGACGATTGTGATTTCTTTTTTGTAACGCATGATGCAGATAACGACAAAGCTTTGAAGTATTGCCCTAATACGACATGGGTTGATACAAGAAATATACTGGCGGACATGGTTCCAAAAGAATATGAATATTATGCTTTTGTTGATTATGATTTTGTGTTTCATCCAAAAACAAAACTGGGTGTACTAGAGCAGATTTTACACGATCTTCAGGAAACAGAGCCCGCGGTGCTTACATATTACCCGGGCCCGGGCTTTATTACTCCATTTAACAGTGATAAAGAATATTTTGAAAAGTATGAATATTCAATAATTCCATTTACACATTGTGGCATGAAAGTTATACACCATTCCTTAATGGACTGGTTTTTTCCCATGATTACAAGATTTGGTGGTGGTGTGGAAGCCTGTCATTTTTTTAATATACAGGAAATACCATTTCTGAAAAATGTTGTATGCAGCCACAATATGGTGTATGATAACACAGTTACTGACATGGAGACCCCTCACAATGTTGATGGCAACTGGTCGGCATATAGGATGAATCAATCTTGGGAATGGTTGCAACATTCTTTTAAACGAAATACAATATTAAAAAAAATGGGTGCGGAGCTTAAGTACAGAGGTTTTCAGTGGTCTGAAGATACTAAAACATTTACTGCGACTGGTGGTGATCCTAGATTTCAACTTGATTCTCTAGATGTAAAAAACATTTTTGTTAGTATTTTTAAATCTCGCGATTCTGTACCAGAAAAAGCAACAAAAACTGACAATTATTATGACAAAGAAAAAATAGAAAAAATCTTTGATTTAGAGCATGAGTTTTTTGCCAATAAAAATCTATCCCTATCAGAACAAATGAGTCCAATTGATTGTGATTTTCAACAAAAAGTTGAATCTATATTATCTGACAGTGTTACTTTTGACGTCATGAAGTCACGACAAAATCCATGGCTCCAGATTACTAGTAATGTAAATTTAATATTAAAAAATAAAAGAAATATTACAATTACTGAGTGTCATGAAATTTACCAAAAGATGAAAAATAATGATTCAGTATTTTACAAAAATTGTATTTTAAACGAACAACTTGCCGAATACTTAAAAGACAAAAAAGTAGCCCTTGTCGGTCCGGCTCCATATCTGATAGATAAAAATCGAGGAAAAATCATTGACGACCATGATGTTGTTGTACGGATACAGCCAGAAATATTCTGTGTAGAAGATTATGGTTCAAGAACGGATATAGTCCAAAGTTGCATGAACTCATCATACAGTCCAAAAATTGCAAAATATTTGGAAACAACACCAAAAGAAAATTATCCAAAATTTATTATTTCGAACAATACCATTTCTAGAGAAACTTATCCAGGTAGTAAGATATGGATTGATGTAGTGGGCGAATATGAAGAAAGCCTTAAACAGTATGGTGTGCCATTCGCTCACCTTAAAAATGAAGACAACACATTTGATCGGTGGGCCTTGTACTGGGAAATATATGCTAAAAAACATATTGAAAAAATAGGTGATTCGTACACGATATACAGTGGTAACTTAAACTCTGGCTATGGGGCATACAGTATGTTGTTAAGTTATCCAATTAAACAACTGTCGGTCTTTGGAATGGATTTTTATAATTTTGGAAAATATGCGAAAATAGAAGACAAATATAATCCTGAATATATAAAACAACAAGGCCAAGAGGGAACCTACTTGGGCCCTGATGTGATGGTTCACGATATAATGGCTCAAGCAATGCATATGAAAAATGTATTGCTACAAGATTCAAGGTTTGTTTATGATAAAGAACCACTAGAAACGCTCCTATCAGATGAGATGGCTGAGCGTATCGATCGATTTAAAAAACTACCAAGACTAAACACATTTGACACGGAGTAAAAATGTCTAAAATTGTAGCAGTAATACCTGCCCGTTTGGGAAGCAAAAGAGTACCCAAAAAGAATATAAGGTTGTTAAACGGCAAACCATTAATTCAGTATGTAATTGATGCAGCAGTAGAAGCCGCCTGTTTTGATGAAATTTGGGTTAACTCAGAATCAGATATATTAAAAGAAATAGCTGAAAACAGCAATGTTAAATTTTACAAAAGACCGCTTGAACTTTGTGAGGATAATGTTGGCAGTGATTTGTTTGTACATGATTTTATCAAAAATGTTGATTGTGATGTGATCGTACAGATATTACCCACGTCACCATTTATCACCGCAGAGCAAATTAAACAATTTGTGTCTTTGTCAACAAATTATGATACAGTAGTATCAACCACACCCGTGAGGATTGAGTCATTATATGATGGAGTACCAATTAATTTTAAACGGTCAGAACCAACACCTCCGAGTCAAGATTTAACTCCGATACAAGCGTATGCCTGTTCGTTAATGTCTTGGGATGTTGACCTCTACAATAGCAATATGGAACGATTTGGTTGTGCTTATCATGGAGGTGAGGGTAGTGTTGGGTATTATGAAATCACTGGATATGGTGCTTTAGACATCGATGAAGAGGACGACTTTGTTTTGGCTGAAGCTATAGCCCACTCATTACAACAACCAAATACTCGCCCAAAATATTATGATGATGAGGAAATATATGATGCTGATCGTCTTCGTGTTTTGCTAGACGATGGTGTTACTAATAATACAATGTATGAATTCAACAAAGAGCGTGTATCAATTGATGAGATTATAGAAAGAAATCCGCAAGATTCATGCTGGTCGCATACTTTAGTGAACTCTAAATCCAATTCTGCGACCCTTATAGCACAGATGCCAGGTGAAGGTAACAGAATGCACTACCACGCTGATTGGGACGAATGGTGGCACATTTTAAAGGGCGAATGGGAGTGGTTTATTGAGGGTAAAGCAGTAACAGTCAAAAAAGGCGATATGGTTTTTATTGAAAGAAACAAGGTTCACAAGATAACTGCCATTGGAGAAGATCAGGCTATAAGACTTGCTGTGAGTCGAGAAGATGTAGACCACATTTACACAACTGAAAATTATTGAGGGTCATATGAGCCGTCGCAATATTGCTCGTAGCAGTAAATTTAATATAAATGTTGATTTTCAAAAAAGCCAAGGGTCAACCTTGTATGATACAAATACTGAAAAAAAGTATTTAGATTTTTTTGGAATGTATGCTTCTCTCCCGCTAGGTTATAATCATCCAATATTCAAAACACAAGAATTCGTTGATGAATATATGGGCGCCTCATCTTTTAAAATTAATAATTGTGAATTTACCAGTAAAGAAACTCTGGAATTTGACAAACTTTTTGAGGAATATGCGGGACAACAACAGTTTACTAATTTTCATTATACTTGTACTGGCGCTCTTGCAGTCGAGGCTGCCATTAAAACTTGTATAGAGTATTCAAATTTTCGTCAACCATACATTTTGTCATTTAACAATAGCTTTCACGGTATTAATAGTTACGGTGGCTTTGTCACCTCTAGGTTTCCAGGGGCAGATGCCAGACTTAGTGGGTTTCCAGAAATATTTTCAATTAAAGTTGATTGTAATTTAGAACACGTTAAATACCAATTAAAAAATAACGCTATTACCTGTGTTTTGGTTGAACCAATACAATGCAGCGCCGGCGATATACACCAAGATAAACAATTTTTTCAAGGTCTCAGGGAACTATGTGATGATTTTGATGTACCACTTATATTCGATGAAATACAAATTGGCTTTGGCGGAACCGGTAAGTTGTGGTATTACGAACATACTGACGTAGTGCCAGACATAGTGATATTTGGCAAAAAAACTCAATTATCCGGTATCATGGCAAAAGAATTTTTAGGAAAAATATTTACCCCTGAAAGAAGTATCAGACTAGAAGTTACTTGGGATGGCGATATTAGTGACATGATTCGTTGTAAACATATTATTAAGGCATACAAACAATACGACATACTCAAAAATGTAGAAAAGCAAGGCAATCTGTTAAAGCAAGAATTGTCAAAACTAAACCAAATAGAAAATCTTAGAGGCCGCGGCTTGATCGTAGGGTTTGATTTGACAAGCCAAGAAAAACGTGATACATTAGTACAAGCACTGTATAGAAATGGCTTAATCTGTAATAGTACAGGGGTTAAATCAATTCGATTGAGACCTAATTTGGCTATCAGTGAAAAAGACATATTGTCTGCAGTTAGTATCATTGAAAAATCTTTGGGAGGGTTATAACAATGTTAATCGATTTTGAAAATATACAAGAAAAATGCAATGTTGCTTCATCAAGCAATGAATATGCGACCCTTGTAAAAAAAGTTCAGCAAGCAAAGAAAATCTTTGTTATTGGCAATGGTGGTTTACACTATGTTGCCAGTCATATGGCTACTGATTTGTCACGATTGATTCCTGGTAAAGCGGTATATTCGTTTGACAGTGTTGGTTTTATTACATCAAATGCTAACGATCACGGTTATAATCAAATATTTATAAGATGGCTTGAAACAATAGCCTACGGCGTCGAAAGACCAGAAGAATGTCTAGTTATCGGGCTTTCGTGTTCTGGTAACTCAGCAAATGTCGTTGATGCACTCCACTGGGCTGCAGACAGAGAGTATGAAACGTTTATGATGAGCGGTCAAAAATCTGAGCTGTTGCGCGCAGACATAGATGAATTGAATTTAGCATGCGACTACTTCCATACAGTTGAAGTTATGTGTTTGATGATATTTTACGATCTCATACATAGAACTGAAAATCATTGTCCTTCAATCAAGCAAGAAAAAGATAGACTTGTGGACTCGCCCCTTCGCGGTAAAAAGGAAACTTGGGAGCCAATGTGATTGATATTTTTATACCAATCAAGCACAACTCTCAAAGAGTCGCCAGAAAAAACTTTAGAAGATTTGGGTCCGAACCACTGTTTAAAAGAACTTTGCTTAAATTTAGAGACCATCAAATTTTTGTAGATACTGATAGTCAAGAAATTATTGATCTGATAACAGGTGATAAAAGATTAAAACATGTTGATGTTTTTCCAAGATCTGAAACACTACGTGGCGATCATGTATCTGTGTGCGAACTTATAAAAGATTTCATAAAAAGAAAAAACTTCTCCAAACCATTGGCACAAATACATGTGACAAGTCCTTTTTTATCTCAAAACACGTTAAATCGTGCATCAAAATGGATTAAAGAATATGACTCAGTAGTATCTTGTAACGCTCACAATTCCAGATTTTGGAGAAAAGAGGTCTATGGCTACTGCCCGATTAATCACAATCCTGTGAAAATGGAACAAACACAAGATTTGCCAACTATTTATGAGGAAAATTCTGCTTTTTACATATTCAAGCCGGAAGTAGTGTTAAAGTACAATAGTAGAATCGGTCAAAACCCTTATTTTTACCCCATAGATAACACAGAAAGTATTGACATTGATACTGAAAACGATTGGGCTTTTGCATCGATGCTTAAGGACGTTCTAAAATGAAAAATCTTAAAGTTTTTATTGTGACATATAAAAGACCTGATATATTAAATGATACACTGGATCGCTTATTTAACCACACTGACTTTAATATGATACCGAACACCGAAGTTAATATCATAAACAATCACAGCGAGTTTCATTTAAACGAAGAATTTATTAATAAAGTGACAGTTCTCCATAATATGACAAGACCTGACTGGGATACTGGAAACCTTGCTAGAAATTGGAACGAAGCACTAATACATGGATTTAAAGATCTGAAAAATCCAGATGCTAAAATAGTCGTTACCATGCAAAATGATATTGTATTGCATCCAAATTGGGCGACTAATCTTGTGAGACTTCATCAAAAGTATACATTTGTGACCGGTCAATTGGGTGATAATATAGTAAGCTATCGACCAGAAGCTGTGATGAAGATTGGCATGTGGGATGAAAGGTTTACATCTCCAGCACATAAAGAGGCTGATTATTATTTGCGTGCATTGATTTACAATAAAGAAAAATCTATGATTGCCGATATAGTCCACCAAAGGCTTTTAAATCACCATGATTACCTGCCGTTAGACACTAGAGAATACCGCGGCAATGAGCCAGAATGGGATCAAGAGTCTAAGCGCAATGAAGACTCTAAAGATGCTTGGTTCCACGCAACACAAATGCTATATTGGAAATGGAAAGATACTTGGAAGGAACAGCCAACATATTTTGGTTGGGTTAATGGTTGGACTCAAGATTTTATAAACAACCCTCCGGTACCAAATGAAAATACAATCAATTTCGCTCAATACCCGTACTTTGAAAAAAACATCGAATTGGCCGGCAAGAATTATGTCGGGTGGAGAAAGGGTGATTACTGGTTTGATTGTGAATCTTGGGATGAAAGAAAAAATAAAGTATGCGATATAGACATACATCCATATAAAGATGGAGAAAAATTTAGAGATGGTTAAATTAATAGTGTTTGATTTAGATGGTGTACTTGTTGATGCTCGCGAGCTTCATTATGAAGCGCTGAACAAAGCATTAGCTGACATTGATGAAAAGTATGTTGTCAACCGAGCAGAACACTTATCAACATATGATGGATTATCCACCAGTAAAAAGCTTGCAATGCTTACTGAAAGCAAAGGATTACCAGAAGAGCTGCACGATGCAATATGGAAATTAAAACAAAAGAAAACAGTTGAAATAATCGATCAATTTAATCATGATAATAGAGTTATTAAAGTTCTCAAAAAGTTAAAATCTGATGGTTATGCAATTGCGTGTGCTACAAATTCAATTAGAGATACTGCCAAATTGCAGTTAATTAGAAGAGGGTTTTTCGAACATATTGATTTTCTTTATTCTAACCAAGATGTTACTAAACCAAAACCCAGCGCTGAGATATATATGAGGTGTATGTTGAGGGCTAATGTCGATCCTCACGAAACTGTGGTTATAGAAGACTCTCATCATGGCCGCAAAGCGGCGCTTAATAGTGGCGCTCACTTATGTGCTGTGAAGAATAGCAGCGACGTAACTTATGAGAAAATTAGAGAAACAATCGACAAAGTAAATAAAAAACAAAACGTAAGACCTAAATGGCAAGGAGGCAAAATGAATGTATTAATACCAATGGCCGGCGCCGGCTCACGATTTCAACAAGCAGGGTACACTTTCCCTAAACCATTAATTGAAGTAAATGGCAAACCAATGATTCAGCTTGTTGTTGAAAATCTAAATATTGACGCCCGGCATATTTTTGTGGTACAGAAAGAACATTACGAAAAATATAACTTGAAACATCTTCTCAGTTTAATCTCACCTGGCTGCGAGATTGTACAAGTTGATGGTATGACAGAAGGTGCTGCATGTACTACGTTGTTAGCAAAAGAGTTTATTGATAACGATGAGCCACTGATATTTGCTAACTCAGATCAGTTTCTTGATTGGGATAGCAACGAATTCATGTATTCTATGGAAGCTGATGAGGTTGACGGTGGTATGCTAACATTTACAGCCACTCACCCAAAGTGGAGTTTTGCCAAACTTAATGGAGAGGGCTTTGTATCGGAAGTTGCCGAAAAGAAACCAATCAGCGACATAGCAACAGCAGGAATTTATTATTGGAAGCACGGTTCTGATTATGTCAAATATGCTGAACAAATGATCGAGAACAATATAAGATTTAACAATGAGTTTTATGTATGCCCTGTATTTAATGAAGCACTAAAGGATAACAAAAAAATTAAAACATTCCACTTTGATGGTATGTGGGGTATTGGAACACCTGAAGATTTGGATTATTTCAACAAGTTTCATGGAGCGTAAATGGATTTAAAAGAACTGGAAATTGTCGAAACCTCTCAAAATTTGTATGATTTTTTTAACGGATTTATTTTAAGTTCCGATACTAAAGTGTTTGGAAAATTGATAGCTAGAACATTATTGGTGGATCAAGTGAAAGATTTACCTGGCGACATAGTAGAGTGCGGAGTGTTTAAAGGAACTGGAATGCTTACTTTTTTAAAGATAAAGCGTTTTTTATGTCCTAATAGTGGTAAAAAGGTCGTTGGATTTGATTTTTTTGACTCTGAGAAGCTAGTTGAGAGTCTGTCTGGTATCGATAAAGAAGCCATGGGAACTTTGTTTGACAAGCGAAACTACAAACATGAAAACAATCAAGCCCAATTATTTGGCGATTTTGTGAAGAGTTGTGGTTTTGAGGACCATGAATTTGAATTGGTGGCAGGCGATATTACGAAAACAGCGCATGAATACGCTAAAGAACGACCGGGCTTTAGAATTTCTCTGCTTTATATTGATTTAGATCTAGATGTACCAACTTATGAAACTTTAAATGCCCTATGGGATAGGGTAGTGAAAGGCGGAATTGTAGTGTTTGATGAATATGCATTTCATAAATGGTCGGAATCTGCAGGCGTAGATAGGTTTTTTGCTGATAAAGAGGTACAATTAAAAACTTTAAATTATATTTGCCCGACAGCGTACGTGGTGAAAAAATGATTCTAATAGCACACAGAGGCAATATAGATGGCCCGAACCCAGAACTGGAAAACAATCCATCTTATATTGACAAAGCAATTGAACAAGGTTATAATGTAGAGATAGATATTAGAGGTTCATTTTACACTAAATTTTATTTGGGTCATGATGAAGCACAATATATAGTAAGTCCCAGTTGGATTTTTGAGCGTGCTTCACATTTGTGGATTCATGCTAAAGATATTCAAGCGTTACATTCATTGACTCAACAAGCATCAAATTTTAATGTGTTTTGGCACCAAGATGATTTTTATACAATGACAACCAAGGGGTTTATTTGGACTTACCCAGGTCATACTTTAACCCCACAATCGATATGCGTTATGCCAGAAAAATTTGAAGGCTTATACTCACAGCATGAGATTAATAACTGTGCTGGAGTGTGTTCTGACTTTATAGGAAAATACAAAATATGAATTTTAAAAAAAATGAACGATTTTTTCTTGATTTAGGCCAAGATAATCGAATGGAATCACAATCAAGATATTACGGAGGATATACTATTCCTCCCCATATTGGTGGTGATATTGCTATTGATTTAGGTTCAAATATTGGTTTATTTAGTATTGAAAACCATAAAAAATTTAAAGATATTTTTGCAATTGAGGCAAATTACTGGAATTTTTTAACCACAATACATAACTTATCACAAGCTAAGATTGCAAATGTAAAATGCTTCAACATGGCTGCTGCAAAAGAAACAGGCAAAGTTATAAAAATGTACCAAAACGGATATGATTCCGTCAGCTCTACTACCAGCGCTGAGATGATAGGTGCTCTAGGTAAAGAAGAAGCAGATGAATATTATCATAACGTTTTTTCAATATCTCTAGAAGGCATGTTTGATTATTTTGCACTAAATTACGTTAATTTTATGAAAATTGATATCGAAGGAGCTGAATATGATTTTCTATTAGATAAAGATTTATCTATGATTCACAGCCTAGCGATTGAAATACATGGAACATTCGGTCAAGAAAAGAAAAATCAATTAATGAATCATATTGACAAGTATTTCAGCATTTATGACATACAATACAATGATCCTGCTCCGGATCATTCTGTCATAACTTATATTAATAAGGACATATGATAAGTGAAATTGTCTTGGCAACAAATACCATCTACTATTATTTCTGAAATGCTCTGCGAAGGGTTTGATGGAGTGGTACTGGATACAGAACACGGCTGCTTCAGCAACGAAACATTATATAATTGTATTCAACTTATTACCGCCAAAACCAAACTTTGTTTAGTTAGGTTGACTGAGATTAATAAAACGCTAATTAGAATGTGTTTGGATGCCGGCGCATCCGGTTTGATATTCTCAACTGTCGAGGATGCTTCACAAGCCGCTGAGATAAAAGAGCTATGTACCTACCCCAAATACGGAGGAAAACGCGGCCTAGGCCTTGTGAGACAAAATAAATGGGGATATTCGGCACTTGTTAATAAACCGCCAATTATTGTAGCCCAGATTGAGACAAAAAAAGGCATTGATAATCTTGAAGAAATTTACGCACAAGAGTTAGATCACTATATGATTGGGCCCTATGACTTGTCAGCTAGTTTAGGTGTTACAGCACAATTTGATAGCCCAATTTTTCTTGAGGCAATTGCAAAAGTCAAAGAAACTATCACCACTGTTGAAAAATTAGCAGTACATATACCCAGCGATGTTGACAAGCATATTGACAAATACATAGGATATGGTATAATAGCAGTAGGTATGGATACTACTGTTTTGCTTGAAGGATATGGGAGTTTAAAATAGATGCTTAATTTTGAAAATTTAGGAGAAATCTTTGTAAAAATAGTGCAAACATCTGAGTGGGCTGAGTTGCAACAAAAATTTAACGATTGCGACGATATATATGTTTTAGGTCACGGTGGTAATCTTGCAGTTGCAGATCACGCAGCCGTTGATATGACTCGATTGTCTAATGGCACTAAAAATGCTATTTGTCCTGGATCTGGCGTCGTTGCGACGTCCTATATAAATGACAGTAGTTTCGAGCAATGGATGGTAAACTGGCTATCAGCAAGGACTTCCACGCGCACAACGAAACAAATGAATCGCTCTCTTGTCCTTGGCATTTCTTCTTCTGGTAATTCTACTGATATTCTTAAAGCTCTTCAGTGGGCGAATGACAATGGCATGCAAATTGCACTTTTAAGTTCAAAAGATATTAAAATGCAAATTAACAATTTAACAAAAGTTGTTTTGGGTGCAGATTATTATCATACTGCAGAGGTTCTGACACTATTATTAACATATGAACTTACCCATGGATCAGGTAAAGTTTGTCCTCCAATTGGTAAAAACGATCCAGAGGCTCTTAATAAGCTTAACTGGAAAGGTGGAAAAATTAGAAAACACAGCTATCCAGATGAAGAAATCAATATCGGAGTAGACTTCGATGGAGTAATACATAAATGTTCCAAAGGATATTATGATGGCACGATTTATGATGACCCGATCCCTGGTGCATACGAAGCTTTAGAAAAGTTATCAGAAAAATACACCATTATTATGTTTAGTGCCAAAGCAAGGTCAGATCGAGGTTTAGTGAATGGTAAAACTGGAATAGAATTAATCTGGGAATGGCTTGTCAAACATGATATGGCCAAGTTTGTCAGCAAAGTTACCGCTGAAAAACCAAGAGCCAGATTTTACATTGATGACAAGGCAATCAGGTTTACTGACTGGGAATCAACGTTTAAAATAATAGAGGAAATTGATGGCTAATTGCCTTGTCACAGGTCACAAAGGTTATATTGGCTCTAAACTTTATGCCAAACTGCTTGAACTTGGTCATGAGGTACGTGGCATTGATATTAAATCTAACGATATTTCTGAAAGATTAGATATTCGTTGGCATTTATTCGATCATGAAAAGAATTTCAACCATCTTAATTTTAAACCAGAGTATATTTTTCACCTCGCGGCTAAACCAAGCGTCCAGTGGAGTGTTGAAAATCCATCGGACTCTTTAGCCCACAATGTTATGGGCTCTTCTAGGGTTTTAGAATATGCTAAATTGGTGGGGGCTAAAAAAGTAATCTTTGCTAGCTCAGCAGCTGCGATTGAACCCACCAGCCCTTATGGAGCACATAAAAGAATGACTGAATTGGAGTGTAAGGTTTATGCATCGTTGTACGATCTAGATACAGTCTGTTTGAGGTACTTCAATGTATATTCAGAAGATCAGGAGTATGGAGGCCCATATTCAACAGTTATATCAGCATGGCTTGAAAGTATACGAAACAACCAGCCTCTAAGACTTGATGGAGATGGTTCTCAAACTAGAGACTTTATTCATGTTGATGATGTTGTTGACGCCAATATTCATTGTATGCATCATAAGAAAAGATTTAACGGTGAAATTTATGATGTTGGTACTGGATGTTCCCAATCACTAATAGAGATAAAAAAATATTTTGATAATGTTTTTGACAATGAGTGGGATATTAAAGATTCACGGATTGGCGATATAAAACATTCAAAAGCGAATGTAGTTAAATTAAACAATATTGGCTGGTATAGTAAGATAGATTTAAAAACCGGATTAAGAAGATGTGTAAAAAACATATAACAAGGAGAAAACATGGATTTTAACAATAATGATGAAAAAGAATATGAAAAGTTTAAACTAGCCAACCAAGCGCTAGGTGCCGTAATGATGGCTCTTCAAGAGTCCTTATTGAATGAGGTAGACATTGTTCCTATTTTGCAGGGGTTTGAACTCGCTAATACTGAAGATGGTCTAGTGGTACTCAACCCGCCTACAGTGAGACTTTCTAATGACAAGCAAATCACTGAACAAGATTTGCTTAACATGGTAGAATAATTTACAAATGCCGCGATATGTATATTTTTGTGAAGATTGTCAAGATAATTTTATTGTGTTTCACGGCATAAATGAAAATCAAATTGAATGCACAATGTGTAATTCGGAAGCAATAAAAAAAATGTTGACAAAGCCAATTCATTTTACTAAAAAGAAAAATGAATCAACTGGTAAATTAACAAAAAAATATATCGAAGATAATAAACAAATTTTAAAAGACTTAAAAAAAGAATCTCAAAAAAATTATGACGGAACTTGAAATAATATTAACTTGTGTTGTTGCGCTTAGCGTGTTATTGAACGTAGCTGTATTTGTATATGCGCGTTCTGCGATATCGAGATTGTTGTATGTTTCCGAAGAGCTTGGCGATTTAAAGACCATGGTAGATTCCTTCTCAGAGCATGTATCTGGTTTATATCAACTAGAAATGTATTATGGAGATCAGACATTACAAGGTTTAGTCGATCACGCGCAATCATTCAACGAGCAGCTTGAAACTTTTGAATTCATTTATACTTTGACAGAGGCGGATAATACTGAAGAGGAAACAGGATTAATTGAAAACCAAAATGAAACAGACAACCCCCAAGCCGAAGAAAACTAGAAGAAAAAGAAGTAAAGGCAAAAAGAATCATTACTTTACACAAGTGCATGAAGATGCAATTATTCGATATACAAACACTACTTGTATCAAAGAAAGAACACATTTATATGTAGAGTTCATACAACCAGCGTTAAGCGAAATGGTTGATAAAATTGTGTTTACATACAAGTTTACAAATCTACCAAACATAGATTATTTACGAGATGAATGTAAAATCTGGCTGATGACAATTCTGGATAAATACAATCCAAGCAAAGGCTCAAAGGCATTCTCATACTTTTCAGTTATCACAAAAAATTGGTTCATTAACAAAGTTAAGAAACAACAGAAACAACGTGAAAGAGAAGTTGATTATGATAACATAGCGAAACACTATGAGGAAGAATTTCTTTCCACTAATGAGTCCTATTTGACTGAAAGAGAACACGAAGAATTTTGGTCCCACTTTTATTCTGAGATTAAATCATGGGATGAGAACCAAATGAAAGATAATGATCTTAAGGTTTATAAGGCTATAAATATCCTTTTTGAATCAAAAGACGATATTGAAATTTTTAACAAAAAAGCTATTTATTTATACTTGCGTGAGATAACTGGCTTAAACACAAAGCAGATAGTTAACTCACTCAAGAAGTTTAAAAAGAAATACTATTCTTTTAAGACGGATTGGGAGAGTGGAAACTTATGAGTAAAGAAAGCGATCTTGACAGTTTAATTGGCGAAGCGCTAGACAATATACGAGATGATAGAAAACTAGCCCGGGAATTTTTGAACGAAATTGCCAATCAAATTGCAGTAGATGCTGATAATAACAGAGGCTTGAGTCCTGTCGCAGCTAAGCATATTGAAACCATGCAGCGTTCCAACGAGCAGCTTGTTAAGATTATTGGACTCAAATCTAAAAATCAAGAACAAAACTTTGAACTTAGTGAAAGTGACAAAAGTGAAATTTATGATATCTTACAGAAGGATTCAAATTAATGTCTGACATTAAAAAAGGAAGCTTAATTGACGACACTAATTTGGGTCAATTTCTTGATGAGCCACTTTCAATTATAAAAAGTGTTTTTAGTAGCTTTTTTGAAGGTGATGAATTTGATGGTCAGAGTAATTTTATGGCTGTTGTAATTTCAAATCCAGTTTCAATTGAAGCACTTGAATACAGAGCGTTAGGATATCAAAATTTTGACAGCAAAATGAATAAAAGCTATAAAAAATTCAAAGTTAGAATTACGCATAAAAAACAAAACCCACATGCTGTTTTGCAAGATCCGTGTGATATAACTAAAGCTGCTGATCTGTGTGAACAGTACGCGCTAATTTCGGCTCATACTACTATTGTAACGTCACAAATGGCAGGCATTAATATTGGAGCGTTAGTTGAAATTCATTTAGATAAAAACTCTAATGGTACATACAATTTGCAAACCGGTCATCTTGTTAAAGTTTTGCATCCAAAACAGACCAGTTCAGAAGTATTAACTGCTACTAGCTGTGACTCAATTAAAACATTTTTTATTAATGGTGAAAATTACGTTCCACCGCCGGCAATAGAATTAAGTTCTGATTTGCGTGCTTTAGCTCAAGCATATGACAAAAATGAAGACATACCTGGAAAATATAGAACATCCTTAACTTTTGGTAATGGTGATCCTGTAATGCCCCATATGCATCATCTTTCAGATTACCCACAAGGTTTCAAAAAGCCATTTGACATATTTGTTAAAGCAATGTTACAAGCAGCTTTCGAACAGGGTTATGGAGAAATAGCAATTACGAGCGGTACCCGAGACCCCGAAAAACAAGAAAAGTTACATCAGCAATGGCTAAGAAAGGAAAGAGATTTACCTGCGTCTTGCGGATATTGTGCTAACGCATCCAAACATGTTCTTGGTTTAGCCCTCGATATAAATTTTTATGACAGAAGCGGAAACTTTATTAATAAAGGTATGTTGAAAAACGAATGGCTTGAAACTAAATTGCCTCAACTGTTTCAAGGCGCACCATTTTTTATGAAGTGGGGCGGCATGTTTGATGATTATGATCCGGTTCATTTTCAACTAAATCCAACAAACTGGGGCCAAAATGCAGAACAAATAATGAAACAGTTAGGAGAGTCCGACATCAATCTTGACACCAAAACAACTGGTGACGCCACGGAACAAGAATTGGAAGGCACCGAGAACCGCCGCGGCCAAAGTAAGGAAGATGTGGAGGCCAATAGTCAAGCACCACCCGAAATTGCTGAGGCTGCAACAGGTACTTCCCGACCAATGCATCCAGATGAAATGTAGATAAAACTTAAGTTTGATTTAAAAAAACGGTATATTTATTATATTAAGGATAAAAAATGGCATTTATTAAGGAAATCTCAGCTTTTGCCCATCCTGACAGCAGGGCTGAAACACTCTACGATAGAGAACAAAAAGGCGAGAACATTAATTCAATACCTGGAGACTCAGGTTTGTTACACACTGGCACTCCAAGAAAACACTTAACTTTTCGTGAAGCACCAAACAATTCTGTTATCGAACATTATGGCTCTTATATTGTAATGGGTACCGATAGGATGGGCCACATGGGAACAGGGGCCGGCGCCAGCGGATTCAGTAATTCTGATTCAGTTGATATCGTTGTTGGCCGCGGAGCAAATTTAAAAAATACTGAGACAGGGGATGCCCCACCCGGCGCACCAGATGGGTTTATAGTGGGCCCACTGCCAACTGCCGATGCGGCTAGAATTTATATTAGTTCTAAAACAAATTTAGATAAACATTTTGGAATCGACCAATCGCCAAGAGATCCACATGCGGGTTCAAACAAACATTTGTTATCGGGTATTGCTTTAAAAGCTGATGATGTAAGAATGATTGCAAGAAATAACATTAAAATTGTAACCGGTCCAAATATTGGATTTTCTGGTGGAAAAGAAAAGAATAGTTTAGGCGGTGACTCCCCACAAGCTGGAACCATCTCACTTATCGGTGGCAACTATACTGACAGCATGACAAAATGGATGGGCCTCATGGATCCTGGTGGTATGGTTCAAGATGTACCATACCTTCAACCAGCAATTAAAGGAGATAATTTGGTTTCATGTTTACATGCAATATTTGAATACATTGATTTAGTAAATGCCACTGTATTTAATTCGTTCTTAAATGCAGTGTCAACAAAGGCTGCCGAGATTGCATCACCGCTTAGTGATCCAATTAGTAAAATGGAAAAAATCAGAACCGCGGGTTTAGATGTTCCTTGGGGTCTCGAAGCTAGTTTCGATAACAGATCTTGGGCTTTAACACAGAGAAGAAAATATCTCGAATATGGAGGCGATCATCACGTTCGTAGCCCAAACGTGTTTTTAACGTAATATCATGGCAGAATCAAAATTTTTAAAATTTCAAGATGTTGATAGAGATGGAGTAATTGATGTTTGTGATGACGATTTAACCACACCGGAATTACCATGTAAGGGCCCTTGTGTCCCTGACCCTATAGCGATTGTACCTAGTTGGAGAAATCAGTCGTTTTACGAACCATTTTTAAATGAAAGAATATGTCATTTTCAAATAACCAAAGTGACACCTTATAGACAAACCGCCGGCGAAGTATCTAGAAACACGCGTGATATGGAAGCCACTGACAGCACGGTTGCTGGTAGTGGCGTTATAGGCTCAGCAATTGATGAACGATTAGAGAAAATTTTTGAAGAATTTAGATTAGAGGCAGCTAGAAATTTATTAGATTTCTGCCCGATTGGTGCTAGACTTAATAACGATGAGACATTGAAAATTGTATATGATGCAATTCAATTTAAAAAGTATGACTTAGAAGCTAGACCAAATTCACAATTAAAACTTTTATATTCGGTTCCTTTTGATGTAATTTACAACATAGCAGATCCTCCAAATGCATCTGAGCCCGAGGAAGATGATGAGGGCCCGGGCTGGGAAAAAGTCACCTACAAAGGTGATTCAATAATGACTGACTCTATCAGAGTTCGTAAAGGCTTATATTTTTACAGCAAATTGTTAAAAGTTTCCTCACAGGTTGGTGAAGGTGATGCATATTATATTGATAGCGAAGGGAACGCGACCCACAAGTTTTTCCTTGAAAATATAGGAGATCCAGCAATCCTTACAAGTGGTTTGTTGTCAACTATGATTGATCAATTGAAGGGATTTTTGGCTGGTACTGGTGCTTCTTTACCTACTGGAGTGAAAGGTGATCCTTTTGGGCCAATTTTTAGAGAAAAAGTTACAAAAATACAATTTAGTTTTAAAGATAAAAAACTTCGAGTATTAAAGGTTTACACGGAAGAATGCGGAGATAAACCATCTGTTTATAATTTTCGTTCGGGTGCTTTAAGGTCTTTGGTAGGCAACGGCCAGCCCACTGATGGTGGTAAAGAATTTCATTGGAATAATGAGACATTGGTGAATTATTTCATTAATCTAAAGCCAATGGCAACCTTTCTTAATGCTCGTACCGAACAACCATGGCGCGGCTTCTTAGAACAATACACATATCCGCCAATTAAAGTAACCCACTTGCCAGTTAATAACAGTATATCAACGTGTATAAGAGATGCCTTCAGAGACGAAATGAACGAAATGGGTAACGACGTTTTAGATGAAATTTTTGGTCTGGGAGATTTGGTTGCATATCTGTATAATGACACTTTATGTAGAAACAAATTAGAAGAAGTCATGAACGACGAAAAAGAGATGAATGCTCTCGCGCCCGATACACCGGATGATCCATTTGGTAGAGAAGTGGCTGCTATATTGGCCAAAAATCAACGATGGACCAAGTTGGCTGCAGATGATGATGTTGTATTAAGGTTGTGTGTTAATGCTCTTGCTCCGATTGCAAATGGTGCTGGTGAGCTTGCGTCAAAAGTCTCTGGTGGCACTATACCTTTACAAACTGTTTCGGGCCCCGGCGGAGGGGGCCCCAGTGGAAACTTAAAAGATCTTTGGAGAGAGGCATTTGAAAGTTTGAAACTTTGTGGTCTTTTAGATTTGTTGTTTGATTCATTAGGTTGTTTAATGGGAGGCATGACACTTGATTCGGCGCTCCCGATTATAATTCGCAAAGCTTTAGAAGCTATGGGTATAGAACAATTTGGAGATTTGTTTGTTGGCTTACCGCCAGAAAAGCAAGCAGAAATGGACGCTCTTGTTGAAAAGAAATTAAAAGAAATGGGTAAGAGTGGCGATGTATCTCGACCATGGGATAACCCAGATGTGATTGCGGCTGAAAGAGTGGCCACCAGCCCAGCTAACTTAAATAACTATGAAAGTGTAGTCCCAGCAAGTTATAGCGAAACTATGAGTGAACTAACAAGTTCTGACAGAACAGTTTTGAGTCAACTTGACTCAGTTGGTAATGAAGACAGCGAAGCTAATGTTGACTCTATTATGCAAGTATATCTTGAAGCATTAATAGAAACCTATACGGATAATTTAATTGTAATTCTCGACGAATTAGGTAATTTCCCAGGTGCTCCACTTATTAGAGATGTCATCTCACTCACTGCGTTGTCGTGTCCTCGTCCACCATTGATGAACCCGGGCCCTGATGATTTCATAAAATCATTAGGATTAGCATTTTGTAGAAGTCCAAAAGAAATTGTAATTCCACAATTTAATCAAAAATTAGAATTAAAAATATCTTTCAAAGATATGTTAAAACCATTATTTAAAGTGGCTCAATTTTTAGCTGGAATGATTATAATAATAGTTGTAAATCAATTACTGGCTAAATTGTGTGAGATATTAACAAGGGCGGTATGTAAAGCTCTCGAAACCACCGGCGATTTAGTTATGGGGCTACCCGGCGCAATAGCCGGTACAGGCCCAAGTTTAAGGGAAATTATTAGAGAGAACATTTGTGGACCGGACGTTGGCGACAAAGTTATTGATGATACAGTTGTCGAATTGATGAGTGTGTTGGGTCTAGGTCCATCCGCGTTTGCTGACAGAGATAAGACGGTTGCTTTTGCTAACGACCTGTCTTTAAGTGTTACCAGACAAGAATTTGCGGATGCTCTTCTGGGGTACCCCTCTCCTGAATTTTTGGAATCCGCCGACCAATTATTAGAATTTGTACATGTTGATTTTCGATTTTCACTGCCAAATAAAACATCTATCGCTTCATTTATCAAAAGCGTTGGAAACGTGTTACCGCTCGAATATAGAGAAATATTAAGAAGTTACAGAGATAATAGTTTCGGGTTTGATGACGGCACGCCCGCAAATCCGTCTGTATGCTCTACTGCTGAAAACATAGAAAAGTTTAAGGGTTTGAGACAGCAAATTTTAAGCGGCCGAGCTACTAAACAACAAATGGAAGACATGTTTTGCGATCTTCAGGATGATAATTTAGACGATTTAGAACTAATCGCCGAGATAGCGCAAAAGGGCGTAGGTGATTATGTATCAAAAAAAATACCCCCAATTCAAGGAACCCCAGGTTGTGATGATGGTCTTTTACCTTATGAGCCACCGCAAACCATCGATGCGGTACTTGGTTTCAATGGAGCTATACTTGAAGCCTTAGAAAATGATTATTTGGATGATATGATGGGAACCGGCTTCACGTTATTTGGTAGCGGGGATAGAAATTTTGGATTTTTAAACATGGTATTGTGTGATACCAAAGCCAATCCTCTCACAAACCACCACAGAAAAGCAGATAATAGAAAAAGATATGTTGATTTTGCTACCAACATAACTAATGGTGGCGAAACAAACAAAAGTTTCTTTTCTTTTATTCAAACAAAGGCAGATTTTACACAACAAGAAGGTCAGCTTCCATTTTTTGTTGGAGAATGGATGAAGAGACAATTTTTAAATGCGGGTTTGCCTGAATCTGAGACATCTGGGTTCCTCAAACCTGGATTTAATAATATCAATGCCGGCGGAACAGATCTAATGGGTTTAGAATTCAGTTCAACGAATGCGGCGACAAGTAGAAAAGATTATAAAGTAGATTTAGAGCGATTGGGATACGACAACTTATTTGGTAATCAAGGTCTAAGCACGTTTTTATTACCAGATTTTGGATATAATACAATAGTCACCAATATGGATGGCACTTATTTAAGTGATGTAACGACATTAGAAGGTATCTTAGATGCAACAGGTGGGATCCCAGGTAGTTATGTGCCGCCTACGGTTGATGCTGATCGAAAAGTGGTAATAACCAGGTTGCCAAGAAAAGGAAACCCTGATAGGCCTGGAGGCCGGGACCGTGTTTCAGGTGCTGATATCACTTTAAATTTTAAAGATAACTCTATGGGTACTCGGCAAGGTCTGGAATTTGGTTCTAATAAAGGCGGGAATGAATGGTCTTATGGTTATGAGATTCAATGTTTTTATGCTGACATCGAAGAACATCGCTCCGCAAGAGAAACCGAAGGAAAAATCAGAAACCGCCCGGACGATAATATAAGAGTAGCAATCGTAGAAAAAATTAATTATGGAGCTGATCGTAAGTTCGCGAGTCCATTAGCAAAAGAACTTGCAGCAGAAAGCCAGAGATTACCACCATTTGATCTGCCAGGCTGGATTGAGGGTGTTCCTATTCTTGGTTGGGCCTTAGAGAGTTTGATTAACTTAGTAATGTTACCATTTTCTGCATTACGCGCTAGCGCCAGGATGAAAAGGGCGTACAACAAAAGCGAGGCCATTCACAGATTTAGAACTTACGAGTTCTTAGCTATTGATGACGGTTTGGATGCATTTCAAATTGATAGTAGCCACGATCAAAATAAAGAAAAATCTTTAGACATCAATGATTTCCCAGAATATTTTAAGTCAACGCGATCATTACAAAGCATCCCGCCACAAGTGCACGTTTTAGCTGACTTAACCGGTAAACCGGTCAGCGCCACGCTACAGTCAAATTATGATTCTGCAATGCAAACATTTTATAAAGATTTTTGTAAGTTAATAGGTGAAAATAAATATGCATGGCGCACTGGAGCGGTCCCTGATCTTGTTAATGAAGATGCCCTTGAATATGGAATTGACAATGGTTTTGGTGATTTTGTTTTGTACCAAGACGCAAATGCTGGACGAGGCTACGACAACGAAGAAATGGTCCTAGGGATGACTCGCGATCAATTTAATAACAAATCCAACCCAGAAGCGGCTAGAGTCATTGTTTTAGATCCAACAGTATTTGGCGGCACATTTAATGATCCGCCGTTGCATGTAAAACCCAAAAAATATTTAGGTTGGTGGGGTATGGTTCAAGCATTTTTCCCTGATGATACTTCTTGCAAACCACATGGCAAAAATTTAATTGATTTTGATGAAATAAAACAAATGATGAGTAGAAACTATTCTAGTCTAGAAGAAGACACTAGATTATACAATGATTTAGAGTGTGTTAGGCAAGTACCCTTTGACAGAATATTAACTCGTTCAGCCAAAATGAACTTATATACTTTAATTTTGGCTGCTGTACGCATTTATGCTAGTACACATATAATGAAAGCGATTGGTACATTTGCAACAATTCAACCAAAGTTCCCAGACAATTTTAGTACAATTTATTCAGCTTATATTGTCGAGCGTATGGAAGAAGACTTCAAAAACGCACAACCAGCATTTTGGGAAGCATTTAATACATTTAAAGATGAAGAATTCTGGTATTCATTTTTGGAACAGTCTGTTGAATGTTATGATTTTCTGGTTGCAGCCGGCGAACTTGATGAGCCAGTTAAAGGTGGTTATATACAAACGGCTGCTGATGCAATCAACGACTTACAAACAAATTATGCGTACGCTTATCGAACAAAAGATGAAAGAACATATACCGACCAAGATGGGATTAAGCGTAATCAAGTAGTGCCGGGCCTTTGGGAAGCAAAATTCACTGGAGAAGCAGGATTTTTTGAAACTTTGAAAGGTTACCGTGAAAGAAAAAATCTAGAAGGCGTAAAATATGTCGAAGATCACGCTAAAATATTTTTACAACAATTAGTAAATTATGAACTCACAAATATGGGAGAAAAATTTGTTAAAAATATGACGGGCGTTGGTTTTGTTCCAGACATATTTGATTTAGATTATTGGTTGTTTCAAAATAAATGTGTTGGTAGTACGATACAATATCATGGACCCAGTATAGTTGAGGAAAAAATAGGTGTACCTTCTCGCAGAAACCCAGATCCGGCAGATGCTGGCGCCACGTTCCCTGGGCCTTATTACACCGGCGGTGGTGAATTTAGAGTCGCTATTGATAAAAATACTGAAGATGGCTTTGGATATTCTGAGAAGTATGTTGGCTATTATCATATACACTTAGATGATGATGGGAATGAGGTATATATGGCCGGCCAAATACATGATCCAGGTACCACACATGATGTCCTAACTCCAGTAGCAGACATAATCAAAATTTCAACTGAAAAAACAGAATTAGCCAAACCGACAATTCTTGGTGATGAGTTGAAAGTTACTAAATCGCTTGTGGGAATTGGAGATGTAGCTGATTTCGAAACAGCAAGTGGAACATCGCCAGAACAACCATTTAAGTTAGAAAAATATACGTCTATAGATAATATAAAAATGACAGATGCTGCAGCAAAAACAATAATACATTCTAATCCGGCCGATAAATACATTTCCGACGTCTACCCAGGAACTTTGAAGATTATTACCAATGAAGCAAACATAGAAGTAGGAATAGAAGGGAACCTGGGTGTTCGTCATGGTTTGGCATTTTACTATGGTGATGATTTAGTAACAACCGTTGAGGTTGATGCACTAGATTATGCCTGCGGTCAGTTCGAGACAACCCAAGCAAATAGTAAGCTACTTCATTGCTTGATTCAAAACTTAAAACATGACCCTAAGTACAAGCTTATTACTAGCTACATATTTGCTATAAAAAAGGTAACAGCTACGCTAGCAATTTACAATGATTTTGGATTTTTAGCTTCTGTTGGAGAGGTCACTGCAGGAGAGGGAGATAATCACGTATCCATGCAAATTACTGCAAAAGAACCAAAGAAACTCGAAAACGGTATGGCCGAAGGTTTAAAAGGAAAAGTTAGCCAGAGACATGGCCCGTCGTGGCGAGGTTCTAGTGGCAGTACCACGGCTCAAAGAGCCGCCATTCAATCAAAGCCCGGCTCGCGAGCATTCATTAAACAAACCGTGGAATCGGATTTCATGGATGAATTTTCCGATCGCGACAGAGAACTTCTCAATTTGCCTGAGTGGTACGATAATGTAATTGAGTTAGAAAGCATAGAGTTAGATGCGGCTAACAGCTATGTAACTGGAAATGAAGGCTGGGAATGGCCCACCGATCGGCCTAAATTTACTCCTTTCACACTAAGTTGGGATGAATGGGACAGAGAACTATTGAGAAACAGTAGAGCAAGAATTAAAAAGATGTTTAGGACATTTTATAAAGCAGCATATGACAAACCCGGGCCAAGTCCAGATAGACAAAGCCCTGCTAAACTTAAACTAAGGAACCTTAAAGCTAGACTGTTTCCGGCCCCCGGATCAGGGTTTATGCCGTGGTGGAAGCGAAAGAAAATGAAAGGCAACCCATATGATGCCGATGGCAATATGTGTGATGGGCCAGATATATTAGGTTAATATTGCGAATAAAACATAAAAGAGAATAATTATTAAAGACTGAAACATTATGGCAACTTTGGGTGTAAAATTACCGATAACAAGAGATAGTATAAATGGATTTACTATGCTTACTGATTTTCATTCAACAATTAAACAAAATTTGAAAATGATAGTGTTAACTAATCCTGGTGAAAGAATCATGATCCCTGATTTTGGAGTTGGAATTATGAGCTATTTATTTGAAAACTTTAATGACAATGTGTTCGTTGAAATAGAAAATAATATTAGAGAACAAGTGGTTATATACCTACCTGTAGTAACAATCAAGAGAATTTTATTTGATAACACTAACGAATCTACGAATACTTTAGGGGTATCAATTGAATACACAATCCCAGCGCTGGGAATAAAAGATTTGTTAGAATTTACTACTTAGTAAAGAGGACTTTTAATGGCTGACGATCAAAAGAAAATAATTCCAATTAATTACACAAGCAGAGAGTTTAATTCTATAAGGCAAGATTTACAAGAGCTTGCCGAAAGGTTGTATCCAGATTCTTTTCAAGACTTTAGCGAAGCATCGTTTGCTTCTTTAATGATGGATACGGTTGCTTACGTTGGAGATCAGCTGTCATTTTACCTTGATTATAATGTTAATGAATCATTTCTTGATACTGCTTATCAATTTAACAATATTCTTCGACACGGTAAAGTTTTAGGGTTCAAGTTTACTGGCCGACCATCAACATATGGCACTGCAGCATTTTATATTTCTGTTCCGGCCACTTCAACTGGTTTAGGTGTTGATAGAGATTATGCACCAGTTTTAAGAAGAGGCTCTACTTTCAACAGTTCAACTGGGTTAGCTTACACTTTAATGGAAAATGTAAACTTTGCAGACAGCCGACACCCAATTGTAGTTTCAAAAACTAATGCTGCTGGTGCACCAACTGAATATGCAATAAAAGCTTACGGCAGGGTTGTTTCGGGACAAATGATAACTGAAAAAATTACTGTTGGTGCTTTTCAAAAATTTGCCAGACTCACTTTAAATACACCTAATGTGTCTGAAATTATTTCTGTTTTTGACACTGAAGGCAATGAATATTTTGAAGTTGATTATTTAGCTCAAGATATTGTATACAAAGAGTTGTCGAACAGAAATTATAAAAATGACAATGTTCCATCAATCTTGAAACCATTTTTAGTATCCAGAAAATTTACTGTAGAAAGACAAGGAGAAGTTGTAGCCTTGCAGTTTGGAAGCGGCAAGGAAAGCAGTAGTGACTTGGTAGCAGATCCGCAATCTGTTTCGATGAATGTGTTTGGTAAAAAATATGTAACTGCACAAAGCTTCGATCCGACTAGATTGACAGAAAATGAAGCGTTAGGGATTGTACCAGAAAATACAGTATTAACTATAACCATGAGAGTAACTAACCCAGGAAACTCCAATTTAGCAAGTAAACAACTCAATACAGTGGGTTCAGTTAATCTCGATTTTGAAGACAGAACAAAATTATCCTCTGGAACAATGCAGAGTGTAAGAAATTCTCTAGAAGTTGAAAATGAAACACCAATAAGTGGTGATGTTAGAAACGCCACATCGGACGAAATCAAACAAAGAATATTTGATACTTTTCCTACGCAAAATCGCGCCGTCACCCAAGCAGATTACGAAAACATAGCTTACAGAATGCACACCAAATTTGGCTCCATTAAGAGAGTTTCGGTACAAAGAGATCCAGATTCACAAAAAAGAAATTTAAATATGTATGTTATTTCTGAGAATTCATTTGGGAAACTAGAAAAAACAAATTCAACAATTAAAAGAAATTTAAAAATTTGGTTAAATCAGTATAGAATGATAAATGATACAATTGATATTTTGGATCCATATATATTAAACTTGGGAATTGAGTTTAGTATTAGAACTATACCTGGTGCTGATAAAAAAGTTGTAATTGGTAGATGCATTAACGAACTTCATAAAAACTTTAATAGTAATTTTTATATCGGAGAATCTGTAAGCATTAGTAGTATTTACAATATTTTAAATAAAACGCAAGGTGTTTTGGACGTGATTAAGGCTCGCATAATCAGCAGAACAGGTCCAAATTATTCGGGTGCAACTATTGACATCAATAAAAATTTATCACCTGATGGAAATCAATTAGTAGTACCTAAGAATGCCATTGTCGAATTTAAGTTCAAGAGCACTGATTTTGTAGGAAAAGCAAAATAATGATTAAAATCTATACTGCGTCTGCAGATAATACTATTGTCAACACCTTTAAAGACAATCTTTCCACAAGAGCCACCGGTTCTAATGCAGGACAGGCTGACATATTAGAGGTTTACTCGATTTATGGTCGTCAGACTACATCTTCTCAAGAATTGTCACGCGTATTAATTAAATTTCCAATCGATCAAATAGTAAATGACAGAACGAATAGTAGAATCCCGGCTAGCGGCAGTGTTAATTTTTATTTAAATTTATACAACGCTCAAACAACAAAGTCAGTTCCAAGAAACATGAAATTGGTAGTAAATCCTTTATTTAGTGATTGGCAAGAAGGAATAGGGTTAGACTTAGAAAATTATTCAGACCTAACGAAAGGTAATGAGGGTAGTAACTGGATGATAAAAGCTAACACCCCCGGTGTGGCAGAAATAAGAAAGTTCACATTTGGCTCAGACACAAAAACAGAATATGGTGCTGGTTCTGGTGCTAACTATATAAAGCTTTATAATGGCACCACAAGATTTAATGTCTGGTTTAACGACGGTTCCGGCGATACAGTGCCATCGGCAGACGGTACCGAAGTGTTAGTCAACATATCATCAGAAACAACAGCTGCCGGCATCGCAGAGGCTTTTAAAGCAGCAGTACATGCTCTGTCGGCCTTCACGGCAACTCGCGATGGTGCAGAGGTCACTGTAACTAATGTTGCTTTAGGGCCCTCAACTCATGCAAGTATTGAAGGTACAATTTCGCCGATAACAATTGAAATAACCCAAAAGGGAACATTGGAGACTCCTTGGACTTCTGTGTCTGGTGGCGGCGACTTCTTATCTAGTTCCACAAGTCCAGATGTATATGCAGATTACCACTACACACAACTTTTTGAGTCAGGCCTGGAAGACTTAAGTATTGACATTACTGCGCTTGTGGAAAGGTGGGTAAAGGGCGCCGGCGGTGGTGGCATTGCAAATTATGGAATGGGTGTTAAACTAACGTCCAGCCAAGAGGCAAGAGGATACAGTCAGGACGTACATGCCTCTTCAGATCTTCCAACTCAAAATATACAAGAGGGCGCCACAACTTCATACTACACAAAAAGATTTTTTGCAAGAGGCACCCAATACTTCTTCAAAAGACCCAGCATTCAAGCTAAGTGGGACTCGGCTCGTAGAGATCACCGCGGCCAGTTTTATATAAGCAGTTCGCTAGCAAAGGGTGAAAACATAAACGATATTTACTTTTACAATTATGTCCGTGGAAAATTAAGAAGCGTACCAGGATACACCCCCACGGTCAGTATTTATTCTAGTTCAGGTGGCATACCAACTAATACTAGACTTAGAATTAAAGACTCCAGCAATGCCTACGCCGACTCAATTACATCAACAGAGGTAGAAACTGGTGTATATCGCGCCAGGCTGCAGGTTGTTGAAAATCTAAGCACACTACACGATGTGTGGTCTGTAGGTAGCACACAAGTACATACAGGTACTATTAAGCCCGTTGCCATGGGAACTATGGCACACCCTGAAGAGCCAACCTATTTTGTAAACATAACAAATCTTCAAAATAACTATATGTCTAATCAAACTGCTCGTTTTAATGTATATGTTAGGGAGAAAAATTGGAATCCTACAATCTACACAAAAGCGGTTGCATCTGCGCCAACAATAACAATCCCAACAGCTTCTTATAGGGTTGTAAGAACAATTGATAACTTAGAAGCAGTGTCTCATGATACTGGCTCAGGTGTGTTGGCAACTGGCTTATCACACGATGTTTCAGGTAACTATTTTGATTTTGATATGAGATTGTTGCAGCCAGATTATGAATATAGTTTTAAAATTGCATTTTACAATGAGGAACTTAGTTCTTGGCAAGAGCAAAATGAATCTTTCAAGTTTAGAGTAAATAAGAATGAGTATTAAAAAACTTTTTGAATCAACCAATAAAGTTCAAGAATTTGTATCACAAGCAACAGGGAAAGATCTGTTTGTAGAAGATGCAGAATCCTTTCGCAATGTTGAACAGAAAAAGATAGATCAAGACAGGTATGTTCCACAAGTTGATTACTCATTACCGGAAAATTTTGTAAGGTTTGGTTCCGCAAGGCTTTATTACAAATCAGCCCTCAATAGAATTAAAGATTATTATCCGTATGATGGTTCTGAGGCAGAAAAAAATGAATTTTTGAATGGCTGCTTAGATATTGAAAGGTACATTCTAGATAACAAATACCCAAGAACCACTGGATATGTTGAGTTGGGGTATGGAGGATATTCAGTAAGTACCTTAACTGATGGCTACGGTGTTCCAACTACTGATGAATATATTGATTTTTTTGGTGGACCCGGCACCGGTCGAGCGACTAGTTCAAAACTCAAAGACTTGATGCCAAATCCAAACGACAGTAAGTATAATTATTCTAATATTTATGATGAATCGATTTACGTCACTGCTGATTTACCAACTGATTATGGTAAAGGTACCAGAACATCGAACTTAAAATCTGATTTTGATGATGGTGTTACTGTAGAATTTTGGATGAAGACCGGCTCCCTTAATCCGGCCACAATAACCAACAAGCAAGTTATATTTGATATGTGGAATCAAATGACTGACAGCACCAACGCTCGGATGATGATTGAGCTTACCTCTTCTCATGGTGCAGCTAGTCTGGGTAAACCAGAACAACGACCTTTCTTAGTGACTGTTCAATCTGGTTCTCACACCACAAAAGATTTTCTCTCGTTAGGTGATTTTTCCTTACATGAAAATATGGGAGAATGGAACCATTATGCGATTAGACTCCATAATACAGGCTCTTCCTTTAGGGCTCAGCTTTATGTAAATGGATATCTAAACGACAGTGCAATTCGCATGCCATATGGTATAGAGCCGGACAGTTTAACTGATCCTCGACCAACTTCTGCCGCCCGAGCCTGGCCGCATGCTATTGAAAAAACTTATTCCTCGGCAGATAATTTACAAGGTTGGTGGAGACTTGAGACAAACGGAAATCCCGGAAAGGATAGTAGCACACGTGGCAGAACCGGCGCTTTCGGAGACCCGCCGGCGTATAACGCATCACAAACACCAAGTTCTTATATTGTTGCTGCCAGTCATACATTTGATGGCGTTAGTGATAGAGTCAATATTGGAGCAGACACTCTTTGGAATGGAATCATAGGTACCGGCACCGGCTCACCCAGAAAGATGACATTCTCAGCTTGGATTAGGCCGCATACACTTGGTGAAGGTAACACTGGTCGTATTTTAGATTTTGGTACTGATGACATTGCTTTTCGTCTACATCAGGGAAGTAGCACATCCAATTGGGATCTCAAATTCTCTGCTAATTGGAATAGTGGCACTAAAACAACGTGGGGGGCAGAAATCCGAGCAAACCTCAATGAGTGGGCCCATGTGGCTGTAACATATGATGCCAATGATCCCGGCAATAATCCCAAATTGTACTACAACGGAGTAGAACAATCAGTCACTGAAACCGGTACAGCGCCAGCAGTAAGTTGGGATGGGATTAGCGGCGGCAATTGTTTTATCGGCTCACAAACCGGTGGGACCAAATCTTTTGATGGAGAGATTGCTGATGTGGCCATATGGAACTCAATTTTGACAACCAATGAGATTGCAGCCATCTACAGCGCGTACACAATCAAAAGTACTACTCATACAGTAGGAGAGCTTGGACCTAGAGAACTCAAAGGTCGCATCGGAGCATTACAAACAACAGCTCCTGGTCCATCATCTGGCCCAGCTAAGGCCGGCCGCTTGAGTGGATCTCTTGACGAATT
>CETC01046058.1_pt1 | contig 33427 bp, 45 predicted proteins | sample 326911 | NCBI WGS metagenome assembly CETC01 (sample SAMEA2622694, study PRJEB7988) | marine metagenome | isolation source: saline water (ENVO:00002010), including | reverse complement strand
TCAGATGCTATACATGAAACATTTTGTGATATATGTGGTGGTGAGTTTGAGTTTGATGATTTGATAAATGTATAGATAAAGTTTACTTCCTTGTCTACAGAGAGTCATTAGTTCATCTAGTGGCTCTCTTTTTTTTTATTAAAAATTTTTTAAAGCAAGTTATATTTTTTGCCTTATATTTTCAGGCTCATTATATTTTTCGCCTTATATTTTTTGGCTTATAAAATTAAGCAAAATTATTTTAAAAAAAATAAAAATATTTCTTGCATTGAATTGCTATTTGGGGCGAAATTAGGGATAATGGCAGGGCAAAATAAATCATTTATGGGGTTGATTGAAAAAGTGATTGAAGATTATATTTTCGACCTTAGAGATAAAAATGATGAAGAGCAAGACCATTCAAAGTACACTTATAGAGCAAGTTCAAGTGGAATGTGTATGAGAAAAAACTTCTACTCCTCAATGACTGACGTAGAAGAAACGAACAAACCTGATAGACGAACTTATAGAATCTTTAGATTGGGAGATCAGGTACACGAAGACATTCAACTAGCATTTGAACAAGCTGTAAATAAAAACAAAGAATATAAGATATAATATTATAGTATATATATAATATATATATATATATATAATATATATAATAAAGGGAGCATTTTGGATTTTAAAATCAAACAAGTGTTTTCTGAATTAGTTATTGACCTACATCCAAAGTATCCAATTAAAGGTCACGCTGATTTAGTATTAAAAATAGATATTGATGGTGAAGAGCAGATTATATTGCTAGACATCAAGACTATAAATACATATTCATATTCTAAAAAGTTTGGACATAAAAAGAATCTCGATCCTAAGGCTCAAGAACACCACAAGTTTCAAGTTGGTACTTATGCATTAGGAGTTGAGCATATGTTTGGAAGATGTGATAAAATCTTTATGTTATATTATAAAAAAGACAATTCATATCTTAAATTGGATGAGGTTGACCATTCGTATATTGATAAGGCTAGAGAGTATTGGGATACAATGCTGAATGAAGAGCGTAATGGGTTGCCTAAGGTTAAAAAAGGCACAAGTCCAATATATTATTGGGAATGCAATTATTGTGCTTTTAAACAGCAATGTGAGTCAGATAATGAGAAAGGGAAATAAGTGAATACTGAAATTATGAAATTAACTAAAAATGCATATGGCAATATAATTGACAAGCATACGCTATTGTCAGAGTCAAAAACACCCTCTGCTTATGTTGAGCAGAAACAGGGTTTTGATTATGTTGATGAGGCTTATATGAGGCATATGTTGAATAAGAATTTTCCAATTTGGAGTTGGGAAATAAAAAATTATGAGTTGTTAGGAGATAAATGGATTATCGTTCAAGGTAGATTGACTATTGAGGAATCAGGAATAGTGAGATATTTTGATGCAGTAGCATCTCATAGGATCGCAACTAATAGACAAACAGGAGATTATGTAGATATAGGTAATGATATGAAATCTGCAAACTCTGATTGTTTTAAGGTTGCAGTAAACAGGCTATGCAATATAGCTGATGATGTCTACAGGAAACAGATAAAAGACTTAACATTAGATTCAAAAGACATTTCTATCTTAGATGATAAATGTAAGCAACTTAGTGAGTTAGGTCAAGATGCTGTTGCAGATAAAGTTCAGAAAAGCATAGATGATGGTAAGATAAACAAATCTAACTTTAATTCTTCATGTATGAAGTTAGATTCAATAATAGAGAAACATAAAAAGGAGAAATAAATGGCTGATGTAAGCACATTTGATTTAGATAACGACTTTACTGTTGGGATATATGATCCACTTGAAGATGTAAAAAAGGAAATATTTGTACCTAAACAATTATATCCTGCCCACATAACTGAGGTTATTCGCAAAGAGGTTAGAGTTAAAAACCAATACAAAGCATTGGTTTATAATTGTAAAGTTGAAATTGCTAATGAGTGTAGTGATGAAACTTATACTACTAAAGATGGTAGGATTATAAATGGTTCTAACTATGTTGGTAGAATGGTAAAGATGAAAGGTATCTTTATGTTCTTAACACCTAAAGATGGTGATGACTTTAAAGCAAACTCAGGTGCTAATAAAGAGTATCTAGAGTTTTGTAATGCTATAGGTCATGAGCCTGAAAAGATAGAGATAGATGTTAATGGTGAGAAGAGAGAGGTATCTCAATTCCCTGTTCTATCTGAAGATGATATTAAAGGTAGACCTATTATGGCTTTTATAGATGATTATAAATGGAAGAATAGAGATGGCGAATGGGTTACTACATCTAATGTCAAGAGTTGGCAATCTTGGTCTGATGGTGGTTTAAAGCTAGATGACTCAGATATACCATTTTAATTTGTAGCGTGTCTAGTTGAGCCAATCTAGGCAACCTTATGACCACAAGAGAGGGGATAGGTGTCTTTAGACCTTTCTAGCCTATCCTCTAGTGGTTGTATTTTGGAGCTTATATGAAAGAGATAATAAAAATAGGTAATAAAGAGAGTTTTAAATGTCACCAATGCACTCAGCATAAATATGGAGCTAAGTATATTTGGAGGACTCCTATAACAAAAAATGTTTATGAACTATGCAATAGTTGTTGTTCAAGAGAATTTAAAAAGATAAAGAAAAATATAGATGAAGAATATGAAGATAATAACCTGTGAGCAATGCTTCAATTCTTTACCTGTTCCTGCAGTTGGTAGCTATTGTGGGATAATGTGTCCTGATTGTGGTTGGCAACCTGATTGTAGTGGTGAAGAGATTTGTGAGATTGAAGATAACAATATTAAAAGTATAAAAGTAAAGGATAGCGATGTTAATAGCTAAGATTAAAATAGATAGTAGAGGCAGAGTTCAACTACCTGCCTGTTTTGTAAAAGCAAATGGTTGGGATGAAAATGGAGTTATTTATCTTAAAAACCATACACATAAAGATAAGGTTGTTCTAGAATATGTAAAATGGGATGACTCAAAAAAGGAGATGTCTGCAGATGAGTTATCAGAACATCTCAGTTACTAGTAATTATTATATATTTTGGCAAACAATAAATAAAAGAGAAAAGGTCTATGTCTACAAAATTACCCCCACATTCTCAAGAGGCTGAGGCTTCTGTAGTAGGGAGTATGGTAGCAGAGCCAAGCTGTATTCCTGTAGTTAAATCTATAATTGAATCCTCTATGTTTTACAACTCATCTTGCAAAAAGTTATTTGAGTTGGTTTGTGATATGTCTGATGATGGCATATCTATAGATTTGGTTTCAGTTTGCTCTGCACTTACTCCTAGTATGAAAGAATCAGGTGTTACACCATATTTTGTGTCAGAGTTAGTTACAGACACTATGTCTGCTAACTATGAACATCATTCTAATATAGTTAGAGATAAGTTCTTATTAAGAAATATTATAAATAAAAGCAGGAAGATTGCAGAGGCATCATACGATAGTATGAAAGATGCTATGTCTATGCTTACTGATACACATCAGGAAATAGGATTTCTTATGAACTCTCACTCAGAGAAGAATGAATCTATGGATGAGTTGGTTGATAAAACTATTGATAGTATAGCCAATTCAAAAGATAGCCTTGTGTCTACAGGGTTTATATGTATAGATAATCTTTGTGGTGGAATGACTAAAGGTGAAATTACTATAATTGGTGGAAGACCATCTCATGGTAAAACAACTCTTGTTATAAATATGATAAAGGCTTGTGTTGATCAAGGTCTAAAGGTTATGGTTTTTAACAGAGAAATGACCAATGTTGAGATGATTAAAAAGTTGTTGGTTTTGGAAAGTGAAAAGTTATCTTATCTCAAGATCAGGAGAGGTATGATTGGTGACTTGAATGATAGTGCTGAGATAAATAATACAATGGAAAAGATTAAATCTAAGTACAATAAGGACAAATTTCAGATGTTTGATAATATCCAAACTTTAGAAAAAGCTAGTGTAGAAGTCCAAAAATTCCAACCTGACATTATTTTTGACGATTTCATTCAATTAATTAAGCCTAAAAACGCTTCTAAGGACAGAAGATTTCAAATTGAAGAGATAGTTCATACTTATAAATGGTTGGCAAAGTCTACAAACTCAGTAGCAGTTTTAGTTTCTCAGCTCAACAGAGGTGTAGAATATAGAACAGGAGCAGATGCAAAACCTAAAATGTCTGACTTAGCAGAGTCAGGCTCAATAGAACAATCTGCAGAAAATGTTATATTTGTATATTATCCATTTAAAGTATCACTTGATGAAAATAAAGATAGTAAAAATAAATTACAATTAATTGGTAGTAAAGTAAGATATGGTGTATCAGGAACATCAGATGTAGGATTTGATGGCGATAAGGTTAAGATATATCAATCTGAAGATCATTATAGAAAGGCAGGTTATGGCTCGTAAATTCAATAAAGAGTATTGGGAAAAAGAAACTTACAATTGGTATGCTTTACCATATTTACAATACATTCCTAAAAACAATGTAGATATGACTCATTTAGATAGGTCACCTTTAAGGTATTGTCCTAAATGTGATAACACATATGAGTCTATATGGATGGGTAGCAATTATAAATATTATAAACTATACCTCTACCCCTCTTTTCCTAAAACTAATAAGCATTTAGTATGCCCTAAGTGCAAAGGCAAAAAGATAAAGGAAGCAACAGAATGACAGATATAGATAAAGATGTTCATAGCTTTTACAATAAAAATAAAAAAACAAAAATGAAAGAAGTTTTTATTGGCATAGATATTGGCAAAAATGGTGGGATAGGTATTATTGTAGATCATGGAAAAAAGTCCTATAGAAGAGCTGTTAAATATATTCCTGACCATAATATACTTAGAGATGTGTTAGAAAATATTACTGATTCAATTAGTGGCTATCCACAAGTTTATTGTCTTATAGAAAAAGTACACTCTATGCCCAAACAAGGTGTAAAGTCTACATTCTCATTTGGTGAAAACTATGGGTTTTGGAAAGGACTTTTATGTGGTTTAGATATATACTATAAAGAGATTACTCCTCAAGCATGGATGAAGCATTTTAATATACCTAAGTTTAAAAGTAAAAAAGATAGAAAGAATTATATAAAAGCATTGGCTCAGAAAAAGTTTCCAAGTGTTGGAATGACATTAGCAGTATCTGATGCCTGTATGATTGCACAATATTGTAAGGATAATTTCTATGACATTTAAAGAAAGAGGTGCTATTGGAGATAAGGCAGAAAGTAGGGCAGAGTCCTACTTTTCTAAATCAGGTCACTTTATAGCTAGATATGGATTAGATGCTAAAGATATAAAAGAGGCTTATAGAGTATGGCATCATATCCCTGTTGCTGTAACAGGTACTCCTGATTTTATAATGGTGGCTAAAAATGTGCCTTATTTTCTAGAAGTTAAGGCTTGTGCAGATTATCTTAAAATGAAGATGCATGACATAGATATATATAAAAAATGGAACAATGGTATTTTTCCTGAAATGAGATTGCTAATGTTCGTATATTCTAGTAGTAAAAATGAACATTATATTTTTACATTTGATAAACTATTAAGACTTGTAAGGCAAAATAACTATCCTATAGAAAGATATGAAAATAATAATAGACCTTACTATAAAATACCTGTGGAGGATTTAGATGGCTAAGAGAAAAATTACAGATGAGTTAATAACTAATGTTGGACTATTAAGAGCGAGAATTGTTTCAAGAAATCAGCAAATTTTAAAATTGTATAGATTTCAACTTGAAGATATAAATGACCTGCAAGATATCATGAGTGACTACGAATTGGAAAATACATTAGAGGAGTGGTATCTAGATGTTGTGTCTTTTATGTCTAAAGTAGGTATCGAGGGAAGTAATGATAGATTCAAAACCACTTGAAAAATATTACCATACTTCCCTTATACCAAGACTAATGTTGTGAACATTTGGAGCTTTTTCTGTTGCTTGAAACGATTTATTTGTAAACCTAGCTATCATTAGCTCATTTGACTCTGATCCATTGAGAGAAAAAATAAATGGTATATGAGAACCAATAGTTTTGTTTATAACTGATGTGTAAAGGTTTTGTTTAGAGCTTTCATACTCTAAAGACTCAGATAGATTTGCCATATCATTTGAATAATTAAAATCTCTTGGAAATAAGTGATTCTGATTATCAGAAGACGAGCCTATGTATGAATATGATAATTCATAGCTTCTTCTACCTGTTGGTATATTGTTTTGCGATGAAATAATTTGAGCTGTTTCGTCATAAGGAACTTCGCTACCTTGTAATGTATTTGAAAAAGGATTATATGGTTTAGAGTCTCCATATCTAAATGAAAATGTTTTTCCACCAACACTATCTATTGTATTGTTTCCTTCATATGATATAGTTTTTTTAATACCTAAGTCAGGGTTATATGGTACATCAAAATAATTTCCAACACATATTCCTGATATATCACCTGTAACTGTAATATCTATTTGGCTTTTACCAAAAAATTCATTTTCAGCTACTCCCATTATTATAAATGATGTTTTCCCATAAGCAGAACTATATGTATTAATATTTCTTCCACTATCAGGATTAGAATCTGTGTCATTATTAGTGTTATCATTTAAATTGTGTATTGAAGTAGCATCATTATCTAGGTCTATACTTATACTAGTGCTGTCTGAGCAACCCATAAAAAGAATATAATTTATATCTGCTAACATAGTAGAGCTAGAAAACTCAACAGAAAATAAAGTTTCTTCAATATTTTTTGGTCTATGCCAATTAGAAGATAAAAATATAGAGTCTATAGAAGAAGTAACATAACCTTTATTGTATAAATATTCTATAGTGTTTGTATAAAATCTAGGTCTTGAAAAACTATTGTAGCTCATTCTTAAATTCTTTCATAATGTTTTAATAATAATTTTCTAAATTTCTTTTTACTATTTACATAAAAAACCCATTTTTTGTCTAAAGAGTCCCAATCTGAAGACAGCTCTTGCCAATGGTCATCATAGGGGAATGAAATATTTACACTTTCATTACTTATTTTACAATTTATTATTTTAATATATCCTTTATATCTAAACAATAAGTTAGGCATTTTTTCTAAGTTTTTTTTAGGAGTTAATCTGATTTTTGATTTTTCTTTTTTTAGTATAAAGTTTCTGTTTAAATATGATACTTTAAAATTACCTTCAAATTTTATTTCTACAGCACCTACAGTAGATATATTCTCTGTTTTAACACAATTTAATCCATATATTATTTTCTTCAATTCTCATCCCCTTGATCATCAGTCAAATCATCGCTGTTATCAATAATGTTTATTGTAAAAGACTTAGAATGTCCTCCATTTATTAAAGTTTGGATTAAATCATTATCCTCTTGTTCTAACAATTCTTCGCCATAATCTACAGCTTGTTCATCTTGAACATTTATATTGTAAATGTATTCATTATCAGGGTTTCCTATGGCATAAAGCTCATTATGGTAAGTTAGTTCTGTATTTGCACTTCCTGTTATTTCATCTATCTGCTTAAAGTTTTTACAAACAATACCAAAATTGTTCACAACCTCTACATCTTGTTCTTCAAAATACTCATAATATCCTTCTTTTATATAACCTACTTTACAATCAGACTCTTCATCAGTAAAGGCAGGACTTTCAGAATTTACATCTAAATGTTCTTGAAATGTATCAGAAAGGCTAAAAGTAGATACTTGTTCAAGAGTATGAGCTAATCTGTATTCAACTGTATTTGATTGAGCAGGAATCCAAACTTCTTGCCCTGTCTCTGTGTTTATAAAGCTTTGAATAGGATTTGCTATTGGATGGTGTCCATATAAAAATCTGTATTCATATCTATATAGACCATTAAAAATAACAACTTGTTTAAAAGAATTGCTAGGATCGCATTGAGATTTAAAAATTCCATACTTAACAAAAGGAGTAGGATATAGGTCAGTTTTTCTTTTTACCTCTATATAATATTTATCATTAAATGTAACATCTGAATTATTGTAAAAATTAATTCTTATTTTTTGTTTATGATTATATCCTTTCCATATATTTGATAGTTCTTCATATGGTATGTGCTTAACTATAGTTTCTTGCTCTAAAAGACTTACCTGAGTATAATTAAAATCAGAAGATTCTTCTAAATCTATTTTAAATGGAACATACTCAATGACATTGTCTAAACTACCATCATCATCATTAACATCTTCAAGATTAATAGCATCACCTGAATATCTAGCAAGTTTTATTTCGAATATTATTCCAAGTTGTTGAATATAATTTTTCCATTCTTTTATATTTTTAATGAATGGGTAATTAGGGATCCATTCTTCTGCTTCTTCTTCGTCAAATTCCATACTAAGTCCACCCCCACCAAATATATGTTGCTCAAGAGAAGTCTCTGATAGTATGACATCTGCATAATTTAAATCATTTGGATTTGTAGAAAATTTATTTTCATATGATTCTATTGTTGAACCTATAAATAGATAAAAAGTTTGTCTTCTTTTAATAATAGAATCTGAAGGATTGTTCATGAACATATGTATAGGACTAGTAATACCCATATTTTCAGGGAGCAAACCTTCTTCAGCTATTTGTTCTGCTAAATCAGCATCAAAGTCAAGATTTGAATATGTACTTTGAAGTATATCTGTATTAAATTCAAATTTAAATTTAAGTTTATTTGTATAAACAGGATTATTAAACCCTTCAGGAACAGAAGAAAATAATGTAGGAAAACTAGGAATAATATTTTCTAAATACGCTCCTTTCATAAATGCAGACCTATCATAATGAATATAACCAAAAACATCTGAAGAAGTCCAACTAGAGACATGATCAAAAGGGTTATTACCTTCTAGTATTTTATAAGTTATTTCAGAAGTAGGTGTGACTTGATATTGGTCAAAAAATCCATAATTATATGAAGGATGATCCCAATATTTGTAACTATAACCTATATCTTCAGGCTCTATATAATTTGAGCCTCCTTCTAAAGTATATCCTGAAACAAAGTATGGAGAATTAGGAATACTGTCTCCTGTAATATTAATAGGTATTTTTATATTTAAAACCCAATATCTAGAAAATCCATCTAAACCTTTAGCTAGAATAAAATATGAATCTTCCATATCAGGTATTGTTGTAAATGCAAAATTTTGTGATAATAATGCTGTTTCTAAAGAATTGCTTAGATTGGCTAATTGACTGTAGTTAAATGATAATTTCTTTATATCACCATTAAAGCTATTACTTGTATATAGATAGATTTGATCCCATGCATTCTCAAGTGGAGTCGTTTCATTATAATCAAAGGCTTTTGGCAGTAAAATCATTAATCTTATATGCTGTTTATATGATTCTGTATCTATATCTAAAGAGCTTATCTCTTCTGAGCTAAATAAAATGCTTGGAGACTCTTCTCCTTCAATACCATTATGTTCTACCCAATATTGAATATGATCAAGTTGACCATAATCAGGCTCATCAGGAAGGTTTAAAAAACTTGTAATAGCGTTTCCTGTAGTTGTAAATCCACCTATCCATCTTTCATTCCAAATATAAAAACAAGAGCCATCATCTGTGTTTGCTTCAGAATTATAATTTAAAGCACTAAAATTTGTGCATCCATAAATTGGAGGTGGTGGTGGAGGCTCTTCTTCTATAAGTCCTTCACATATATCAGGGTTTGGTTGATAATAAACGCTACCTTGATACCCTTGAACAGCATCTGAGTCATAATTTTCATAATTAGGTAGAGGGCAATACTCTACTATAGGTACTTCTTCACCATCTAAATTATGTAATTGGTAAAGTTCTAATTTGATTTTGTTTTGACTTTTTTCAATTGATGTTATAAAAAACAATCCATATTTTTGCTGTCCATTTACTTCATAAAAAGATATTGTATAGTTTTCTCCATATATTTTTTGACCATTAATAAGAGAGTCAAACTTAATTACATCTCCCAACTCATAATTAATATAGCTCAAAGGAAGGGTAAGTTTAATTGTATTATGTGGATTGCAATTACTTAATAACATATATTTTGCAACTTTATATGCTGTTGAATTATCTGATATATATTTGCAATCAACTATTTTTTCTAAATTTTCTGTTTGATATTGATCATAGCTATAGCCTCCTAAAACATCATCCATTTTTATATTTATAAAATCTTTATAAGAGTCTAAAGAATAATCATAATTATAATTAAACCTAATTTTAGAATACAAGTTTCTAACATCTGTTCTGTTAAATGAATAATTTATTACATCTGAAGATTTTATAAATTTAATATCAGTAGAAGATGGATTATAGGAAGTTTTAATTGCTTTATAAGATAGCTTACTGTTTTTAAACATTGGAAACAATACACTAAAAGAAGATAGTTCTTCAATTAGCTTTTTAGAGTTTACTCTACTTGATTGGGTAAAAGAATAACTTACGCTATCACCACCAAAAGCTTGTTCTTCTATATTTTGAAATGATTGAACAACCTGAGGGTTATCTAACTCTACTGCTACAATATCATTTATTATTTGCTCTAAAGGAGGATCATATGAGCTTGTTATATACTGACTATGCCTACCTACAACATCTATGTAATACTCTTGATCCCAATATTTATCTATAAAAACATTTTGAAAAAGAGATAATCCTTTTATATAAAATTTATCCCAACCAAAATAAGCTAAATGAGCATTATCATTTTCTATGCTTTTTCTAATTTGAGGAGTTAGTGTTATTGTAATGTTGTCATATTGATTTGTGTTTGTCCAAGTATCACTTTCTGAAACCCCATTTTCAGGATTTAATAAATTGCCATATTCATCCCAAGTGTTAAATCTAAAGATATTCACACCATTTACTTGAGGCTCTCCATCAATGTTATTATCTGATACACCTAAAGAGCCACTCCAAGAAGATTGGTTATGTATTATAGGATTGTTTGGCTCTGAGCCTCCATCTGCACTTAAATAATTTTGTAATAAATCTAGTGGGTATATATATTCAATAATTGAATCTGCCCATCCTGATGGATTAACATCTGCATCTTGTATAAAGTTAAAAGGTATCGCAGACTCAACAAATCTACCTGTTGTACTTCCATATCCTGCACTAAATTCGCCATCACCCCACCAAGAACCACCCTCCATATCAGAGTGAATAGTAGGAGATTTACCTGCAACAGAAATATTTACAATCCCTGTTCCACGATAAAGATTAGATGAGTCACTAAGAGTGTAATCAGGATCATAAACATTTAGATGCAATAAGTTAGAATTTGTATTTACATCTATAAGAATATCTGCCATTAAATATGTATAACACTTAAATGGAATGTTAGATATAGGATAGTTTGCTTTTATCTCATACTTTTCATGTCTTTTTTCATCATTATTTGTATTTCTTAATGTTGACAGCCTTTGAAAAGCTCTTTGTGGATCAGATTGTTGAGAAGATGAAACTTCAGGTGGACAAGTTAGCCACAACTTATAACCATTTGATAGATTTTCAGCTAAAACCTCAGAGTTAACATTTTCTGATGTCCAAGTATTTTCATAATTTATAACATCATCACCCCAATCATTAGGATTAGAGCCTGATGTCAAAGAAAAAGAAACATTTTGCTTTATATCTTGACTTAAAGCGTGTTCAGGCATTGAAGATTTTAACTCTATGTTTTGAGGTTTTCTAATTAAATACCCTCTAAGTACAGAGTTTTTTGATATATCATTTTCACTACTTGTTCTAAGATTTATATAAGTATTTGTATCATCTGAAATCATAAGATTGTCGTAATCAGAGCCAAGCTCGTAAGTGCTATCTATTTTTTCACTAAACCTAGATAACTCTATGTATGAACCTTCCACTCCAACATATATACGAGATGTTCTTATACTAGCAACACCTCCTCCAATATTTCTAGAGCTAAGATAGCTATTCCATTCTGTTTGAAATTCTCTGTCAGGCGAATCAATAACAATTTTAGGTGACTTTGTATAGTTTTGACTTTCATCAATATGAGACATAAAAATACAAGGACTTTTTTCTACATTTCCATAAACCATAGGATATGGAATGTTTCTTGATTTTTCTAAAATAGTATTATCATTTGGAGTATACTTTACAGGAACATCTTTAAAAAGACTTTCCTGAGTAGAATCTTCTAGCTCTATACTAACATTTATGTCATCGTGAGATGTATATTTTATTTTGCCTTGATAAGCTAGATAGCCTTGATTTATTAAATTATTCGCATAATAAATTATCTGAACAGTTGTATTTATTCTAAAATGATCTGTATCTAATAAATCGCTAAATACCTGATTATTACCTATATCGCCATTGTGAATAGAAAGTTTTACTGATGATATAGAATACTTTTTTGTCTCTACATTTATAGACTCTTTTACAGATGGAAACTTTTTTAAAAATGGATAATTTATAGCTTGATCAGATAAACTAGGAATATCAGACATAGATAATTGAATAAGACTTTGAGCAGTTCCATTACTTATAACAAAAAATCTAACAACACATGATATTGTTGTATTTGCACCTTGTATTTGGTCTATAAAAGCCATTAGCTAATTCCTATATCAGCACCACGCTGTACTGCTTTTTTAATTTGAGGTATAATTACATCTTCTGTATAGTCTTCAGACATTACAGGATTATTAAATGTTATATTTACAGGACTTGCACTACCATTATTTATAGCCTCCATATTGGCTAATCCAAAATTTTGTACAGCATTTCTGCTCATTACATACTCTCCTCTTTCAGCCTCTATAATTGTGCCACCACCTGAGTGTAGATTACCACCAACAAGACCACCATATTGAAATTTTTGTGCTTGTAATCCTGCAACACCTACAGCACCTGATGCTACTGCCATACCAATTGCTGTCATCATTTGACTTTGTATCATTGCAATTACAGGAGGAGCTAATCCACCTAATTGTGCTGATGCTGTTAACTTTGCAACCTGAGCTTTCATATATATTTCTGCAATAGCCATTGCTTGAGATGCTATTAACTGCATAGTTTGTAAATCAATAGATTGATTGTGAGATTTTTTTCTTAAAGCCTCTTCTTTTTTATCTAAGGCTTCTAATTTTTTTTGCTTCTGCTCCTCACCTAGCATACTTTGATTTATTCTATTTCTTTCATTACTAATAGATGAAAGTGATAATTCTAGTTCTTTGGCTCTTCTTTGTTCTATAAAATTAAATACACCATCAGAAAACTCTGATAAAAACTGCATTCTAAGGTCATGATTTTGTTGCTCTATAGTAGCTATAGCATTTTGCTGTTCTTCAAACTGCCTTGCAAAATCTTTATTGTCTTGCTCTCTTTGTTTTTGATAATCTTCTTGTAGTTTTATCATTTCGTCATACTCAGCCAACTTAGCAATTAAATCTGTTAATGTATTTTCTTGCTCTTCTGTAAGCTGAATATCTCTTATCTTTAACTGCTCTTGTGTCAAACCAAATTCAATCATTCTTTCATTCATAGCAGATGTATCTAAAAATAATGACTTTGTGCTAAATAAAGATTCTTCTATTTTTGCTTTTAATTTTGTATAAAAATCTGAGGCTTCTTGACCTTTAGTTACTTCATTATAATTTTTAAGTTGATTATTTAATTTATCTAACTTATCTATTTCATCGACAAGTCGATGATCCATTTCATTTAATCTTTTTAGCCTTTCTTTATCAAAATTAAAAGTCCTTCTATCTTTTTCTATAGCTATTCTTAAAGCTATGTGTGCAACTTTTTGATGTGCTATTTCTGTTGATAAGGCTATCCTTTGAAGTTCATTTGTTTTTTCTAATACTCTGCTAAATTCGCTTTGTGCTGTTTCTAGTTCTTCTAATCTTTGTTTTGCCAAATCAGTTTGTTTATTTATATCTGACCAAACATCAAAATATTCTAATAATTTATTTACACCTAATGCACTACCAACAGCAATTAAAGATTTTACAATAAGACCTATTTTTCCTGTAGTAAATACAGCCAAAATTCCTAGCTCTTGTATTCCTTTTCTAATAACTATAATGCTAGTTGCAACTTTTTTAAGATTTATAGACATTAATCCAAAAGCTGTAGCACCTGCACTTATTCCTGCTAATCCCCTTGCAACATCTGCAGAGCTTAGGCTTGATATAAATTTAGTTAAAGAATCTGTCATTTCTTTCATCAGAGGTAAGAATATAAAACCAACTTCTTCTGATAAATCACCTATTGCACTTTGCAAGGCTCTTTGAGAACGCTCATAAGAATCAATAGATGCAGTATCTCCATATTGAGCATTTATCTCATTTAGTAATAATGTTTGAGCCTCAAATATTTTACCCTGCTCTGCTAGTGTTTTTATTTGTTTTTTAGTGTTATTATCAAATGTAGTTCCTGTTCTAGATAAACTTGCTAAACCTTTAATAGGATCATCTAATGCTTTAGCTAATTGTATAGATTGAGTTTTTAAAGTTTCTGTAGTTATTCTTCCACCATTTAAAGCAGATGTCATATCTAATACTGCTTTTTGTGCTTGTGGAAAAACATCAGAGCCTATGTTTTTAAAAGATAATAATAACGCTGAAGATTCTAGTGTTAATTCATCTGTAACACCTGTAGTTTTTTGAAGTTGAGAGGCTAGTTCTTCTGCTTGTTTTGTTGTTACTCCTGATGTAAAACCCTGAGTTTGAATAGCAGATGTAACCCTAGCTACTGCTATTTCTTGGTCTCTAGATGCATCTATAAATTTGCTTATAAATCTAGTAGTTGTACCAATAGCAAATGATGCTATAAGCATTTTACTTCTTAAAACAGACAGACTTAAACTATTTTTATTTACATTTCTATAGTTTCTAACCCAATGATCTGTTTGGTCTTGAATACTTTTAGTTGTATTTTTTAAGGCTCCTGCAATCTGCTTTTGTTTTCCTATTTGTTGGTCTAAACTTGCATTAGCACCTCCAAGAACTTTTGTTGTTATATCAACAAGCCTTTGTTCATCAACTGACATATTTTGAGCCATATTACTTCGCCTTAGAATTTTTCTTTAATTTATCGTAATGCACCTGCTCTAATTTATGAAATGCAGAATTTATAATTTGAGATTTTAATACCCATCTATTAGGATGACTACCAAATTCGCCCTTATAAGGAGATACACCAAATTCCTTACAATACATATATTTGGCTATATCTTTTTGAAATTCAGGACTATAGACAATGTTCTTACAACTAAAAAAGGGCAGTTGTTGTGAAACTGCCTTAGCAACATCAAAACTTTTGCCCTCTTGTTCGTTCATATCTTTAACCTCTTTTATAAGTAGGTCAACTACATACCATACATCATCTTCTGTTCTAAATGTTTTAGTTGGATAACCCTTTCCTGTACTTACAGGCAGTTGAGCTTTATAAGGGAAACTATGAAAATTACAACCCTCGCACCAATTATCCATCAGGACATTTAGGGATAGTACGAGGGATTCTATTCCCCCAATTTTTGATGTTCCTGTATCATTGTCATAAGTTCATTCTTTTCAGTTTCACTTAATTCTTTTAATACAGAATCAGCAGGTTGCCCTTTTACATTTGTAGACCAAGTCTTAAAATCTCCACCAATCAAGCCATGTCTTATCCATGCTGTTCTTGATTTAGAAACATTTTTAATATGCTCTACATTGTTATCTTCTCCATAAACTATTACTGTCAAATCCTGACAATAATCTATATCATCTATAGACATTTCTTTTATTTCTATTTTTCTGCCTGTAGATAATTCAAGTGGTTTTTTATCTTTTTTCATTTTATTCCTATTTATTAAGTAAGGTCAATAGTAAGAACAGCTCCTGAGTCACCTGCAACTGCTTTTTGTGCAACATTTACCATCATAACATCTCCTTCATTAAAAGAAACATCTGTCAATACAGCACTTGGTATTTGAATAGATGCATTAGAGTCAGTATTTTGATTTAATGTAAATGCATCTGCTGTATCAACTGCACCTGTTTCAAAATCAGCAAACAAATCTCTAGTAAGAGAGTCATACTTTACAGTAGCATTAGCAGTTATTGAAAGCTCTTCACCTCTACCAAAACAAGCATATCCATTTGTTTCATCTACACCTGTATAAACTGCAGGATGATCTATAGCCACTTCAAAAGAAGAAAGAATTGGACTCGTTAAACTATATATTTTTGTTTCACTAACATCAATGCCTGACATACTAATATGATTTCCTGAGTAAGCAGTTATAGATGGTGTATCCTCACTTTTACCTCCTGTAAAAGTAGGTTTTCTTCCTGTTGATATAGTAGCACTATATTTATATAAACCACCATCAGTACCCATATCTGCACTTAATGTAAAGTTTGTACAAAGACAACCTGATAAAACAATATTTTTACCATCAGTTGTATCAGGAGATGCTAATATAATACTGAAAGTTTTATTTGCCTCAGCCTCGCCATATTTACCTGTATCACCTGTTTGCCCACTTGTAACTACTGCATCTGTTAAACTTCCATCTTCTGCAATATAAGCCTCATCAGTTAAACTATATAAAAGCATAGCATGACCTTGATCTTTATGGAAAGTACCTGAAATAGAAAGCTCAACAGATCTCATTGTATTGTCTTGAAAAAAGTCATCTTGATGTAATATTCTACCACCATTTGCATGAGTTCTGACTGCTGTAACTTGATTCATATTTAAACTTGGAAATCCAACAGAGTCTACATCTAGTTGACTACAAACATTTCCTGAATCTATTGTAGGAGTAGTTCCTGTGGTTGTCTCTTTAACTAATAATACTTTAAAATCTTTTGGTGAAAAAACTGCATTAGCCATTATTCTTTATCCTTTTTCTTAGAGTTAATTTTTTCTATTTTATCTTTAATAAGATTTGGAATTTTATCTAATTCCACTTGCTTACCTTGATTTAAGGCTGTCCAATCTTTAATTGATAAACCTGAATGGTTACTCAAATAGCTAAGTTTTTCGCCTTTTTTTAATTTTACTTTCATGAGAAATTCCCCATATGTTGACATTTATAAACAAAAAATACATTATAGCCTGTTTCAGTTAATTCAGATATATCTGTAGACTCTATTCTAGCATTTATAACATTTGAACTATCAGTTAGTGTCATTGATATATTATCCATTATTAAAGATTCTATCCTTGATATTAATCTTAAAACCTGCTCTAATCCTTTTTCTGTTGTATTCGCATCTTTAAATGTTAAAAGAAAGTTTATAGTATATTCTCTTAACTCAGATGATACATTATACTCAGACAAAATACTACCTATTGGTACTAGCCTTAGATACTGTGTTCCTTGTGGTTCATCTATACCAACATAGGCAGGTAGAGTTGCACCAAACTCAGTTCTAATAATAGACTTTAATTTGTCTAGTATATTCTGAAAATTATTTGTAAAAGTTGTAGGCATAATCTACAGCTATTAAATCCTATATCCATAACCTTTTCTAAAAGGTCTAGATGTTCTTGTCATGCTTGTATATTTAACTGCACCTATATTATCATCTAATGATTCTTGAGTTCCAAATACCTCTATTTCCCACTCATCGTCTTGAGTTGCTATTGAACTATCATTTTTGCCTTGAAATCTTATTTGTAAACCACCTGCTAAATCTTGATAATCACCATTAATAATTTCATTTTCCACAACTTTATTATTCTTTACTCTTGTGCTATCTTTTATTTCTACATCATAAGTAGCTACACCCATTATTCCTGTGGTATTTATAGCAACTTTAATTCTATCATATGTTCCTGAATAATGACCTCTTGTATCTACAATATAAAGACCACCATTAGCATTTGTTGTTTGTGGAGAAACTATTTCTTTAATATAGCCTTTAGAACTATCACCACTAACTTGATAGCTTAATTTAGATTTTCCTGAGTTTATTAATTCTATATTAAAATTATATTCTTCTTCAAATTTTTCTAATAATTCAGACATTGGATTATGTGCTTTTATTAAAAAACTAGCAGTTATTAAAGCAGTAGTTCTAATGATTAAATAATCATATTCTCCATCAGAGTTTTTAAATTGTCTTCTTGGGAGATTAGCATCTATTCTAGAGTCAAGGTATGCACTAGATTTTCTAATAATATCAGTAACATGGGTATTCCAATCTTCTCCACCCTCAATCAGCATATCATTGGGATTTTTATTAGCTTCCCCTACTCCTGTATTAAGATGAAGTCTATCTTTTTGACTATCATAATACCACTCATTTTCACCTGTAATATTATTAAGGCTTGTTTCTTCTGTAGCTGTTAAGTTTTTACCATCTCTATAAAGATTGGGAATTAAGCCTGTATTATCTGCATACCAAATATCTTGGTCTCCTGAAGCTGTATGTTGAGTCCAACCATATATAGCTGTTTTAGTATCAAACTCATCTATTTGAGGATAAACATCTTTAACATCAGTATGAACACAATAAGAAGGATTAGTAGCCATTATCTCTTACCTACTGCAGAGCTTGATTTTGCCTCATCACTATAATTTCTAACATCTCCTTTTTCAGGATCATAAACTATAACTCTAATTTCAGCATCTTTATAAGGGTTTGTACTTCTAGCTAATATTCTGTTTATTCTAGGATTTGCAGGAAATCCACCTGAATTATCACTATTATTTAAATCTCCTGAAAGACAGGAATTATAGTAAGCACTTACTTGAAATTCAGCATCAGCAAAAGTGTTTAAGTATATTGCTCCTGAATTATAGTCAATAGTTCCATTTCCTTGACCACCATTTAAATTCCCCCTACCATCATCAAATATAATTTTTTCTGTTTCAAAATCTTCAGGAAATTTTGTAGCTTTTTTAACAGAATTATCTATATTAGGGATTCTTCCTTGAGTACCTCCAATTAAATTGTTAGATGTTCCATCTGCAAGAGTAATAGCACTTGTAGATAATCTACTTCCACTTGTAACCCTAATATCGCCATTAACAATAGCTATTTTAGGTAAATAAGTAAATGTTCCTGCCTTATAAAGTGTTAAGAAAGCATCATTAATTTTAGCTAAAAGACCATTAGTTCCACCCCAACTAACATTACTACTATCTGTAACTATAGTTATAGTTTGCTGTGAATCAGCATCATTTGTTATTTTAAAATCATAAGATGTGCTAACAGTTAAACCTGTAGAAGTTCCAAGAGTTTGCCCTGTCATACCAAGTTCTTCATATGCAGGTTCTCTAACTTTAATACCTACAGAACCCATAGTTATACCTTGAGGTTGACTGCTTAGACTTCTACCATAACCAAATAAAGTATTAGCTTGATAAACACCATTAGAATTTGATTTTACTACAGTATCTGCAACTTGAGTTTTATAATATAAGAAAAATTCAGCATTATCATTTATAGTTCCTGCAGTAGAACCTAATATCCCTCTTTCAACTTCTATTGTAGTTGCTGAAGGTATATCTAAAACTTTTAAAAATTCAGTAGAGCCATCAGAGTTAGCAACTGCAAGAATATCATTTGTTTTAAAATAGTAATTACTATCAACTGTTAATGTTGTATCTCCTGATGCATGATTACTTCCATTATCTAAAAGAACATTTGTTTCTATTAATCCTGCACTATTTCTAGTTATGCTATCACCTCTACTACTAGCATCTGCATCTATAAATTTTGCTGTAGTTCCTGATGTTGCTGTTGAGGCTGTATCACCTGCAGAAGCTGTAGTTATAGAGCTGTCATGGTCATAACTAAATAAAATATTGTGTGGGAGATATATAAAATCATTAGGTCTAAGAAGAGTATTTAATCTTCTAGATGTAAAATTGTTTCCTATTAAATCATCATCGTTATCAAAGTTTGGAATATTTATAACTATTTCTGCTGTTTGGTTGCCCTCATTACATATAACTACAGAGTCGCAATCTACAGCTCCAAGATGATTACCACCTGCAGAGGTAACACCACTACCTGTACTATCAAAGCCAATAACTTCTCTAAAAGCAGACTCTAAACATACTAACTTATTATCTATAATATTTTTATTTTGAGGACTAACAGATTTAATATAACTACCTGCTTTAGAATCTAAAGATAGTTGTACTTTTCCTTTTCCTATAGACGAAGTGCTTACACCTCTATTATAATGACTAAGCATTTATATCTCCAATTTTGTATTATAATTTAAAAATAATTTCATATTTATGCTAAGTGGTATTTTATAGTTACATTAATAGAATAATCTGAATTTACTGAATCTGATCTAAAGAAACATAAGATAGCTTTACCTGCACTTACAGATGAAGAGCTAACAGTCCAACTACCTAAATAAGCCTGTTCATTTCCATCATTAGTAATATCAGAATTATATGCTAGTAAAGCTCCATTAGACAGACATGATGTTGAGCCACTTGTAAAATCAAAACTTTTTAAGTGCATACGAGTAGTATCTCCTGTTGCACCACCTGCACCTTCAATATGAGAAACAGAGTCTATAACTATAGCATCAGGCACTCTCCATATCATTGGAACAATTTGACTTGCATACTGAGTATCTGTATTTGCTGTTGTAAAAGAATCATCAGGATCAGTACCTGTTCCAAAATCTACATCATTAGTATAGTTAACGCCACCATTAACACCTGAAAAAGGAATAGCAAAATGAGTATTTGCAGTATATGTAGTAGAATCTCCATAGACAATGCCAAAATGTGCATACTGAGTGTTTATATGGTTTTGATTTATTCCTGCCTTAACAGCATCATTACTTGAGTCTACAGTTAATAGAGCATTACCATCTGCATCATAGATAACTGTGTTTGTTGTACTATCTGAGGTTGGCTGTACTTTTAACTTATCTGTAGATAAATATACAGATGAGGTATTTCCATTACCTGATAAAACCTTATTAGGTGTAGCATTTAACCCTGAGTTACTGTTGCTACAATATAATAAATCTTTAAATGTATTTGATGGTTTTTTGCCTATTAAACTCACTTATCTCTCCAAAATTTTTACAAAAACTAAAATTATAATAAACATTACTGATACCCAAGAAGATATAAGAATTATTAAATCATTCATTATGAAGTATATTCTCCACTTACAGTAATACTAAAATATAAGTCTTGGTTGCCTGATGTAGAATCTTTTTTATACATGACAAAAATAGCATCATGCTGAGAAAAAGTATTGGAAGATGAAATGTCTGTATTTTCTACAAACTGTCTTGTTGATACAGGGTTTATAGTTCCTGTAACTCCTATTTGTTGCAACCCTAAATTCGTTCCACCATCTGATGGTGTTCCTTTAAATACATAAAATTTTATAGGATCACCTGCTCCTGTGTCAGAAGCATAACCATGAACACTTATTTTTGTTACTTTACCATCATAAGGGGCAACAAGCATAGAAGCATAAGAATCATAAACACTTAGAGTAGTTGGTGAGCTATCTGTATTTGACCAAATTTCTCCATTAGGTCTATATTGAAAGTAATAAATTGTAGAGCTATTATTATTTGATCTATAGCCACCTGTTTGTATTGACCATCTTCTGTTAGTATCTACATAAGCCTTTACAGATTGCTGAGTAGCTAAAGCACTTGCATCATTAGATGTCATATCATCTTCATCTCTTACTATATCAATAGTAGAACCCCCATCATTGAATGATAGTCTTGCTATATTTGTCAATCTTGAATCGTTAAAATCTACATTAGATGTGGAGGATATAATTAAATCTGTTCCATCACCTTTTATATACTCATCTGCATCATCAAATATAATCTTTCCATCAGTTGGTAAAGTTATATCGCCTGTCATAGTACCACCTGATAAAGGCAATTTAGTATCATCAGATGCAGAAATACCTGTGGTTGTTCCTGTAACTTCTAAATCTTTAACTCTAACTTTTTCAGTAGATATTTCTAATGCACTAGTATTGTTATCTGAATCTTTTACAGGTTTTAGATGCTTGTCTATAGGCTGTTCTGTGGATAAATTTTTCAAAGTATTTTTAATACCCCTCTTAGTAAAAAAATATCCATATTAGGTGAAAACAATTCAACTGTACCCTTATTTATAAATTCATAAGGAATTATTTTATCGCTAGGAGGTGCATATGGAAAACCAAATGTTTCTGAATACTTTCTATTTCCATCTTGATCAAAAAACACATCATGATAATCAGGTAAAGTTACTGCCTCATCTGAATTTATTTTATCTCTTGGATGTGGATGATATTCACAATATCTGTATCTTTCACCATCACTTTCAGATGGATTGTATACTATTGGACATATTTTATAACCTTGATAATTAAAATTCACAGGATCAATATCTAATAAGGGAGAATCTTTCCCATGAAAAGCTCTATATCTCCAATATTCGTTAACTAAATATTGACCTCCTAAATATGCATACCAAGTGGAAAGATAAAGTCTATACCAAACTCTATGATTATGTAAATTTGGAAAAGAGCTAAAAGATGGTAATTGTTTATATCCTCTAATAAGTTTATCAGGATAATTTCCTCCTATATCATTGGTCATAACATCTAATGGCGAAAACCCACCTGATTCGATAGCAGAATAAACACCCTCTTTTGATGCATATGATTCTGCTATATTATAAATATTAGGTGGATTTGAATCAGAGCCTGTTCCTGTATCTACACCACTTGTACTATTTACTTTAGTTGTCACATTTGAACAAGCAAACCCTAGAGGGTTGTTTGAGTCTAAACCAATTCTATCAAAAGGATAAAACACTAATTGATAATCTGTTGTCATACCTGATTCAACTGAGATTTTTTCTAAGCTATCTGCTGTTAAAAGAGTATTATTGTTTTTATCTACAGTTTTATGACCATTACTAAAAGCTAAAAGAGTAAAAGTGCTTAATGTTATATTTTCTCCATAAGGGGATGCAAAAACTTGATTGCCATCAGAATCATCAGGTGTTACTCCTGAAAGTGGAACATAATTGTAATCGTCAGCAGTATTAGACCATAAATTAACACTTAAAGGAGTAGAAGAGTCACTAATTCCTGAGCATCCAATAAAATATCCCTCACCTGCTTTAAATTCTAACAAATTTCCTGACCAATTATCAGGAAAACTAGAGCCACTACCATCATACTGTATTATTCTTGCTTCACCTATACCTTTCCCTGATGTTTTTATATAGTCAATACAAGCACTAGCGTGTCCTGAACCTTTAAGTAAATTTTTATTTATTATAAAATTAATATCAGCTACACCTGATGTTGAGTAGTCTCCTTGTCCAACTAATTTATCTTCTGTATATGGAAAAGAAATAAAATTAGCACCATTAGTTAATGTGTAAGTTAAAGAATGCTCTGTAATTGAACTCCCATTAAAAGTTTTATCATGGGATTTTTTGCAGTTGACATGATAAGATTTAGTCTCATCTAATGTCAATAAATTGCCTTCATAAGCACCATTTACATTATCTGCAATTTGCCCTTGAGTGCTAATAGTTTGATAAATATACTCGCCATTATTATTTTTTAATGTAGGATTAAATTGCACCTCAATATTTTTTTCATCACTTCCAAAAGATATTGGAATAGATATATGATTGTTGCCATAAGATAAATCTATTTTAAAAGTAGCCATCTATTTTTACTTCTTTTTCATCTTCTTTTTTTTCTTAGGTCTTCCAACCTTACCACCATATGTGCCTTTTCCTTTTGGCATAGTTATCTCCTTACTTTTTTAAGACTTGTAAAGTTGCTTCTTCTATAACCTCAAATAATGCTTCAAAGACCTTCGCTTCAGTATCTTCTCCAATCATAGGAATATTAACATTTTTGTTAATTTGCTCTACAATTTTAGCTTTATTTTCTTCTGAAAAAAGTTGTTGTGCGATTAGTTCTGCTAACATATTATCCTTTGTTTATGTATTTTAAAAGAGTGTCTAGGCTACTTTCGATTGCCTTGATATTCTCACCTGTTTTGCGAGAATTTTTTATAAGTTGTTCTATAATAGAATATGTTTTGTTATTTGAGTCCAGGACTTCAGTTTTTATTTCTACTATTTCTCTCAATAATTCATTGAAATTTTCATCATTCCTTGCTATATAATGATGTGCAAACCATCTACCAAATAATGCAATACCCATCAGCAATACAACTATTACAAATACTGCTATTCCCTCTTCTGATATTAAATAAAGTAAATCGCCCAAATTTACTAACCTTTATTTTAAGTAGATGATTAATGATAATATTATCCCAAATGCTCCAAAAAGCATTCCTGATATTCCTTTCCATAAAGATATTGCTTGTTCACTTTTACTAACTCTGCCATTAAGAATATCTAAATGTGTTAAAATTCTTTCTGTGTTTTTATAAATATTAGTTATACTAGTAGAATGTTCAGCTAGTTTAACTACTAAGTGTTCTCTAAATTTTTGTTCTGATTCTGATGTCATTATTTTTTCTTTATTTCAAAATGGACTAAGTCATTAAAAGATTGGTCGTTAACATCTTTATCTCCATCCCAATCGCCACCCCATCTTATGCATATGCCCAATTGACTTGCAACTCCCAAAACAAATCCTCCAAAACTGAGGCATTCTCGCTCATCCCACACAATTCCTTTTCCAAGAACATATGGCACAACATCAACTGCATTACTTGGTATTCTATTATGTTTTCCATTGGGATATTTGACTTTTGAGTTTCCTGATTTATAGGCTTTGTTTTGTCGTTCTTCATCTCTATATCCTTCCACTACTGAGCAATCCCAATGCTTGATTACTTCATTAAATAATTCCTGCAAGTCTTCATGACAAGTAGATAAATTTTCTTTAGATGTTTGTCCAAATTTAGGCATAATTAAGTTGGTATCCCATAATATTTAACAGATAAATTTTTAAATGTAAAATCCCAATCTGCAGAACCTGAACTTGCATTATCTTTAAAATTTATATAATCATTACTAGTGTCAATAGAACCACCTGTTAGTGTAAATGTTTGTGTTTCATATGCTCCACCTGTATTATCTGAGTTGGTATATGCTTTTAATAATGTTTGTGTTCCACTAGCTGAATCTGCTAAATAAACATTAAATTTATTTGAATCAGCATGACCTGTTTCATTGCCAATCTGTATGTCAAACTGAACAACCACCTTTGTTGTTGTATACGATCCACCCTCTGTAGCAACTGAACTAATGTCATCATATATATACCAAGCACTATCATTATTATGATCCATATCAAAAATATAGCTAGATGTACCTACATTTGACTCTGTGTAATCTGAGCTTTGTAAACTGCTGACTGCAAAATTCCAAGCATTTTTAGTATAATAATTAACTTCAGCATCAGGAGGAGTGGTTAAGTTTATAGTTGTTCCCAATCCAAGCATAAACTATATCCAATAAAGGATAGCACCACCACTATCTACTGTGACTGAACTCCAATTTCCATATATAACTGAACCTTTTGGGATTGTAATATTTGTTAAACTAGGATAATTTGAAGAAACACCTACTGTATCTACCTGAGTGTCTGATAGTGCTTGAATTGCAAAAACATTGTTAGTAGTATAAGCTCCTGAAGTATGGTATACACTACCCTTTTGTCCAAAACCTTTTTCAGTTAATACTGTTGCTGATGATCCCATTTAAGCCTCTTTCTTTGTTTTAGTTTTTTTCTTGTATTTTTTCGTAGGTTTTTCTTTTGAAACTTTTATTTCTTGTGCAACTTCTTTTGCAATTTCTTCAACACTTAAACCTGCAAAATTTTTAATAGCACCTCTATATGTTTGTTTAGATTTAGGTAAGCCTTGCTTTTTTTCTATTCTTCTTTGTCTTAATGAATTTACTTTATGCATGATTTTTCCTTATTTTAATAATAAGAGGGTAGAGAACTACCCTCTTATATTTTACTTATTTAAGCTGTTATTAAGTATGTAATAACCAAGCTCTTTTTTGACTCGCTGTAGAACTATTCCTAACCATTGTACCATAGATAGAATCTACAATTAACTTAGTACCAAGATAATCAACATCATACTGAGTTTGCAATCTAGCTTTTTGGCTAAATGCAATATATGCAGATGATTTATGCACAACATAACCAAGAGGGGTTACATTGTCAGTACCTGATGTATCAAAGTCTGTTTGAGCTGTAGTTACATTCTGACTAACCATTACATTCATGCCATATACTGTGCCTACTTTACCTGTAGTACCATAACTTGCCCCTAATGGAGATGCTTGAGTACCTAAAGCAAGATCAGATAGATTAGCCAAGTTTGCATATGTAGAAGGAGCTAACACAACTGTCCAATTAGATGGTACAACATCTTCAACTAACACAGATGACATTACTGTATCCCAATCTGCTTCTGCACCCATGCTATCAGCTACATCAATCTTGTTAATAGCACCACCTGACGCTTTAAATGAATTAATAATAGTAGAATCTACTTTTGCATCTATAGCATTAGCTACAGCAAAACCCAACTCATTAGCAAAAGCACTCATCATGTCAAAATTAGATTGTATTTTAATTACATCTTCTAAAATTACACCTGCATATTTGTGTTGGTCGATATCTAAATATTCTTCATCTGCATCAGTTGCATCATCTGCCCATGAAATAGCACCTTCACCTTTAGTACCTACAGTAACTTGGTCTATTTTAGGTAAGTGAATTTTTTCACCTTGACCTGAAGCAAATGAACTAATATCATTACATAAATTAGCTAAAACTAATTTCTCTTTTATTGCAGTTTCAACTGCATTTCCCCATACTTCAGTAGCGAAACTTTCACCTGCTCTTGTACCTTCACCTGCAAGTCCACCACTAATTATAGCACCTGAACTATAAGCCATAATCTATTCCTTTATATTAAATTTATCTGTATTTAGCAATAGAATCTTGATGCCATTGTCTTCTCTCTTGCTCATTCATTTGGTCATAAGGCTTATCTAAGTTTATTTGCCTTGTAGCACCAAACTGAGTTTGAGGGTTACTTGGTTTAGACTCTGATTGCTTTGAAACTATATATTCTAATGTTTGCAAGTCTTTACCTGCTAACATTTCTCTATCAGCCTCAGGTAACTGCGAAAGTAAATTTTCTCTTGTCTGAGATTCATAAGATTCCCACTTTTCTTTATAGGGATTAACAGTATCTAGTTTTTGTTGCAGTTCATCTGCTAAAACTTTATACTCTTCATTCTCTTTAAGTTGTGCTAATCTTCCCTCTTCAGCTTTTTTCTCGAAAGAGGCGAGTTTTTTCTCTACTTCCTGCGATCTCTTGCGAAGTTTTTTTGCATTCTGCACTTCATCAAGGTAGAGGCTTTTGTAATCAACAGATTCTTCTGAATTTGTAGTTTGAACAGTCTGTTCTTGTGTTTCTTTGGTCTCCTGACCACTATCTTCTAGCATTTCTGCTCCTTTTTGTTGTATTTAATTTAAATCTATTTAAATAATTTATTATAATTTTTTATTAGATGTTTTTCATACATTTTATAGAACAACTTTTCTGTATCTTCAGGTAATTCTAGGAAAGGTCTTGAGGCATTTAATATTTGAGTTGCATCGAACCCTTTATTACCTATTTTTTTACCTTTTACCTTTAATCCATTATTTTCAACAACAACATCTATAGAATTTCTTAGCTGACCTGTAACATTTAAAATAGGATTGCCAACAGCATTATTATCTCTTCTGTAAGTTGTTTTTTCTTGCTTTAGCTTATCCCAACGATTTTTTGGATTATCAGATGAAACTTCTAAGTCAAATCTTTCTAACATTTTTTTCTTAGTTTTTCTTGATAGTTCAGAAAGAGTGTCTTTTACAGTTATCTTAACTAACTGTAGTATCTGTTGCTCTGTTAATGCCATTTATTTCTTCATTTTTTTGCATTAAAACTTTAGCATCTTCCATTGTAATATCTTTTTTATATCTCATCATAATTTCAGGAAGGGTTGTAAGGTTACGCTCTAAATCCCAAGTATCTTTAGCAATTTGCTCTTGCATTGAGACAGGATAGTTAGGCTCATTGAAATCAATAGAAAAATCATCAGGCAAATAAATACCATTGGTGTCAGCAATAGTACGCTCAAGGTTATAAAGGTTGTGTTCAAAGTCTCTAAAAAGTTCGACATCATCTTTGTAATATTCTATCCTATCATGGTCTTTTATGATTAAAGCTAATCCTGAACTAGGTCTATCTTGATTAGAATCAAAAGACACAGATAAATGATTGGTCATAGCCAACATTTCTACTTGGAATTTAATAGAATCTATAACTTCTTTTATCTTTGCACTTGGTGAGGCGATACCAAAATTAGCACCTTCAGGTAAGTTGATTATAGTGTCTGAACCTGTTCTAGCTATTGGAGTATCTTCATAAACTCCTGTAGCAAATGGCTGTCCAAACATTTGAAATCGTAACCCTAATTGAAGTTCTGTCATTGTAATGTTTATGTGTTCATTGACAGAAACAACATCAATAGCACCTTCTCCAAAGAAATCATCAATTTGTTCTATTCTTCTTGGAAATACAAAGGGCAAGACACCATAGGAATGAGGAATTTCTTCTAAAATGTTACCATCACTATCATAGATAACTTTCCTCTCAGCATCAAAATAGCAGAACATGACATCATCAGCATATGATACATCATCTGTAGGTTGCAACATTGGATAGACTACTGCTACAGGCTCTTTAGGGTTTAATTGGTCAAAATAAGCATCAAAATAATAAATTGGTTGATAATGAATTTTCTCTGTAGCCTCATCAAAGCTGACATTTAAGGCAATTACATCTAAAAGCCTAGTCATTCTCTCTATATGTTTCAATCTTAGATTTTTTTTATGAACTAGGCTCTCATATCTAGGATTGTCATAAATTCCACCAATTTTTCTTCTAGGAGCATTTCTATATACTCCTGCTAACTTATCTATAAACTTTTTAGTTACATTGATTTTATAAAGTGGAACTTCTCTAAATGTATCTGCTGAAAAGTATTGATCAATATATTGATCAGTATTTTGCCCCATGTAGTAGTTTATCATTTTTTCTACATGATGCCTTCTTTTTCTACTTTGATCAGCTTTAAAATCTTTAATAGATTCTTTAATTATATCTTCTGCTAAATATTTCATTGATTTCTCACTACATTTATTCCTTGTTGTCTAATTGGGAATCTGTTTATAAAAAAATATCTAATCATATCGCAACCATGATCATGATAGCCATCTTTAATTGGATCAAGTTTTAAAGCCATACCTTCTTTTTCAGGAGGATATCTATAGTTTTCCAAATCTTCTGCTAAACCTTTGCATTTGTAATCTACATGAAGGTATCTTTCTCCATCTGCATTTTCTATAAATGACCTAACATGAGAGATACCACCATTGATTGATCTGCTAGTCTTGTCTCTAACAGACCTCACAGATATGCCAAATCTACGAAATATATCCATATCTCCCAAACCACTTTGTGCTTGAACATTTCTACCTGCAGGATCGCCAAAATAAGACACTATTCTATATGGTCTTTGCTTTATCATTTTAGCAAATTCATCAGTTTTTATATTTTTTTTATGACAGATTTCATCTATAATGTAGATATGGGGTTTTCCATTTCTCATTTCTACTTGAAACCAACCTGCTGATGGCATTCTATAACCAAAATCTACAGAACAATATGTTGGTAAACTAGGATTATAAGGGTAGTTGCCACAATCCAAAGTCCTATCAAAAGGATATACTCTACCTGCCATCGAAGTGAATTTTGCCCCATATTCCTGATCAAAAACAGTTTTGTCAATGTTCTTTCTAACTTCTTTAATATCTTCATCATTTTGTCCTTCAGGGTATGCATATTGATTTTCCCAACTAGGTGAATTAAAGCTGTTCCAATTTTTTTCATTTTTATCTTGTCCTAATAAATATAAATCATAAATCCAATTATAGCCTTCAGGAGTTGTAATAAATAAGGCTTTACCTTTTCTATCTGAAAGTGTAGGTCTTAAATACATTTCCCAAATTACTTTTTTTATTTTAGCACACTCATCAAGAACTAAGTAGTCTAAACCTTCACCAACTAGAGAGTTAGGATTATCTGCTGATTTACCTTCAAAGACTGAACCCCATTCAAATTCTATATACATATCTTTGTATGATGCTCTTCTTGTGGGTTGTCCTTGTTTCATGATTAGTTCTCGCCAAACTTCTCTAAAGACTTTTTCTGCACCTGAATATGTTGGTGCAACTACCCATACTCTTTTATTTGGTTGGAGGAGAAGAGGCTCAATCTCCTTTGATGCTCCTACAGATTTGCCCCATCTTCTGCCACATACTGAAACTGTGAAACGAGCCTCTTTATCAGGAAAATGTAATTTCTCTTGACCATTATGAGGTTGGTACTTTGTGAACTCATACCAATTTCTCTTGTGTTCTAAAAAAAGTTCTTGTTTTTTTGTCAAAATGGGTTATTTTTTATATATTATATATATATTATATATATATATATTATATATATTATATAATATTATACTCTATTTTATTTGTTTTTATTTACAAGTCTTCATCAGAGTCACCTGCAAAGACTAAAACCTCTCTAACATCACAAGCACCATTAGAGCAACTAAGGTTAGTGACTATACCATCGCCTTCAATATCATAATCTTCATATGTATGATCTCCACCCCATATTAATTCTTCTCTACAATGCCAACAATTCATTTTATTTATCCTGTGTTTCGCCAAATTTGGCTATTTCTAATTGTTCTAGCTTTCTTAACCACTCTTCTCTTTCAGATTTTAATGGTCTACCTGCTGTAGTCATCATTTCTAGACCTACTGCTTTTGCTCTTTTTCTAATTTGGTATCTTGTTTGGCTATTAGAAGAGTATCTAGCTTTTTTAATTTCTTTTTGAGTTTGATATTCAATTTGCTGTTTTTCTCTAGCTTCTCTCTGAGCTTTAGGCTCAGTATCTCTTTTTGGTAAAGTAGATATTGTATCTTCGCTTTCGACATAAAGTTTATCAATGAAATCTGCATCATCGCTTTCCATTTCAAAATCATCTTCTTCAATATATTCAGCCTCCTCAGCCTGTATTTCTTTTGCTTTTACAAATTTTTCAAAAGGACTCTCAACCTGTATCTTTATTTTATTTTCTAACTTACCAAAATGTTCTAACACTAATCTACCTGCTTGTACATTTCCTGTCTTAGCCTCTCTTATCATCGCACCAACAACATTAGGCAATTCTATTCCTGCTACTTCCATATATCTTTTATATATTTGGTCTATGAATGTAGGATCATGCATCCAAGACATTAAAGTAGGATAAGGTATATCAGTATTCTTAGCCAACTCTTTCATGGTAATGTTTGGAGTTTTGCAATAAGTTTCAATAACTCTCTTTTTTTCATTTTTCATTAATTTCATAGATATAATTTACGATAATTCTATATACGCTAAATAGATTAACGATAGTTTTTATATATTTTTTCATTTTACGATAATATTTCATAATTGTGGGTTATAGGGTATGAGCAGTAGTAGGCAAAAATTTCCCCCTATGCTATGTAGGACAAAGGACTACAGACTTGTAGGACAGAAGACTACAAAAAATGTAGGGGTTAGGACTACAAATTATGTAGGACAAAAGATTACAAATTATGTAAGGCTAAGGACTACAAGCTTGTAAGACATAGGACTACAAATTTATGAGGTTTCCAAATGTAACAAATTGTAACATTAGTTGTTTCATGTGGTAATTTAGGGGTAATATATAGGCAAGTCAGGGGGGCAAGGTGCAACCCTAATTAATAGATAAACTATCAAAAGATGATAGATAAAAACAAGAAAGGTTATAGATAAACAATGATTAAGAATAAACAAGAATTTGCAGAATTGCAGATTAACAATTACTTAAGAAATATAAAAAATGCTATTGATAAACAGAAAGCAGAAAAACAATTACAGAAAAACAATGTAATTTCAATAGATAATTTAAAAAATGTTTCACCTACCATAATTAAGGAGCGTCTAGCAGGTGTTGTTATGTGTGGTTTAATCGATAAAGAAGAAAGTTTAAATTGGTTATCCTACACATTAGAAGAATTTAGATTGATAAATCTATATGGAAAGGGTGATAAATATCAATCTGACGAGTTAACAGATATTAGGGAAAAAATAGAAACTATTTTTTCAGCCTACAAAGAAGGTGCAAAAAATGTAATTTTCAAAGATAACAAATTTTACTTTAAATGTAATGGTAAAAAGGTAGGTGTTGTTAATACTACAAAGCTGGTAATTAATGGTGCTAAGTGTGGAGATTTATTTGCAGGTTCTACAGACAGACCTAATGATTTATTGACATGGGAAGAAGTAAAAGAAGTTAAAGAAATTTCACAGCCTGTTAAATCTTTAAAGCCTGAACAAGCTACAAAGTAAAATAAAATAAAATAGTAAAAAGTAATAGAGCCAAGTTTAACAGCTTGGCTTTTTTACGCCCAAAAATACATAGATGAATCTATGCCTTATATATATCAACTTATATTAGTTGGTATATATGAGTTATATATTCAAACATAAATAAAGAAGGGTTATATAGATGAAGATAGAAATAGATAAGACAACTAAGGTAATGCTTATGACTTGCTTAGTAGGCTTATATATAATCATATTCCTATTTGCATTTCATTTTATAGGAGTTATATAGATATGAGTTGGATGCCTATAGATATGGCTGAGAGTTTTGAAGATAAGCAACACACTTGTATAGATTGTGGTTATACAGGTTATATAGATGGAAACTTCGAAATTTGTTTTGACTTTTGGTCAGATTATGTAGATGTAATATGTGATGATTGTATAAAGGAAAATGAAGATGGTTAGACAAAGGAAGTGTATATCTTGTAGACGAGATATGTATATACCAAATAGTAATAATGTTATATATAGCATATTAAGTAAGAAGTATTCAAAGATTAAATGTCCTAAGTGTGTAGACAAAGACATGACATTTATAGATTATACTAATATGTTAGAACAATTAAATAAGGAGATTATAGATGAAAGCAAGACAAGCAATTAGAATGTTAGAGAATTGGTGTCATCCTGATGATGATATATATTTCTTCTTCTTAAATAAATTTAATACAGACTATAAACTAAAAGAAAGATTTAAAATGATAGAAGAACCTATAAAAGACAAAGAATGGTCTATGATTGTTAAAAAGTTAGAAAGAAGTGATATGCCAATTGAAATAGATAATTCATTGATGTATAAAATAAAGGAGATTATAGATGACAAAGTTACAAGTAGCTAAAGAAAAAGTAGGTGGTCTATCTAATACAAGC
>CETC01016053.1_pt1 | contig 34483 bp, 29 predicted proteins | sample 326911 | NCBI WGS metagenome assembly CETC01 (sample SAMEA2622694, study PRJEB7988) | marine metagenome | isolation source: saline water (ENVO:00002010), including | reverse complement strand
TCTATGCCAAAAAGAAAATACAAAAGGAAAAAACCTATAAATAAAAAAGTTAGGAATGCAACTGTCTGTAGAAAAGATGGTATAGAGTTTAAATCCAAGCTAGAACTATACACTTATACTAAGCTGAAACAGAGTAACTTAGGAGGGGAATATGAGAAACACAGATTTGATTTACTTGAAAAGTTTGAGTTTAAAGGAGAAAGTGTGGAAAAGCACAAGAAAAGAGGAGAGTATATATATGATAAAATTAGTAATAAGATTAGGGCAATAACATATACACCAGATTTTGTTAACATAGATGATAGATGGATAATAGAGTGCAAAGGATATGCAAATGAACAGTTCCCATTAAGGTGGAAGTTGTTTAAAAAAATGATAAATGACAATGGATTGGATTTTGATTTATACTTACCAACAAACCAAACACAAGTAGAAGAAACAATAAAATTAATTAATATTAAGAAACATGGTTCTTGATAATATAACTGTAGTTTGGCCTTAAAAACCAAAAATAAAAAGTGTACTACATGCAAGAAAGTAAAGGAAGAAAAAGATTTTCCTAGGGGTACTCGTGGGGCTGTTTGTAAAGACTGTAAAAATAAATATGCCAGAAGAGTATATGACCCTGAAAAGCAAAGAGAAAAATTATATATAAGGAGATATGGTATTACCATTAAAGATTATAACGAAATGTATATATCACAAGATGGAAAGTGTGCTATATGCAGAAAGGGAAAAACAATAAAAAATAATTTTTATGTTGACCATTGCCACAAAACAAAAAAGGTTAGGGGTTTGTTGTGTATGAGATGTAATTCTGGTATAGGTTATTTTAAAGATGATGAATCTTTAATGAAAAAAGCTATAGTGTATTTAAAAAACTCAACTAAAAATATAATTGTAAATTAGTTTATCTTATCTAAAAGAATAGCAGAGCCTATTATTGAGCCTGCACCTATGAAAAACCACAACCCCTTTTTATCATACCACTTTGGTTTTATTTCTTTATTTAGTTTCATATACAAATCAACTCTATCATTCAATAGGGATAACTCCTGGTTTGTATAAAATAAAAGTGTTGAGTCTAGTCTTGCTTGTTGCTTGTATAGGTCTACTTGTTTGTCTAATAAAGAAATGGTGTGACCTTGAATAGAATCATTCTGCTCGTACCAAGTCATAATAGAATCTAGCTTAACAACCTCTTCATCTGTTAATGTAGTTTGTGCAAGGGAGTGGCTTGACAACATAATTAATATAGCGAGTATTCGCTTAATCATTTTCTTTTGGAACCTTTTAGTCTTGACTTTTCTTTCTTGCCCCTGTTTTTAGAAGCTGTTATTATGGTTACAGTTTTAGAGTAAACCCCTTTTGGGTGATGAACATCCATACCATCTCCCTTTTTAACCAATCCACCTTTCATGGCTTTTCTTCTTGATTTGTTTCTAGCAACTCTATCCTTCTTAGATTTCTTTGAGCTTTGAAACTTGCCATACTCTTTTTTATAATTTCTTTTTACTGCTTTAGCCATTTAATCTTTTCTTTAATGATTCTTTTGCTTTGCTAACTGATTTCTTTTTAACAACTGGTTTCTTTTTCTTTGCCTCCTCTATTTCAGATAAGCCTTTTGTTATTTCTTCTGTCACTTCTTTTTTGTCTTCCTTAACTTCTTTCTTTTCTTCACGAACAGAATCTAAGTCCTTCTTGTTTTGTTTAAGGTCGTTTTTAAGCTGTTTCTCACGCTTTCTGCTACTCTTTGATGAAAGACCTACAATCAGGGCAAGAACCCCAAAAACACCTAATATTATTTTGGCAAGCTTTTTTAGCATAATACAAATATACAAAAAACCCAGCAAAAGCCTGGGCATGATGCTGGGTTCAAAACTAAAACTATGTGCACTAATGTGCGAAGTATTACAAAGGTAGTAAATATTTATACACCTTTAATTAATATTTATTCACAGTTATTTCCTGTTTGCAAACTTCTCAAGTCCTGCAATACCAAAGCAACCTAATACAACCATTACAAACGAATTATATATAGCTTCATTGATAACCAGGTCTTTACCAATCCAACCTGTAATTACATCAGCTAGCATCACTATCACCATAATCAAAAAAGCAAGAAATCCTATTATGCTTTTCTCATTATACTTGTTATCATCTTTAAATATTTCTTTCCAGCTCATATTGTTTTTATTTTTTTTGTTTTTGTTCTTTTGTTTCTTGTTCTTTTCTGTCATCTTTTTTAGGTTTAAAAAACCTATTGTAAGTTCGTTCTATTACTGTTGTTGGAAGAGGTAGGGGTCGTATCATATCAAAGAAATTTCCCATAAATTCATCCGTAGTATATTCATCTAGATTTAAAATTGCTTTTATAAATTCTGCTCCTCCTTTTACTGATTTTGCTAAGGTGCCTGTAACTGGGTCTATTTCAAAATCATATTGTTGTCCAAAAAATTGTTGGTAAAAATAAGTAATCAAATCACCTACTATTGGGTAAAAAGCATAAGCACCAGTAGCTGTTGTTAATAAATGATTACCTATAACACTATCCCAAAGTTCATCTCTTTCATCTTCAGGGGTAAATGCATATTTTATAAGGCTTCCTGCCACTGTAAAAAGTTGAGGCAATACAAACCAAAACATTACCATTCCTTTTAGTGCTTGTCTTTGGCTACCCTTACCAGTTTTAAAATTGTTGCTGTGGACATTAAAATTTCTAGCTAAAGCTAATGGGGAATTTAACAGTGTTGTAAAAAAACTATACGGACCTTTTTGCATTGCACCTAAAAATTCTGAGGCACCTGATTGCTGAGTCATTTCCCCTACAAACTCAACCTTTTTTAAAGCTTTTTCTGGACTAAGCTTTTCAACATTAATTAAATAATTGTAATAAGGAATACCACCAAACATAAACCCTCCCATGTCTCCATATTTTGTTAAAAAGAATGCGTTGTTTCTCCATTTGCTCAGATTCCTTTTTAACCCTGTTAGGTCTTTTTCTAATTCAAGATAAAGCTCTTCGTTTATATTAAAGTTTGCAAACCTATCCTGAAGAATAGGACTCCTAGAAATTAAATCTTTTAACTGAGAAACAGTTTTTTTAGGGGTTGCTAACATTGTGCCAAAGTTTTTCAACCATTTACCAGCACCCATATATGAAGCATATCCTGCTGCTGATGTTAACTGCTTAATACCAGGATGCCAGTTAAATGCCAAAACAGAAGTTAAAAAATATCGCCTTGCACTCATTAATCCTGCTATATATCCATCTAGTGGTTCAGGTGTATTAAAAATAGTTTGAAAATGAAATGTTAATAAATTTATCATTTCAGCACCATCGGTTTTTTTCCCCTCAACTACTTTCTCACCTTTAAGTCCTTTTTTTCTTATTATTGTGTTAAATATTTTATTCCTTGTTTCTGGATATCTTTTTATTAATGCATTTTTAACCTTGTCAGAAAGTATAGTATTTTGCAGATAAAAACCTGTTGGCCCATATGCTATAAACCGAGACATATCATTTAAATAACTAACAGAATTTAGTATAAAGTCATCAGGTGATAATACTTTTTTAGCTTGAGGAACTCTGTCTATAAGACTTTTACTAAATACAGTTTTCAATACATCTGACGTTGGGTTTAAAAAATTAAAAGGAATATCTTCAGGTTTTTTATTTTGTTCTTTTTCTTCGCCAGTAAGAGTTACTTTACCAGAATATCCTTCTTGAAAAGTAGCAGGAATTTTAAACATTTCCATGCTTGTGTTATTTATTTCCTCTCTAAAAGATGGAAAAAACTCTACTATCATTCTATCTACAAACTCTTTTTGACCTGGTGTTAATATTTCATTAATAATCCTATCCCCTTCTTTTGTTAGTATTGCTTCTCCTTCTTCGTTTCTTTCTTTAATTATCCCATCTCTTATCAGGTATAGGTCGTTTTGTTTATTTTTAGTAAAAGCATACAAGCTCATTAATTGAGCAGAATTAAAATCAGGCTTACCTCCTGCATATTCAATTACAAATCTTTTGTTTGATAATTTATCTCTTTTGTTGTCTATTGTTTCTTTAGATATTTTTCTAATTAAATCTGTACCTCGTTTTTTTCTAGCAATAAAAATGTTTCTTCCTTCTTGTATTTTTTCCCTAACTAATGTAACCAAGTTTCCTTCAAATGTTTTATTTGCAGGGTCTGTGTCTAAAAATTCAAGAAGAGTGTATAGATTTTCATTTTGACGTTCATATACACCCCTAAGGCCAGGAACAATATTAGATAGTTTAAATCCACCAGTTTTTCTTTTACCCTTTTTTTCTATTCCTCCTTCTATGTCTCTAAGCATAAGGTCTATATCCTTTTTCCATTCTTTTCTTTGTTCTTTTTCTGATTCCTTTCTTTGCTCTTTTGCTGTTTTAATAAACCTATTTAAAAAATCTAATCTTTCTTTAACATATTCTAATGGGGTTTCAGGTAGTGTTATATCATGAAAAGATAAAGCCATTAATCTATCCATTAAATTTTCAGGTATTTCATGTAAGCCTCTAACCTCTTCTAGTATATTTAAAGCCTCTTGTTTTATTTTCTCTGTATCTTTTTCTTTAATAGCTCTTGTAACATCTTTAAGAAATCCAATACCATCTACGGACAGTGATTTGTTTTGCCCTACAAAAGCTCCTGCTTGATTTTTTATATACCCCTTTGGATTTGATATTTTTTTTATTTCATTAACCAACTCTACTTTTTCAGCATGATTAACATCATCAAGTAATTTGTTTACTTTATTTACAATATTTTTTATGTCCTTAGGGGATTTGCTTGTTTTTATTAGACTTAAAAGCCTATTAACATACTTTGAGTTTATTGTTCGTTCTGGGAATAAATTTAAAGTTTCTTTTACAAAATTTAAAACCTCTTCTCTACCTTCTTTTTTTGACAGGTCACTTACTTTTTGTAATTCTTTTAACTTTCTTTTAAGCTCAACTCTTTCAGTTACTTTTATAGTTATTCTTTTGTCTCTTGCTTTAAGACCCAAATCTTTTAAAGATGGTGGTTTTGGTTTTTTATATTGTATACCTAAAAATTTTCGGCTTTGAGTAATAGATGGCTGGGTAATAATTTTATCATATACTTTTTGTTTAGATATTGTTTCCCAATCAGAAATTTGTTTTTTTGTCCATATTTTATACCTTTCTGGATTAGAGTTAGTGTTTTCATTTCCACTTACTTCAAGATATTGTGTTGCTACAGGAACGCCAACTTCAAACCCCTCTGATTTTAATTCAGTTAAAGCAGCTAACCTATGTTGCCCTTCATTTATTATACCAGATTCAGCATCTCCCATTAACCTAAATATAGGAATTGCATCACCAAAGTTTAAGTCCATTTCTCCAACTTCTTGTGCTAACTTTGTGTCGTATCCTTTTTCTTTAATAGATTTTTTTAGTAGTTCGTAGTTAGCCCTAGTTAATCCAAACAGTTCAATAACAGCACCATCTGGAAGACTTAATAAAAAATTTTCTTTATCTTGTTTGTGTGAGCCATCTTCATTATATTCTTTAGCTGATTGCGATAATTTATCAAACTCGCTTCTACTTGTATAATAATTAGAACTTAATTTAATAGCTTGAGAAGGGTCAACTAAAAGCTCCCCACCAACAGCAGCAGTTTTATTTTCTACATTATAATTTTTTATATCCCCTCTTTCAATTTGGTTTTTAACATTATAATAATTAGGGTTTTCAATATATTGCTGAGGTAATAAATTTCCTTCTATTCTTTTTTCAGCTAATTCTTGTTCAGGTGTCTTTTCTGGTTTAGGTGTCTTTTCTGGTTTAGGTAATTTAGATTCTAATAAGTCCTGGGTTGGTTGGTCGTTTACTATTTCCACTTTAGATACCCCAGTTTCAACTTCGTTTATAAAATTATTATCTTTTATATTTTCTAAAACCTGCTCTCTGGTAACATCCTTATTATTTATTTTGTAGCTTGGTGCTGGAGTTCCATCTAAGTTAACTTCTCTTCTTTCTATTGTAATTTTATTTCCAGAACCTTGCGAATCATAAGTTCCTTTTAATGTTTCTATTTCTGTTTTTGCTTGTTCTGGATTAGTGTATTCTTTTGACTCTAAAAGTATTTCATTACCTGCTTCATCTTTAGAAAAAGATTCAGAGCTAACAACCACCCCCTTATTAGTATTAATGATTATTTTTTCTGGTGCAGAAAATACAGTTTTAGGTCTGTATCCAAACAAAGAAAGTATTTTATTTTTTATAGTTACAGGTATTCTTGGGTTGCCTAAACTTTCTATAGATTTTCTATTTAAAAGAATATCAAAAAGTGCTTTTTTCCTTTCTATTGGTAGCCTGTTCCAGTTAGCAAAAGCTAATTGCATATTTTCAAGGCTAGTATTATAAATTGTTTCAAGACCTTTTTTTCTTAATTCTGCTCGTATTTTTGGAAGGGTTGCCCCTGATTCAAATAGAGCACCAAGAAAACCAGATTGCTCTAATGTTTTAACTTCTTTGTTTGTAAGTTTTACTGAAAAGGGTTCTGCTGATGTTATTTTAACATAAGCTTCTGGTATTTTTGCAATACCTTTTAAGCCTATAAGATAAGCAAGTGCCATACCATAATCTTCGCTAGTAGGCATTCTTTTTTCTAATAGAGCTGGTACATGTGCAAAAGCAGCAAACTCTCCTGCAAACTCACCGACACCAGGTCTTCCAAACTTATTACCTATACTTTTCCCTAACCTACCACCTAAATATATAGAAGCACCTGTAATATAACCAAGAGAACCTTCTTTTAAAGAGTGAAAATAATTAATATCATCTATAACAGAGCCAATATTATCTCCATATCTATTTTTTAATTGTACTGCTTGATTTAAAATATCTCTTTGAAATTCATAACCAGCAAAAGATGTAGCCACTGTATTTAATGGAATAAGTGTTTTATTTATGTTTATAGACAATCCCCTTTCAAGAATGTTTCTTTTAACATTAGGGCTTCTTAATGCCATTCTATCTATTGTTCCTTTAAACATAGTTGAATATAGTGTTCTAGCTTTAGAGCTACTAAGAACAGCTCTACCAGAAGTAGAACCAACTTTACCCCAACCTGCAAAAAAAGGAAGGTCTAACAACAAGCCTAAAAAACCAGAAGCAAACTCCCCCTTGCCCCCATATGAATCTAAGTATTGATTATAAGCTTCATCACTTATTAAATATGCATCTGTTCCTCTAGCTACATCAAAAGCTCTACCTAAACCAAATATGCTATTTTTATGATAAGCCATTTTAATGTTTCTACCAAAAGAACCACCCCATGCATTATAAAAAGCTTTATCTTCTTTTAATGAGTATTTATTTTTTATTGTATTATACTCACCTGTAATATTATCATATTCATCTAAAAGATTAAAATAACCAGATTCTTTTAGTTTTTTTTCAAATTCATCTAATTGTCCCCAAGTATTAGTAAGCTCTTGGTAAGCTTTATGTTCATCGGTATCTAATAAGTCTTCATAATTAGAATATAAATTATTCCTTTTATCTACAAGACCATAATAATATTTTGTATCAGCACCTTGTTTTAACACTGTTTCAGGGACAATACCAAGAGATGTTCTTATTGTTTGTGTATTTTCTTTTTCAAATAAACTTATTTCGTTATCTAAAGAACTTATTTGGTCAGATAAATTAAAAATACTTTTTATTGTTTCATTTTGAAAAGAAACTTCTCCATTTTCTTCATTAACTAAAACCCCCAGTAAAGATGAAAGGTCATCTGATTTTTGAATTAATTGGTCGTAATCATCAAATTGATTTTCTTCTTCTACTTTAGTTATCTGTGATGACAGGTCATCTATCTTAACTTTAAGTGGGCCATCTGCATATTCGTTTTGTTCTTTAGAATAGTCAAACCACTTTTTCCTTAGGTCTTTTGGCAAGTCATCAACATCGTTAAGATTTAGCCCACCAGTTTTTATTATACTTTCAAATGCTACTGGATTTTCTGTAGCCCAAGCACCAAAGTCTTCCCAGTTTACTTCAACCCCAGCAGCAGTTTCTATAGCAGAAATTCTTTTATCTTCTTTCTTTCTCCTTTCAATAGCTTCTTCTCTTTTTGGTTGCATATATGAAGATTCAGCAGTAGCAGAATCTGTTCTTGCTAAAAAAATACCTGGACCTGTAAAAGCAGAATCAGGAGTTCCTGACGTAACGCCAAAGTTGGGTGCTTGATTATTTACTTTATCAATTTCTTTATTTAATATTTCGTTGTGCTCTATGTTATTAAAAGTAGAAAAGGTTTGTGTAGGTTCTGGTGTTTCTTCTTCTTTTGAAAAAGCAGAGCTAAAAGTTTCAATATTTGTGTTTGGGCTTACTACTTTATTATCTACCCCTATTTGATATAAAGATTCTATAGTGTTTTGGTCAGCCTCAGAAAACTTTCCAAAAGTTGTTTCGGAGCTAATTAATCCATTTTCAACATAAGTGTTATAAAGTAACTCTAATTTATCATCCATAGCTTAAATTAAAGTGGATTACCAAAAATATCTGTTTTAGGGCTTTCAACATTAAAGTTAAAATTATCTTCTTCCCACTTTTCTAAATCAAAATTATACTTACTACCTTTAAGGCTTTCTTTTAAAATATTTTCTATAGAACTATATGGAGTTAAATAGTTGATGTTGTTATTAACAAAAACAACCCATTTTTCATCAGTAAATAAACCCTGTTTATCTTCATCTGGTATTAAGTCATAAAACTCCACAGGTATAACATCACCCTTTTTGAAATCTATCTTTTTATCTCTAGGAATCACTCTACTCTTTTCCCTAACTGTTATGGTATAATCTTTTGTTAGTGTAGGTAAAATATATGTGCTAAGTATATCAGAGTTTTCAAATGAAGTTCCCCTGTCTTTTAATACAAAATCTTCGTCTTTTGTAAAATAGCTTCCAGTTATAGCTGCTTCGTGTGCAAGAACTTTTACTGGTATTTGTGGAATATTAACACCACTAACACTTACAAAATCATAACCAGCTTTTACCTCATAATTAATATCTCTTTCTTTGTCTCTATTAGGGAACCCTAATATATTTTCATCATATAACTCATCTCCTTCTGGAAGTCTATACCAACTTTCTTTAAATTTCATTTTACCAAGAATAGGTTTTATGTTGTCATCAGAAATTATAGATGCACTTGATTTTGTTACAGTTCCGCCACCAGGAGTAAAATATAAATTAGAAGAAGTTTTTGGTTCATCTAAAAGTTTTTTTACACCCATTCTGTTTAACATAAAGTCTTGAAAATCAATCGTTAGCTTATCTTTTATTGCACTGTAGTTGGGTAAAAGCTTACCTTCTTCTATATTTTTTTGAATGGTTTGTAAAACATCTTCATCAATATCATCATCACCCATATAATACTTTAAAAAATTAGGGTTTATATCACTCATCTTTGAAAAATCCTGAAGATATTGTTCAATAAAGTATTTTTTTTGCTCCTTGTCTTTAGGATTAAAATCCACAAAGAAAGAAACTTGGTCTTTCATTTTTTGTTCACTTGCCTCTGTCTTAGTTATATCATCAATTTCTTCAACATTAAAAACTTCTTTTGTTTTTTCTAAAAGGTCTTTTATAAAATCATAATCAACTGAACTGGCTAGTGAAGGTAATTCAGAAAATAAAGGATTAGTTAGTATTGGAACACCATCATAATAAAACTGGTTGTCAACAAATGTTATTAAGTTGTCATCAAGAGAACTAACATTACCATAATCTAAAAAATTAGTCCAACTTTCGTCAGTTGCTTCTTTTTGACCTGATTTAAATATGTTATCATAAACAGCACCTTGTGTGCTTGAGCCATCTGCAAAAAGATTTATTATGTTTTCTGCATTATCTATAGCAGATTGGTCTCCAGAAGGAATTATATTGTTTTTATAGATGTCTATCATTTTTAAAAAAACACCTCTATCTCTATTCCAAACTTGAGTAGGAATTGAAAATGGGTCTTCTGTTCCTTTTGCTTTAGCGTATGATTGTAATGCTTTTAACCTTCTGTTGTGGTAATTAGAAAAATCTATTCCTTTGTGTGTAAAAACTTGTGCGGCACCTGTACCGATACCACTCGTTAGTGTTGAAGCTGATAGTTTAGCCATTTTTATTGAATATAATCAATTTTAGTATACTTTCCTTTTTTATTACCAGGAAGTTTTCCTCCATCCTCAAAACCACCACCTGAGGCAGCAGAACCAATAGCACCACCTGCTGCTTCACCTAACATACCTGCAACATCTTTATCTGCTCCACCACCACTACCACCAATAGAACCAAACAAGTCAGCAGAGCTTGATTTTTTATCTTTATCTTTATCTTCTTCCTCTTCTCCATCTTCTTCTACCTCTTCACCAGCAGCAGCTTTACCAAATTTTTTATAGTGGTCAGATTCCTCTTCACTTCCATCAAACAAAACAACTGGTGCCCCCATAAGAGCATTTTTCATAGAGTTTTTATGTATTTTTACCATCAACTCTTTCATATATTGTCTTAACTCTTCTGCATCTCCACTATCTATTATTTCTAGTAATTTTTCTGAATCTGGTTTGTTTATAATCAACTCACCTCCTGTAGCTTCCCCAATCTTTTCATCACCATCCATTATGTCTATTGGGTTTGTGTCATGGTCAAATTCACCTGGTGTAACAATGCTTTTTGCTTTATTTTCTTCAACTGGCTGAGGAGTTCCAATATTTATATTAATCATGGGTGCTGGGTTTATTTCAGATGCAACCTTATACATTGCTCCAGGAACTATGTTTCCATGTTTAGCCCCCATAAAACTAGCAGCAGTTTTTTCTAGTCCTTGTAGTCCACCCATAATGTTTTGTAGCCCTGCACCTGTCATGGCTTGAGCAGCTTCTTGCTCTTGCATAAGATTAGCCCTACCAACAGCTTGTGCTTTTTGTTTTTCTGCCATAAGTGCCTGTTCTCCTTGTCTTCTAGCTGCTTCTTCTTGCATAGCTACATTTTGAGCAGCTTGAGTTCCTTGACGAACCATACCTGGCATAGCACCCATCATTGCTCTGGCATCTCCACTAGCAGCTAAAGCACCCATTCCTTGTGCTTGTTGTAATGCAGCTTGCTCTTGCATTGCTTTTTCGGTATCAGCAGACAAACCTTCAGCAGCTTTTTCTGCTTCCCCCATAACATTGTATTGAAGGCCACCAGCATCTATTTGCTTTTGAACACCCTTCATAGCTCTCTTGCCTCTTACGGTTTGAGCTATACCAGTACCCAAACCCATTAAAGCAGAAACTACATACTTAGGATAGTAAGTTTTTTTAGCCATTTTTTAGTTATTTAAGAATTATACAAATATAGTGAATTTTTATCTATTGGACAATTCACTTGGAGAGAAGCGATAATTAGTAGCAAAAAGCTCTACTTTGCTTCTTTCATCACACCTAAGATTAGTTCTTAGATAATATCCTTTAAAGGTATCTCCTTCTATAATAGGGTTTTCATCAACGTAAGCAAATTGGTTATTTAATGTTGGCCCAGTATATGCTAACTCTAACACTGCTGTAGTAGCATTTGTAACAGCAGTAATTGTTCCTATTAAAGCTGCACCATCCCCATATCTAACTACATCCCCTACCTTTAAATTAATATCAAAATTAATACCAGTCAATGCTGTTTGCCCATTAGTTACAGAAACATTACCCAATCCAAATAAATTAGTACCCTTGTTTCCGCTACCAGTAGTTTCCTCTACATTAGCATATTTAAATGCAGCATAAAACATTCCTTCTTTTTCTGCAAGCTCCCCAAAATCTGATTGCGAATAACAATAAATATTTGCTAGTGCTACTGTAGCATTTTGAGTCAACTCTAAAGAAGTGTCATTTGTTATAGCTGCAACCTCACCAAGCTCTGTATTTTCATATCTTAATTTATCCCCAACAACTAAGCTGGTTGTAAACTCAGTATTAGTTCCAGTAACAGTAGCATCACCTACAGCAGTTGATATTGTTCCAACACCTTTTATGTTTTCCCCAAAACTTCCATTAGATTCTGTTATAGCCATTTGACCAAGTATAGAAGCAGTCGTAGAAACCAAATTAGTATTTAATGATTCTACATCCCATGGATGACTACCCTCAAGACCAATACCATAATATGTTTTATTGTTTGATGGTGCACTATTTGAAACAACATGTAACCTAGAAACAGATTGCTCACCATAAAAATTATTTCTAGGTATTTGGTATCCATCAAAATCTATTGATTGATGATGCCTATATAACTTTCCTTTCTTAAATGTTAAAAAAGAAGAGTTTAAGTACTCCATATAATCAGGTTTGTAAGAATAAAAACTAGACCATTTGTTTGTTTTTTCTGAAAAAGCTAATGTTTCCCCTAATGTTATTTGAAGTTCTTTTCTTCTTTTGTCTGGGAAAACATAACCCCCAGATGTTCCATCATAATCATTATCATCTTCATCAAAACCAAGCAGTGGGGCATTAAGTAATGGAGCTCGTCCAGAATATTCTTCTGCTGTTTTATCCCAGTTAGTCCCAGACCTTAATTTATTATTTATTTCTGTAATATTTCCTCTATCTACAATTCTTTTAGCACTAACCTCAGTTGTTCCACAACCAACAGGGTTTAACTCTAGTGTAGATGCAGTAGGATTTATAAGGCCAGTTAATGTAGTAGCACCACTTGTAGGTGTTATTTTTAAATCTATAGGTATTTTTACGTCAAGTTGTTTTGCTCTTTTTAAAGTTTGTTCAGGCACAGAAATTTCACCATCTTTTATAACTCTTTCAAAATCATATCTTTGGTCAACACTAACTCCTTTTGATGTTGCTGCATATAAATCTTCTTCTTTTAAAGCTACAACATTTGTACCAGATAAGTTTTCTGAAGTAGGGCTTGTGTAATTAGCTGCTAAAGTTATACCAGTATTACTGCCTATAGCACTTACTTTCCCTACGAAGTCAGCAGAATCCTGAACATATAAATAATCTCCAACTTCTACTTGCTCGGTAAAAGTTGTCCCAGAGCCAGTAACAGCAGTGTTCCCATTATTAACAGCTATTGTGCCAGCAGGCTTTGTTAATCTTCCATTACCCCTTTCTGTAGAAACTAATCTAACAGGTATATCAATCTGGCCACCTGGTTTTTCTGGGTCTCCAAATCCTTCTTCATCTGTTAGCACATTAATTAACTGTCTTTCCCCATCAGAGTTTTCTACAAAAGAACCACCATGAATACTTAACTCAACAAGGTTTAGTGTTTGAAAATTAATAATATACTCATTGTAAGCTGGGTCGTAACCACCAATTATATGAAGGTTGTTAACAAGCTCACTATAAGCATTAGATTTATCTCTAAAATAATCTACCATATTGTAGTCAGATATTTTAGTTATACCATCCATGCTTAATCTAATAGCAGCCCCTCTTTTAATATCAATAAAATAATCTCTAAATCCAAAGTTTGCATGAGATTCTGGATTTAAGCATATGCCATAATCTCCAGAATAAGTTTGCTGTTCTGATAATATATCTCTAGTTAATCCTATTGAAGTTCCACCATCTGCTGAATTTATTATAGATTTATTTACAAGAACTTTAGAAACTTTGTTTTCTTGAAATAAAGTAATAAAACCTTCTTTGCCATGAATTTTTTGTATGCTACCAAACTCTATATTATAATCTCTAAAGTTTGCTGTAGAAACATTAAAGTTTGACAACCCATTTACATTTGTGTTTGGTGTATATGGGAAAGAATAAGTTATACTAGCTTCTCTTCTTTTTTGTTCTGCAAAATTAATGTAAGTGTGAGGCCTTCCTTTATCATAAGCATTTGAAGTAAAAAAATCATTTACATTATAATCTTCTACATAGTGCTTTCTTTTTTGTTGTCTATATCTTTTTTCATCAGGGTTTAAATTTAAATGAACACCATAATCATATAAAAAACTGGGGTCTGCGTATTTATGTCTAGGTGCAACTTGTTGAATTCCCCCCATTAATTGATTTCTTGGCTTAAAATATACATCACCTTTTGAAAATCTACCACTAGCTTGCCTTGGTCTTATAACAGTACCTGCACCACTGCTAATTGTTGTAAAGTTTTCCCCAACCCAAGTATATGTAACAAATCTATCATGCCCTCCACCATCTAATGTTTGGCAAGCTATAACATGGTTGCCTTCAAGATAATCATTATCAGTTCCTGATATTCCACTAATAGTAACCAAGTCACCAACCTTTAAAGTAATATCATTATTTGTAGTTTCAATCATTAAATAACCACCTGGTAAATCTGTTTGTAAATCAAGTTTACTTAATGCTTGTATGGTTACAGAGCCAGTTCCTGCATCTGATTGGTCTCTAAAGTTTGCATCTCCTTTATGCAAACCAAATCCAGTGCCAGGATTTTCAATTTCTATTACATCACTAAACTCATAAAAAATACCAGCTTCTTCTGAGGCTACAATATCTTTTTTAGGTCTATATATTTCAACAAGAGAGTTAAGATAAACATCTGCTGTTTTTCTGTTGTGTTGATGTCCAGCAAAACCATCATCATCTACATTAGGGGCTGTAGTTGAGCCTGTGTCTACAGAAGAAAAAGGTATTACATTGTCACTTCCACCAGAAATATTACCATGGTCCCTAAAAATATACCTAGAATCAAAAAACTTAATTCCTTCAGGGTCTGATATTTTAATATACCAACCAGCCAAAGTAGTTGTTTTTTCAGAAGCTTCGTTATCGTCATCTTCTCTTTTTATCATTGTTATGGTAGGGTTTGCTACATATTCAGCTATTTCAAAATCATAATATTTTTTAAAATATCTTCTATCTCTTTCATCTTGACCCCTATTAGTTCCTATTGGAGCATAAGCCCCTGTTGCATCTGCTGTATGTGGATTATCATTTGGGTTGTTAGGTGTTGCATTTGGTTGCAAATTAGATAGAGCCTGGTCATCTATAGAGCTAGGAATTAAGTTTCCATCATCATCAAAAAATCTACCAGGTGAAATAAAACTAATAAACCTAACTCTATCTCCTTTTGTAGCTTCAAAATCTATTATAGAGCCCTCGCTATCCGAATAAGACTTATGTTGAGATTCCTCATAAGTTGACTTCATGCTTCTTAATCCCAAATATATGTTTCCATTTGAATCTTTATATCTTCTAGATAATATGATTTGTACAAACTCCCCAACTGATGTATTTCCAGAATAAACCCATTGATAATGAGTAGCCCAAGTTGGTGGATTGTGCATAATATGCCAGTACATACTTGCCTTACCTAAGTTATTGTTGCTATCTAAAGTAGTGCTTGAAGCAGCAGTTGTAGATGTGCTAGTTCTTTGTGTAGCTTCTCTATTAGAAGGAAACTCTACATAAGCAGATGAGTCTTTGCTTTTGTTAACTGTTGAAACTCTACCTGCTTTATCATAATATATTATTCCAAAATCATGGTAAGCTCCTGACTTAAAAGAACTTTGATGATAAGAGTCAGTGCTTTGAAACCACATTGAATTATTATACATAAGAGAATGACCACTAAAAACCCCTGTTCCTGTTGGTGCAAAAATTATAGTAACATCATTAGCTGATGTTCCAGATGTAACAGTCCATGTGTCACTTTGAGCATTTAAAAGAGTAGCTAATGATGCTGCAACCTCAGCCAAAGTATCAAATGTTCCACCATCATGATTTTCTTTTGTTATATCTAGCTCTGCATGAAAAGCACAGTAATTAGTTCCATTACTTTCAGATATAGCTAAATCTATAACAACATAACCATATGATTTATGACTAACATTAATATTACTATTAGAAAAATATGCTTCGTCACCACTTCCTGTTGCCCCCAATATAACAGAATTACTATTATGTTTAGGATTATGAATACCTGCTTTAAAAATAAGTCTTGTATCTCCTGCTGGGAAACTACCAAAAATAAAATTATTATTTATAGTTGCAAAATTTATAAAAGTATCATCGTGTACAGTAATTATAGGTAAATCTGATATTCCATCATAAATAAAGTTTTCATAGTATGGCTGTAAGTTAACATTAAAATTATCTCCATCTGTAGAAGCTGGTGTTTCTGTTAGTGTTGGTATTAAGTCATACCCTTCAACATAATTACCAAACATTAACCTTTTGTTTATAATGTCCATTGATTGTGCTTTCAAAGGAACAGCATCAAATAACTTATCCCCATCTACAGGGTCTATAGCAGAATATAAACCAGAGCCATAAAACTCAATCGTTTGTGTTGATGGTGTTGCACCACTAGAGCTAAACCAAGATGATACATTTGGTATAACATCAATAAGTAAAAAAACTCCTTCATTCCTATCTCTAGCAGCTATTTCTATTTTTTTTACAGTATCTATTCCATTTGTAACAACAATATCTATTCTATTTTCAAATCTTGGGTCTCTAGCAGTTCCAAAAATTTTATGGTATCTATCATAGTTTGTAATAACAACATTACTTATTGGAGACCAAGCAGACCTTTCGTTATCGTCATATATGTAGCGATATTTAAATTGATAAAGCTTACCTCGTATATTATTACTATCTCTAGATTTATCGGTTTCAACAGAAGCTGTAGGCTTTGTTCTAGGTGCATGTTTTATAACATCTATATATATATCTCTTTCTGCTATAAGGTTGGTTGTATTAATGCCAATAGTTCCATCATTTAATCTTTCACTATAGCCATTAACATAATCACCAGCAGAATGCAATATAGCTTTCTGAATATTTATTTTTCTTGGCTCGTTTAAATTATCTGTAAAATATAAAAGCTTTTGAGATTCAGTTAAATCTATTGAGTCTACATCTTTACTTGCTAGCTTTATAACCTTTGAGTGGGTTATTAAATTTTCTCTTGAAAATCCAAGAATTTCATTTTCTAAAACTTTTGTTATAGCATGAGTCATTCCATTATATTCAAGTATGGAGTGTTTTGCTTGGCTATTCCATACAAAATAATAAACAGTGCTATCTGAACTATGATGACAAGAGCCTATAACTCTATTTGTTCCTGTAGGTAAAGTATAAGAAACAAGTAAATTACCTTCTGAATTTTGAATAGTCCCAACATCATCTGAATCACTAGACGTATTTCTTATGTTAAGAGCATATCTATAATCTCCATTCTGTATAATTCTTTCATCTGAATCTCTATCTAAGCCTCCAGTAAATATTCTCTTATCCATAATTATAATTAAAGTTTAGGAGATTGTTTAAATGCCTTTCTTGTTGTTTGAAGTGCTTCTTCTTTAGTAAATTTATTTAATCTAGCAACAGCTAATCTTTTTTCATTATAGTATTCTCTTCTAGCTGATTCTTTTTCATATTGAGGTATACCTCTTTTTCTTTGTATGCTTCTCCAATATATAAAAGACATTAAAGCTTCTTCTAAATATGGGTCAACATTTATTTCAGAATTTATTTCATCACTAGAGCCATCTGATATATATTCCAAAACAATAACAGAGCCTTTTGAGTCTCCATGAAATAAAAATCTATTATTTTTTCTATCTTCTGTATAATATCCATTAGAATTATTTCCACCACCAATACCATAAATACTACCTAAGCTACCATCTAAAAGATAATTTCTAAATACAAAATAATCATCAGAATCTTGTAAACTATCTCCAAAAGAATTAGTAAACTCTGTATTTCTTACTCTTCTTCTATCTACCCCTAAAACATGAACTCTTCCATCAGAATCTACTTTGCCAATTTTTGTGTAGCCAATATAGTCTAAGGGAAAATCAACAGAACCATTAGAACCAACAGTTAACTCAATAGATTTAATATCTTTACCAGCATCCATATTAAGTTCTTTTAAACCTCTAAGGCCTATGTTTAAGTATCTTAAATATTCTGCTTCTGAGTTTTTACCTTCATCTATAAGAAGATTTTGTATTATTTCGTCTAATGTTTTGCTTGTACCCATTATTGTTTATTATCTTTTCTATCGTTAATATTATCTTCATTTGCTTGTCTCATTAAACCATATAACTGAACAACACTTTTTACTATTTGTGATTCTAAATCTGCTGGTATTGGAAAGTTATCATTTTCTCCAAGGTCTTTAGATGAAACAATTAGTTTTACTGTAAACTCTGTTGAATCTAAAACAGTTGGAAAAAAAGTTAAAGTATTCCCAACTACATCATAAAACTTTCTAGTAGACTTACTTAAAGCATTAGAATACATATTTGAAGAAGGTCTCCTTAAATAAAACTCTAATCCACTTGATATGCTATATATACCAACATTATTAGGTAAGTTAATAGGGCTGTATTTTAATACTATCTGATTGTTACTAGAGGTCACAGTAAAAGAAGATAAAAAATCTCCTGTTATTTCATGCTCCCCCATTCCAGCATACCCCAGAATCATTTGCTTTATTAAAGCATCCCTTTCTTGTTCCACAAAAAGAATTACTTCTCTTATGTTTATATCAACATCGTCTGATATGTTTCCTCCTTGGATAACTCTTAAAGCTTGTTCTGCTATTGATTTTTTTGTTGCCATGTTATACTCCTGATTGTTCTTTTCCTATTGCGTAAGAAGATAGCTGACCTTCTCTTATGTGTATACCTAAATAGCTTAATATTTTCATTGTTAACTCATTATGAGTTTGTTCTGGAAATTCAAAATCTGTGCTATTAGATGGGTTGTATATAGGGTTCCCATTTATTTCCTCAAAAGCCCATTGAGGTCTTGTGGGTCTTATTAAATATGTTGAATTAACAACTCCCTGTGTTGCTGGGCTTGTAACATCTCCTCCATCCCCATTATATATAACAAAGCCATTTCTTTGTTGTATCCCTATTGGATACTCTAAAGAAGGTGCTAGTATTGAACTATTTATTCTTTTTAATAATTTATCTTCATTTAAAAGCTCAACCTCTACACCATCAATACTTAGTGCTAATATATGAATATAATCATTTGGATACCCCCAAGCATTATTGTTTGCATTATAAGCTAAAGCTATATCATGAGCAACAAAAGCCCTTAGGTCATCACTAGATTTTTGATTAATAGAAAAAGCATTTATTGGGGTTATTTGAGCTTGTTTTATATTATTATACCTTTGGGTAAACATTTCCATTTGTGCCCTATCAGCTAACAAATTAAACTCTGATGGCTTCAAAAAACCTCTTTGCTCTTTGTTCGCAACAACCCTTACCGTTCTATATATTTCGTCTATTGTCATAACAAATAATTATATTCAAAGATACGAAAAAAAATAAAACCCCTACTTTAAAAGCAGAGGTTTTATCTAGTGAGGGGTGTTATATATTATGCTAATCTAGATAATCTTGACTTTATTTCTTCATATACAACTTTTCCATCTTGTGTTAAACAAAAGTCTACCATTTTATCCATAGGTTTAATCCCTATAGGAACATGAGTAATTCTGTTTTTAGAATCTCCTACAATCCAGGATATTTGGTTATTAGATATATCTAATATTTTATATTCTTTTGCTTTTAGCAATACTTCTCTCATTTCTCTTGTTGGGTCATTTAATCCAGCAATAAATGAACTAGGGTCTTTTTGTGCTATAAGCTTCATGTCCCATCTAATTTCATCAATACTGTTATCTGTATTTACACCTAAAACTTTAGCATATCCAACTAATTGTTCCATAGGCATGTTTAAAGCTAATTGAAGTGCATTAATTTCTGCTTTTGCTTTACTAACATCTTTTTTAGCATTAACTTCCATATCTTCTTTAAAGAAAGAAGGAACTCTTTCTGTTCTTCTGTTTGGATTAGAACTATTAGCATTACACATATCTAAAAACCTTTTTAATGTTGGGTTTGTTTTTGCAACAGTTAAAACACCATTGCTAAACATAATTGGCTCCCTTAATTTAGAATCTTTAGATTGTTCGTCTTTATATATAGATGTTTCTCCAGGAACATATCTAATAGCTCTTTCTACATTAGTTTCTGGGTCATAAATTACATCTTCTGCTTTAATCATATAAGTTACAGGGTAAGTTGGCTTACCTGTTTTTTTATTTATACCATGTTTAATTAATTTATAAACAGATGGTTTTTCTATTTTATTACTAAAGCCAGGAATATTAAATGATTTTTTTTGCTCTGAAGTAGAGACTTTTGGTTGTAATTTAGGCTCAACCTTAACCTTTTGGGTTTTTGTTTTTGTTGTCATTTTATTAAATATTAAATTAAATTAAAAATAAAAAAAGGGGATGGGGTTAACCACCCCCTTTAAAGTTTATACTATCTATATATCATTTCAAGATAGTTGATAATTAGACTGATTACGCTTGTGCTGGAGATATTGAAACCGAAGCTCCAGAAATTCCTGTAACATCAGTAGTACCATTAACAGCATCAAACAAATTAATAAAGTTTGGTGCACCAGCAATCTGTGGAGTTGCTATAATAGCGCATAACGCTTCTATAACAGCCTTTTGATTGTTGGTAGCAACTGTTAAAGTAACAGAATCTGTCTTATAATCAGTATTAGCACCTTCACCACCACTAAAAGCATTTATACGAGGTTGAAATCGTAAAGCTAATCCAGTGTTGCCAGAAGCACCCATACTTAATAAGCGAGAAACAGGAAATACTGTTGAGCCATTTGTTTCATCATCATCATTGCCTATGGTAGAATCTTGTCTAACATACAAATATTTTTCCATTTTTTCTATTTTTTAAAAGTTAATAATTATGATTTCTTAATTAACATGTATCTGTTAGCTGCGAAACCTTCAAATCCTCGTTCTGTTCTATAGTGAGATAGTAACTTATCTGTTGTATTTGTTTTGTTTTTCAATACAGCAGAACCAGTCAACCAGTGCTCCATTTCACGAGAATATCCAGGAACAGCTTTATATCTAATTCTCAAAGAAGGAATAGACTCTCCAGACTTAGCATCTCTACGAGTATCCATAGGAATAATCATTCCATATCCTGGAAAATTAAATGAAGTAGCTCCTAGCAATTTAGGATGATTAAATAAATCATAAGTTTTCTTATGGAAAGTATAACCTCCACGAGTAAACGAATTAAATCCTAATTGAACAGCTACATCTTTACTGTTATTAAATGTTCCATAATTAGCACCACCTGCTGATACAGCAGTTTGAGAAGCTAATAAATCATCAACATCTAAAGATAAATCAATACCAGCATAAAGAGCATTTTCTTTAGCACCACGATGCTTATCTAAAGATTTAACTATTGCATCAAAATCAGCCATTGTGATTGAAGCAGCACCTAAATCCATTGACTGTCCTTTATTTTCAATAAAAGGTAATAGACCTTCTGTACCATTAAAAGTTGAATTTAAAGCTGCTGCATTACCATAAGAGTCAGTAACTGAAGTGTCATTTGTAACAGCTTCACCTACAACCATCATAATCTCAGCATAGTCTAAGAAACGCTTATAAGTATCTTGCTCACCTTTTAAATACCAAAGGAATCCAGAACCCATGTTTTCATTTTCTACTTTAAAGTACACTACGTTAGTAGCTTCAGAACCAGTAACTTCAAATGATTCTTTTAAAATCATTACAGTATTACTGTATTCATGTAAATCAGGAGAAATACCAGTTGGCTGAACACTACCTTCAGCAAACATATTACCTACAATAGATGCTTCGTAATTTGTACTTGTAGAAAATGCTGTTTTAAATGTAGTTAAAGGATGAATAGAAATCTGATTAGCAGATAAAGATACACCACCTTCGTTTGCATTAATCCCAGCTACATAAACTAAAGTACCATCTTGAAGCATTAAAATATCACCATTTCTTACTGGGTGAGCTTCTGCTGTACCTCCTGATAAAGAACCAGATTGAACTGTTAAAATTTCATCAGTTTTAGCACCTGCTGCCGCAGCACTAGCAAATTGCACCGTAAGACTATTGTGATAAAAAGCCTCTTCAAAGTGTTCAAAAGTTGTTTGAGTTGTTTCTTTTTTGTTTCCAAGCAATTCTAAGAGACCTGTAATACCTTGCTCTCCATATCGCTTAATTAGCCTTTCGTCAACGTCTCTTACATGAATACTATTCGTAGTAAGGGAGCTAACGTAGCTATCTGTTGTTGCTTCACGAGTTGCTGTTGGTTTTAACACCATCCCAGAAGCTAAACTTACTGTTGCCATTTTATTATTGTTTTAAAATTAATAATTGTTTAAATTAGTCCAGATGTTCGGTCTTTAGAAAGCTCACCTTCAATTTGGTCTAAAATAGATTTAGAACTTCTTTCGGTTGTTTTCTGTTGGGGAGTAAATGAAGGATTTTTAATATCCTTAATTATTTCCTCTCTACCTACACCTTTGTTTTGAGATGCTACACTCCTAACAATTCTATCAAAATTGTTAAGTATAAACATCTCCATATTTAGTTTTTCCATATCCCAATTTCCTGAGTTATCAGTATATCGGTTAAAAAAACCTTCAAGGTTTGAATTATTATTATAGAGACTATCTCTATCGTCATCATTTAACTGAAACGTAAATTCATTACCCTTGTCATCCAATTCAAATGCAATTCCTTCTAGTTGTTCAACTTCTTCATCTAGTTTATCAAGCCAATCTTCTCTTATATTACCCATTTCTTCTTGGGATAAATAATTTTCAGATGGCTTTTTAACAGACTCTTGTAGCTTTTTTAGCTCTTCTCGTGCTTTAGCTGCGTCTTTTTTTAAGTTTATATTACCTAAAGTAACATCATCTTCATTGTATTTTTCTGAATCAGTCTTATATGTACTTCTAAAATAAAGGTCTATTTCTTTATCAGATAAATTAGGATTATTCATTTTTAAATTTTCCCTCATTATTTGCTCATCAGAAACCTCATCATAATTAGTACCATAAGCTTTGTAAAAATCAGAAACATTTCTTCCTGTTTTAGAAACAAAATCATTAAGTCTTTGTAATTCTTCATTAGCAAATTCTTGTTTTTGATTGTTTTGCATTAAGGTAGAAACATCATCAAGTGAAGAATAGTTGGTGTTAAACTTCTCGTTAAAAGCACCTAACAAATCTTCATTTGTTAATTCATACTCATAATCATCAGATTCAGATTGATTATTATTTTCATTATTTAAAGAACTATTTTGCTCTACTTGTGGAGCTTGCTGTTCAACTTGTTGTTCAACTTGTTGTTCAACTTGTTGTTCAGATTGTTGTTCACTTTGTTCTTCAGCTTGGGGTTGTTGTGTTTGTTCTTGAGATTCATCAACTATTTTTACCCCTGTTGCTGCTGCAAAAGCATCTTCTATTCCAGCCATAATATTTATTTTTTTAAATTAAATTAAACTAAATGCAAATATAATGATTATTTTTTTAATATTTATATATTAGGTAACAAAGACTGTTGCTCTGGATTTTCTAAAGGTGCTTGTCTTTCTTTCCTTTGCTCTATCATTAAAGATTGATTATAATCACTTTTTTCATTTCTTTTATCTTTTCTATCTTCTTTTTCAGAATCTATTGATTGCTTTATTTGCAACTGCAACTGAAGTTGCTCCATCTTTCTTTGGTGTGCTGCTTGCTCTAGTTGTTCTTTTAACTGGTATTCTAGTTGCATTTTTTGAGCATCTGCTTGAGCCTGAACCGAAACTTTTGCTTGGTCTAGCTGTGCAGATATTTGAGCTTCTTCTTGTTTTGCTTTAGAAGCAACCATTGCAGATTGTTGCTGAACTTGTGCATTCATATCTGATTGTTGTTGAGATATTTTCATTTGTTCTTCTTGATATTTTTTTCTTCTAAAAACAAGCATTTGATTTGCTGCTTTAACATTTTTTATTGAACGAATCATTATAGCATCCTCTATTCTTAGTTCTTTTTGAGCTAAGGACACTTGTATGTTTTGTTCTAATAATGCTTTTTGTTCTTCATCTGGAGCAACATCTATAAATATTCCAAAATGATGTAAAGACAAATCTTTTGTTAACCTTATAGATTCTAATTTATTATTCCCTAAAGAACTAGCATAAATATCTAAAGATTTTTTATGGTCTAAAACATCTTGTAATCTTAAAGAAATATTTTCACCTGTTCTTTTTGTTATGCTTAAAAAACCACTATTTATATTTTTAGTAGCATTGTTTGAAGCTAACAAAGCTAATTTTTGAACACCAACTAAAGATTCTTTATCTGGTGTAGAAGCATCTCTTATTTCATTTACCCCAGTTACATCACGAATCATTTGAAGGTTATATTGATATATTTGTATAAGATTTGAAATATCCCTTCCTATTCCGTTTTCTAACTCTACCACAGGAACTGCATTAGTCATAGAGCCATCATCTGCTTGCCTTCTATAATATATATTACCAGTTTGGTCGTATATTTCTTGAAGTTCTAATGGACTAAAGTTTGTTCCATCTCCTTTTGATACATTTTCCATAGAGCCTAATTCAAAAGCAGCACCTTTTGGTCTGGCTTTAGCTAATAGTTGCTGTATTTTTAAATGTGCTAATTGTATTTGGTCTGCAAAAGGAATCATTCTATCTACCAAAGATTTATTTATCATTCTATAAACATTTGGTTGATATATTATATAAGATAAACTTGTTTCGGTTAAAGTTGATTTTGGCCTGGTCATATTTTTTGCTAAACCATAATCAAACATATAATCTGTGTTAACTATATATTTTCCTGTGTAAACAACTTTTACATTTAAATTTAGAGAACTTCTTTTGTTTTTTGATTTTTTTGGTTTTTTATATTTGGCTGATTTTTTATTTACAGAAAATCCACCAAAATTATTTTCTTTCTTTTCATATTTTAGCTCATTAACTGACATAAACTCAGCATCTAGTATGCTTACACTAAAATCATCATATTCATAAGAATAAGAACCAAGTTTTGAATCATAATAACTATTATCTGAAAAACTATCTGGATTGTTATTTTTCCCTGTATAAGATTTTGCAATCTCTTTATATTCTTCTTCAGAAAATTGTTCTCCAGCCATTTGCTTTAAATCACTTATGGTAACATTATAAATTTCACCAGCATGTTGTATGTTGCTAAAATCTGGTTTTGTTGAATGAGATGTAACTAAATTAATTGGGTCTACATATCTTAATTTAATAGCACCGTCATTATTTGTAAATGTTTTTACAGAGCCAATACCTAAAACTATTAAATCCCTTATAACTCTATTTTTTACATCTTCAAAATCATTATTTTTAAAAACAAATTCTATTCCTTGCTCCATAGCTATTTCAATAGATTGTTTATAATTAAGATTCATATGTATATCAAGTTCTTCTTCTGATTCTGGAACAAAACCTTTTGGTCTTAAATCCATTCCTGTTTTTTCACTTAACTTTGAAAGAAATTTATCAGCAATCATTTTATCGCTAAGTTTTTTTCTATCTTTCATTTTTTTATCTTGGGCTACTGGGTCTAATGCTGAACATAAAACATCGTAATCTTGATTTGAAATACTGCTATTTATAACATCAACAAATTTTGGAACAATAGAAACAGGAGACCAATCTAAGTTTAAATAAGATGTATCTCCTTCTACATCTAAAAGGTCTTTATATTTAGAAACATCTTGCATCCCTTGAGCATAACTTCTATTTTTTTCAAATCTTCTTTTTCTTTCGTTATCATTATTTTCTCTTCCATTCCAATCAGAATACATTTTTTTAAAATATTCTAATCCATATTCTTTTTTTTCTTTTTCTTCTGGAGAAACAAAAGGACTTGGATAACCACCTATTTTTTTAGTTTTATTATTTAGCATAATTATAATTTATTTTTTTTGAAACATTTCCTTTATTGTTAAATTTTTTAATAAAAGGAGAAAATTTTATTTTTGTTTTTTGTTTAATTATTTTTTGGGAAGCAAGCAGGGCTAAAGATGAAGATATACTTGCATCATATTTTGTTCTGTTTGTTATATCAAATTCTGCCCAATCTTCTAAAAGCTTGTTAAAATAACAAGTTCCCATTTTTTCTTTTTCATAGTTATATCCTACATGGTCGTATATATAAGCTTGTGTTATTTCTGCTTGTGCATTTATAACAGCTTCGCCACTGCCAGGTATTCCTTTTGTTTTTTGACTTCTAGTATTAGATGTATGAGTTGATTCTGGTCTTTCCATTAAATAATCATAATACCCTCTTCTTTCAAAATATTTAATTATTCCAACTTTATTATTTTCAACTAATATTTGACAACCATAAAAAACACATTGCTTAATCATATCTTCATAAAATATTTCAGCTTTTGGTGGTCTATTTATATATTCACAAACAAAAGTTTCAGAAAAATCAAAAGACATATTAAATTTTACATACACATGAGAAGCTGCATTAGACCTTCTTCCATCTGTTGTTGTATCATGGTCATATGGGTCACAACCAGAAACTATAGTTACATCATTACCTGGAAACTTGCGACCATTTTTTATAGATATTTTATTTTGTTGTTGCTTATCTGGTATCCAGCTTATTTCCCACTTTCCTTTATTATCAGGCATCCAAACAACTTTAGAATCCTTAACCCCACCTTTCCATATAAAATTACCTTTAGTTGTTAAGTTTTCACAGCTATTGTTATAATCTATTTGTTCAAATATTTTTTCTACATCAAAAATAGATTTATTAACATCACTTCTAAATGCTTCATCAACCGTATAGGGTCTTTGTCTTTTTTCTTCAGATAATTTTATAGTATCTTTTTTTAATGCTTCTCTTCTATTGTCTAAATATTTTTTAGCTTTTTCAATTTGGCTATTTCCATAGTCATCTATAAAACCCTCATAGCCATCATAAGCTGGTGTAAAATATGCATATAACCCTGATACTGTTTCTCCATTTCCGTCTCTACCTTCAGTTAAAGAATCATAAAATATTTTTTTAAAGTTTTCTCCACCCCCCTTTGTTAATTCATTAACAGTAGATGGCATAAAACACTTACCTATAACTTTACTACCTTGCGTTAAACAAGGTTTTACAACTTGCCAATTTTTTTCTATGTTTGCTTCTAGCCATTTCCCAGCTTCATCTGATACAAAAAATTTTAATTTAGCTGAATCATAACTATTTTCTTTTGTGTTTCTCCAATCTATTTTAGAGTTAAGTGCTTCTGACTTAACTACCTTTTGATAGTTTTTGCTAATTTTTTGACCTGGTGCGGAAAAAGATAATTTAGACTTTGGGTTATCGGAACCATCAATAATGGGTTGAAAAAAATTAGGTAAACCACGAAACATATAAACAACCTTTTCAAAAAGGTCTTTAGCATCTTGACCAGTTTTTGAAAGCAATCCACCATGAGAATTATAAGAACTTGTTATTTCATAAAGAGCCATGCAAGCTGCTTTCCAAGATGCTCCCTCTCGCCTGTGCTTAACCATAACCATTCCAAAACTTTTAGGGTCTTTTCTACAAGCATCCCAAAAAGTAAAAAATCTTCTATCCCTATCTCTGTAATCTGGATAACCTATATCTATTTTGCACCATTGCAAATAATAATAATGATTTCCAGTAATATAAGTTGGTACTCCGTTATTCATAAACCAAACACCATTAACTCTTCTTTCAAACTCTTGGTTAATAAATTTTTCTTTTTTTTTAGCTGTTAAAAACTCAAAATCTACATCATCTCTTTCCCACTTTTGGTTTTTCTTGGCTTTTTTTGAAAATAGTATATGTTTGCTGCTTGGCTTTTTAGGAAAGCCAATAGATAAATTATTAATAGTTATTTTATCCCCTTTTGAAGAGTTGTTTAGGTAAACAGTTGACATTTTTATACAGCATGCATTAATCTACAAATATAGCAAATATTATTTATTTGGCTTCTTGGCAAACCTTTCAATAGCCCCAGCTTTAAAGTCTTTTTCATTATCTTCTAAAGTTTCTTCAACTTCCCCATTTATCATTGCTTCTATTTTTTCAATTTCTAGTATTAATTCTTTAGCATCCATAAAGCATTCTTTTTTAGCTTTAAAAGCATTTCTTGCTTTATCGTCTTGCAGCTCATCATCAATAGGTTTGCTAACTTCTTCAGTTAAAAGTTTTACTGCATCTTTAGCAGAATTAATTAATTCTAGTAATCTATTCTCTGTATTTTTATCCATTATAAACAGCTAAAACATCTTCATTCCTCATTCTCATTAACTCTTTTCCTTCTATATCCATTTTATATTCTGAGTTTTCACTAAATATAATTCTATCCCCTATTTTTGCTCCTTGTTCAATAAGCTCATTATTAGAATATCTTAATATGCCATGAAGCTCTTCGTCTTCTTGGTCTGGTTTTACCCATATGCCAGAATCTGTTTTGCATTTAGATTCATCTTCTAAAACCTGCTCTACAAAAACCCAGTTATTTAACATAATTATTTTATTATTCCTTACAACTGCATATGCCATATTTTCTTGTATCCTGTATATTAACTTATCTTCAATAAAGGTAAACCTATTTTCTTTTGTTGTTAAAAAATGATGGCAATATATTTTATCCCCAACTTTAACATTTTTAACATTTTTACTTACAGCATAAACTATTCCATGCTGCCTGGCATTTAATTCAGGATTGTATGTTGGATTTAAATAAATTTCTTTTCCATTTAAAAAAACAGTATCCTCATGTGTTTTTTCTACTTCTACTAAAATGTAATTAGATAGTGGCTGCATATTCTTCAAAATTTAAATTATATTCTATTGCTACTGGTTGATTTTTAAAATCTTTCCAAAGGTAAGTAAAGCCATCGTCAAATCTTTTAACGTAAACATTATACCTTATTAAATTATATTCTCTAAAATAAGCTTCATCTTCTATTATATTGGTAATTTTTGCACTACCACCCATAACAGTTTGCCCAACTAAATAGTTCATTCCATTTTTTAAATCACCTATAGTTAGTTTTCTTATTAATCCTTTTGTTATATGTTCTTTCATGCTTCTCCTATTTTACCATAATAATTAGACAAATCTATTTTTCCTTTTTCTTCACCAACCTGTTCAAGTATAGAATGAATGCACTCAATCATATCTTCAGCTTCTATTAAATCAAAAACAGAAGCCGAAACACTAATTGCATTTTCTCCAGCAGATTCATCTATATAAGCAAAAACAAAAGAAATATCAGAGTCTTCGTTAATTTGGTATATTAATGTTTTTAGTAAATTTATTTTTTCTATTGTAGATTCTTTCATAACTCCCACCCAGTTAGATTTGTGTAATCTTCATTCCATCCATTATCTTTTCCGTTCTTATCATAAAATTTATTTTTAAATTCTGGGTAAGTCATATTACTACCTTGTTTTTTTATTGCTACTTTTAAAAGAATAAGGTAGCCAATTAAGTCAGTAACAGTGTCTTCTGTTTCGTCATTAATACCTTTATTAGCAATACGAGCTAGTTTATCATCAATACGAGCACATAAAGAATCTACTGCACTTCCTTTTGAAAAAATATTTCTTGGATTGGTAGCTGAATCACCATAGTTTTGGTTTTTTTCTATTAGCAAGTCCCTAACAGAATCAGCGACCTCTTTTATTAGGTCGGTGGTTTTCATTAAATTTAATTTTAATTATTTGACAAATATACAATTATATTGTATTAAACGCAAATATTATTAATATTCAACCCCAATCATTAATTTAATAGGTTGTAGTATATGTATTTTATCTTCATCAGCTAAAGCTTGTGGAGTAATTAAAGAATTTTGTAAAGTTATTTGAGTTGCACTATCTACAGATTCTACTTTCCCAATAACAGCATCATCTTCAGCATGTAAAACATCTCCAGGAGCTATTATTTCTCTTGCGTCAACACCTTTTACTGTTAGTGTAGCACTCGTGTCAGTATGAGCACCATCCACAAGAAAAGAAGACCTTAAATCTGGCTCATTACCTGTTCTTGTAAGCCCAGCAACATATATAGACCTTTCTGTAGACTTAGGTTCTAATATTAAGCCAACAAGAGCATCTGGGTTAGCTGATGCTATACTTACAAAATCTAATCCAGCATCATAATCTCCTGTTACTATTGAAGTAACACCTATTAGGTCGTCATTTGGAACCATGGATGCTGTAGAATTTATAGTTCCTAAAGTAAAATCATTTGATTTTGAAAAAAATAATTCCAAAGCAACATCTGCTGCTTTAGCTGCTGCATGGTCTCTGTTTATTACAGAAACACTTATTACTCTACAAGGCCCATTTACTGGTAAAGGAACTTCAGTCCAATCAAAAACAACATCTTGTGTTGAAAACAAAGCAGCCTGAAGGCTAGCATTTATTATTGGTTTTACTTCTATATTTTTATACTTTGGCATTTTTTAATATTTTATATTTGTAATATTGCAACAACAAAGATAATAATTTTTTTTGTATCTTTGTTTCAAATAATTAATTTAAAACATTAAACAATGGCAAGTACAGTTTCAGCCTCAACTTTAAAAGTAACTATTACAGAGTCTATAACTTTAAATGGCTCTAATCAAGGTGCTACTAATACAGTATCAATATCTAATGTTGATGAGGTATTTAAAAGAATAATAACATGCCCAGCAAATAACGAAACTAGAATAGCTGACTTTCATAGTTCTGTTGCTGATGCAACAATTACTCCTTTTGATGTTCAAGATGTTGTATATATGAGATTAACTAATCTAGATGATACAAATAATATAACAATCAGCTTACATATAGATGTTGGTGAAGATGATACAACAGCAGATGAAACAGCTAGTATTTTAATACAGCCTGGTAAAAGTTTTATGATGGGAACACCTCATGATGGAATTGCAGTAGATGATACCAATGCTAACTTTGTTACAGACCTTGTAGACCTTGAAGCTATTGTAGTTCAACCAGGAGCAAATGCAGTAGATGTAGAGCTTTTTGTAGCAAGTGCATCTGCATAAAATAAAACAATATGGCAACAACAGTAGCAACAGCAACATTAACTGTAACTCTTACAGAATCTATAACTTTAAATGGTTCTCCACAAGGTTCAACAAACACATTAAGTATTGGCTCTATTAAGGAAATATATAAAAGAATAGTTAGATGTATAGATGATAACGATTGTACAATAGCTACATTTCAAACTGCAACACATACAGCAGATAATGCTATAGATTTAGAAAATGTCAGATACATAAGGGTAACTAATTTAGATGATACAAACCCAATGAATCTTTCTTTACAAATAGCTGGAGGAGAAGATGGTTCCCCTAATATGTCTGCAACAGTTCTTGTTAGTGCAGGAGAAAGTTTTGTATTATATAAAGTACATGATGGAATTGCAGTAAGCGATGCTAATGCTACCATAGTAACAGCACTAACTGATTTAGAAAGTTTACTTGTTGACCCATTATCAGAAGATATAGATGTAGAGGTATTTGTAGCAAGCGTTTAAATATATATTATGCCTGAAAAAAACTTAATAAAACAGTTTTTAAAAAATAAAGAAACATCTTATCAAGATAGTCAAAAACTTAATCCAGAGCAACGTAAATTTGTAAATAAATTTTTTAATAAAAACAAAAAAGAAAAAGATTCTTCAAATCTAATAGAAAAATTTACAAACAAAAAAGCAACAGTTGCAGAAGACCCAAATGTTATAAACTTTGAAAAACTAAAAAAAGGTATTTCTGCTGTTGAATCCTTAGATGGTAAATTAATGATAAATCCACAAAGCACTGCTACAGGATTATATGGACAAAGATTTTCAGAACTAGAAAATTTAAATTTAACAAAGGGTCTTTCAAGGGAAGATTTTTCTAAAGATATTGATTATCAAAATAAAATTTTTGAAATGAGATATAACGACCAATTAAAAGACATCCCAGGTTTAAAGAAATCTGCTTACGATTTAACTGAAGAATATGAGTCTCAATTAAATGTACCAGATAAAAATGTTTGGAATTATAGTTTAGATGAAGTAGCTGCTTTAGTTAATTTCTTAGGGAGAGGAGGAGCAAGAAAATATTTTGGCAATGTTTTAAGGGATAGAAGAACATTAGAAGATGTATTTCCAACAAAATATGGTGAAGAAGCTGAACAAGACAATAAAACACCTGAAGAGTATTTAAGACTATACAGAGAGGGTAGAGATAAGTAAAATAAATTATTATGCCTAGAGGAATTTCTTTTAAATACACTAAAAATAAAAAAACAAAAAGACCTGGGGTTCATGCAAAAAGTAAAACAAGCAAAAACAAAAGTTCAAAAAATTACAGTAAAAAATATAATGGTCAAGGTAAATGATAAAAAGCGCAATAGAAAAAATAAGGGGACTTTATCAGTTAACAATAAAAGACGAATCAGTATCTGGTTTTAGAGGACTGTTTACACCATTTAAATTCGTAGCTGGAAAAATAGGAATAAATTTATTAGAAGGAGCAGGTCCAAAAGAAAAAATTCATTTAGGTTCTTCTACTAGAATAGATGGTGGATTAAAAGTAAATAAAGGCTCTACTGGAGAATTTAGAATTAATGGTGCTTCTGACAATACATTATTTATAGAAGAATCTACAGATTTTATTGGAATAGGAACTAACGAGCCAAGCACAAAACTAACTATTAAAGACGGTGAATTAGATATATTTGATACTACATCTAACCTTGGTGCAGAATCTTTAAATGATGGAGATTTTGATGCTACAACTTATTGGGAGTTTCAAGGTGGATTTAGTTTAAATACAACTGGAAAATATGCAGAATTTACAGCTCCATCAGATACAACTTATTTTGAAAAAATAAATGAAGGTAATTTAGAATTACTAAGAGATAATAATTTTATAGCAGGTGTTATAGCAAATGCATCAACTTCTGCTGGGGCAGCAGCTTCCTCTGCTGATGATGCAGGTGTATATAGATGGTATGAATCAAATGACTGGACTGTTGAACAAAACAAAGCAACATTTGAACATTCTACAGGTAACGAATCTTTATTACAACAAAAAATTAGAGCAAAAGCACAAACTGCAACACCAGGAATAACAAGAAGATTTTTAAAGCTTGTATATACAATAACAGAATCTACTATAGCTGATGAATCTGGTAAATTTGCTATTGTTTTGCCAGGTGGGTCAGCACAAGAACTAAAACAAACATCTGTTGGAACTCACACTCATTATATATATACAGCAACATCTTTACCAACAACAAACAGCAATGGTCATATAGTTCCAGTTCAACTATATTTTAATTATACTGGAACAACATCTACATCTAGTGGAGATAAAATAACTATATCTAATATTTCTTTAAGAGAGGTTCCAGGAGTTTTATTTCAAAGAACAATGGCAATAGACCCTGTTGCCAATGAATATTATTCTCTTACATATGATATATCAAATAGGTCTGGAAGTCCTAGTTGTACAGTAGGAACTATATTTTTAAATGGAGGAAGATTTAGAACATCAAAAACAATGACACTAAATTCTTCTAACTCTTTAATTATAAAACAACATCCTACTCTTTCTGGTGACTTTGCAATATTTGTAGATTTTGCTTCACCTGGAGAAACTTTTAGAATAACCAACTTGGTTTATAAAAAAATACAAAGTAGGGTTACTACTTCTGCTGGGGCATTATCTATTGGTGGAAATCTGCAAATAGGTGCTGGTGCAGCAGCCACCGATTACACATTAACCTTTGATGGGGAAACTAATGATGGTGTAATTACCTGGTTAGAAGATGAAGATTATTTTAAGTTTAGCAAAGATGTTTCTGCTGGGTGGCATGGTGATGCTAGCACTATTAAGGTGCTTCCAAGAGATTTCGTAGGAAATGAAGATTCGGCTGGAGCTGCTATTCATTTTGATGATACAGGTACAATAGGCATTATACCTAGTGATGCTGCTATGGAGTTATATGCATTTGTTCCAATACCTGTTGGGAAAAAAGCTACTCATGTTAGTGTTTTTGGTAACAATACTAGACCTGTAACTGTATTTGAAAGCAATGTTAACAGTGGGACACATACATCTAAAGGCAGTGGTAATGTAGGTACAGAAATAGATATAACAGACTTTAACCATTCTGCAACCAATTATTTAACAATAAAAATAAATACCAATGCTACTACAAATGTTATTTATGGTGCTACAGTAACAATAGCAGATATTGTTTAATTTTATTATCTTTGCATGATGGAACTAGAAGTGCTTAGAATCTCATCTGAAGAAGACTCAACATCAGGTTTGTTATTTGATGTAACAAACAAAAGAAAATTTTTATGTTATACATTGGAAGATGAATATAGGGAAGAAAAAATTATGGGGGAGACTCGTATTCCTAGTGGGACTTACGAAGTGGTGCTTAGGAAATCTGGTGGATTCCACAATAAGTATGTTAAGCGATATGGTGAAATGCATCGTGGTATGCTGCATATTATTAATGTACCTGGTTTTGAGTATATTCTTATTCATACT
>CETC01001051.1_pt1 | contig 34722 bp, 40 predicted proteins | sample 326911 | NCBI WGS metagenome assembly CETC01 (sample SAMEA2622694, study PRJEB7988) | marine metagenome | isolation source: saline water (ENVO:00002010), including | reverse complement strand
TTTACCTTCTTTATCATTGACAACTTTTAATTCAATCATATTCCGTAGTAACATACTTCTTTAGGTTCAAAGTAATATATGTGTTCTAATATTGCCTTAATCGTAGGGCGTATTTCATCATCTTTTATATCGTAGAGTTCTCTTTGATTTTGTGTAAGTTCAACATGTCTATCAACCAAAAATTTTTCTATTATCTTTTCTAGTTCTTTGATTTGATTATTTGTTTCACAAACTATTTCTGCATAGATACGAAAATCACAACCAGGTTGATTACGACTTCGTTGTATAGCAGTAGCAAACTTGGCACGACCTATCTTTAGTAAACCTCTCGCTTCAATACCTGTCTCGTGGTCAACTATATGTGTTCGTGCAAAGTAAATAATAAAACGCTCTTTACCAGGATCCTCAAAACCAAAACCAGTTTTAGTTTGTTGTGTTGAAAGTCCTTCGTCTATTCGTTTTTGGCAATAGTCTAAATATCCTAAACCTATCATTTGAATTTACACTCACCCATTATCTCAGTTAGGCAAGCGACCATATTCAATTCAGGATCTGCTACAAAGGCATTTTTATATTGATACTCTGCCAATAATATAATCATTGCAGGTATCGTCTCAGGTTTCAATACATCATAAAAGTTTTGATATAACTCTTTGTATAAACCACTAGCGTCTTTGTCAACATTATCAACTACCCATTTTCTCATATCGCCAAAGTGTTTACTCTTTAATGCTTTATTGAGACCCTGGATATTCATTTCTGTTATAGAAACTAATATGCCTGTATCTATCTTACCACTTACACTATAACGCTGTAATTCATTAATAGTTCTTCTAAAGTCAGGATAGAATTTAATAATTAATTCTGCCAATACTTTAGGATCAAACTCAATGTTTTCTTGTTCTAGTATTGTGGATAATCGTTTGTGAAATAGACCTGCTAATTTCTCTTTATCTTTTTTCTGTATAGAAAAATTAATTACAGTACACCTACTATGAATGGCAGGTATAATTTTATTCTTGTAATTACATGTAAAGATAAATCTACAGTTATTACTAAATGTTTCAATAAAATTTCTAAGAGCAGGTTGAACGGACTCAGCATTCATATAATCTGCTTCGTCAACAATAACTACTTTAGGTTTATTTTCTTCACTTAGCGATACTGTACTAGCAAAGTTTTTGATTTGATTTCTTACAATGTCAATAGAACGACCTTCGTCAGAACCATTAATCATCATTACATCACAACCAAGTTCATTACATAATGCTTTCGCAATAGTAGTTTTACCTGTGCCAGCAGTACCTGATAATAATAGATTAGGTATTTCGCCTTGTTTAACTATTTGTTTAAAAGTGTTTTTTACCTCAGTTGGTAAAATACATTCGTCAATTGTGGTAGGTCTATATTGCTCTACCCATAAAAAATTTTCCATAATAAAACCTCATCTATATTAACCAGTATACTTACTTGTATTCTCTAACGCAACCCAATACTCAACAGGTTTTGTTTTATGTTTAAAGTTAGATATTAGTTTAGATGAGATATTAACATTATAGTCACCAGGCAACATTTTTAAATGTTCTGTTTTGAAATGAAACTCAAATGTTTTATCAGTTGTGCCTACTTTAATACTAAAGTTGTTAGCAGTATCATTCTTTTTATCAATCGCTGATAACATGATATCGCCACCTTTACTTGATATAGAAACATCAGGCAGTTGTAACATTGCAGCTGCTTTCTTAACTTTAGTTAAATCTGTTTCAGTAAGTGTAAACGATACCTCTGCTTCAGGCATTTTTACATCTTTTTGTGGCACAGTTAGAATAGAGGCATCAGCAAAATAATATTTTGACTTTGTTGATGTACCTTCTTCTTGCATTGTCATTGACTTATCGTCAAATGCAAACTTTGGTTTACTAAACAAAGACATCACACCTAGAAACTCATTCAAGTCATAGATTGCGATATCTTGTGGAAACTCTTCCGCTACAGTAGCAGTAGCAAGAATGTTTTTCATTGTAGAGATTGTTTTGATCTCTTTGCCTGGAGTAATCTTTAAATTAGGATTAATCTCAGAAAAGTTTTTCAAAATCTCTTTTGTACTTTCACTTAATTGCATTATATATTCTCCTTAATCATTAGGGTTGTTTAGTTTTTCAGACATTACAGAACCTAACTCAGGTTCAATGTAATGATCTTGGGACAATTGTATTATGGCATAATGTATAACTTTCATAAGATCCTTCTTATTCTTGCCATCTTTTTTGCCATATCTTTGGGTATATTTCATAATATTACCCATACAGAAACCATCACCGTGTCCTTGGTCGATAATATTTTCTGTTGATTGTCTTTGACTTTGTGCATAATGACCACCATATGTGGTGTCAATATATTTCTTCACATCATCTAAGATAATATTTTCTTTAAATTTGTAATTCATAATTTAGTATTATATCACGTTTCATAAAAAAAGTCAAGCTCTATTTGGTTTCAAATTAAATGATATTGATATTCTTAAAACATCATTAGACATATTTGCCGTTACATAATGTGGCAACCAATTTGGAAACATTAGTAGTTGATTAGGTTCAGGTGGTATATGCCATACTGCTGAGTTATATCTATTGTGGTTGATAACACCTTTCCATTCTGATTGTATTAACTGAGTTGAAGGGTGTTCAAATACTACATCACCACTTGGCGCACTTACATAAAAACTACCACTTATGCCTTTTGGTATCTGTGGGTGTATATGATTGCCATTAAAGTCTTTATAACTATTTACATTAATCCATATTGTGTCTATCTTGTATTCGTTGTGATCTAATTCTAAATTTTTAGCAAAGATGTTACCATGTTCTTCTATGGCACTAAAAAGAGGATACAATTCTGTATCTCTTTGTACATCTAAGTCCTGTGTTTGTTGACCGCCATTGTCGTGTTCAAAACTTACTGTATCTTGTTTTTCTACAAATGCTTTGATTGCGTTTAGGTCTAAGTCTAGTTTGGTATCGTAGAGAGGTATTTTAAATAAATCTGTTATCATAATATATTATATATGTAGGGCGCCTTTCAGCGCCCTATCTATTTTTAGCTAATGTCAATCGTTCTTGGTTTCTTTGCCTCTGGGACAATTTTTTCCAATGCAATTGATAACATACCATCTGCCATTTCAGCACCTCTAACCTCTACATCATCAGCAGTTGTGAATGTTCTTGTAAAGTGTCTTTTAGCAATGCCTCTATGAATAGTATCTTTGTCGTCCTCATCTTTATGAGTTGACTTGATTGTGATAGTATTGTCAGCGTATTTCACCTCAATATCTTTTTTATTGTAACCAGCAAGTGCCATTTCAATTGTCCAATTGAGATCGTCTTTGCCTTTTACGATATTGTATGGTGGAAATGTGTTTGATCTATTATCTACATAATGGTCAAACTGTGAGAACAAATCATCAAACCCTATTGTAAATGGTCTTAGATCGTTCCAAATAGATAAGTTTCTTGTCATAGTTTACTCCTTTGTTAGCAAGTTAACTTAAACGATACCCATAATGGCGTATCATTATTATTTATATATGTATTATTTTCTATAATACAAGTGCTAGTTTTGGTGTTTTTTTTAAAACTAGCAAAATTTATTACAATTGACATATAGTCACCATTACACCACATGTCTTGCATTTACGAGAGGCAAGACTTACCCAGGATTTACGAATTACCTGGATAAACTATTTATGCGTATGCTTGTCCTTCTAACGCCATTAAGCCAGCGGCTACAATCGCTTTTGAAGGTGTACCAATTCTATAACTAGTACCTTTTGAAGACTTGTTAATGTATACACAATAACCTTCTTCTCTTAACTTATCAACGACCGCTCTTGGTCTTGCTAAGTTAAATTTATTTTGTGCATCCGTCCAAGATACACTAGCACCTCTTAACATAGCGTTAAGAAATTTTGTGCTATTAGCTATTCTCGCTCTTCCCATAACAACTTTTCCTTTCTTTTTGTTTGCTTTGGTCTTTTCATTACTGTCACCAGTAATAAAACTTGTAATTGCGTCTATCATCTTATAGTTCCCTTTCTCTAAGTTTTTTCGCTTTCAACGCCCTCTTAATATTTTCTTTTTGTTTTCTTTGCCTTTTAAGAGACGGTTTCTCATAGTATTGTCTTTGTTTTATTTCTCTTAACAATCCTTCTTTGAGTACCTTTTTCTTTAATTGTCTAATCGCTTTTTCAACATTGTTATTTTTTACTATTACAGTTATTGACATAATGCCTCCGTGTTTGGAGCGGACAGCAGGTAACGCTCCTGCATTTCCAGTTTGGTAAACTGGCGTAATACTTCTATACCATGCCCGCCTGAAACACCGTGGGCATTACTGCCCACGGATACGAGGTCTACATTATGAATGTTTTTATTAAACACTTGGAGTTTCCTCTTCCATGTTTATTGGGTCAACATCATTCCCATTTCCAGATATGTCTTCTATATTGACACCAGCGTCAACTTTAGAATACAAATCTAAGAAACTGTTTTTAGTATCATCATCAAATCTATTAACACAAACTTGAACCGCTTTTAACTTGTTCTTAAAGATTGCGAAAGCATTAATGATATGAACCAATCTTCTAGTAGCAATGATCTCATCAACACCACCGTCATAAAAGGTTTTTCTAATAACATCTGCCCACTTAACAAGGTTCTCAGTAAATTTAGGATCCTTTAAATTATAAGCAGACATAACATTGTCTAAAATTTTCTGTTCAACTCTTACAGGAGGATACTCTTGTTCAAAAGTAACAGGAAATCTTTCTAAGAAAGCTTCATTGAGAATATTAGTACCAATAAATCTTCCGTCTTCACTACCTTTACCTTTAGTATTGGCAGTAGCAACTATATTGAAACCTTCAGCAGGTTCAACAAACTTACCAATCTTTTTAAGGAACACACCGTTACCTTCTAAGATTGGTTGTAAACACATAATCTTATTAGAAGCAAGGTCAATCTCGTCTAATAAAAGAAGAGCACCACGCTTCATAGCGTCAACAACAGGACCGTCATGCCATACTGTAGCACCGTCAACTAATCTGAAACCACCAAGTAAATCGTCTTCGTCCGTTTCAACTGTAATGTTAACTCTAATCAATTCTCTTTTTAACTCAGCACATGCCTGAGTAACACCTAAAGTCTTACCGTTACCAGAAAGACCTGTGATAAATGTAGGATAGAATATTTTAGATTTTACAATATTCTTAATATCTTTGTAATTACCAAAAGACACAAAAGTACCCTCTTTGTTAGGTACTAAACTGTCAGTATTCTGAGCAGTCTCTTTAAGAGTAACTGTCTCAGCAACTGCTTTCTTAGTCTTAGGTAAATTCTGTTTAATATTTTTACTAGGGTTAACTACACCGTTAGTTGGTAACTTATATACACCTCTACCCACTTTGTAGTCTCCTGAGTTTACTAACCAACTGTTACCAGTTAAGTTAAATTTAGTTTCAAGTTCCTGAACTTGCTTTCTAGTAATGGTATCTGTACCAAACTCTTTTACAGCAAGATCAACAAACTTGTTTTGTTTTTCACTTAGTTTCATAATGTAACCTTTCTCGTTTTTCATAATTATTTGTATATCCTATCACAGATTGACATAAAAGTCAAGCTGGAATCGCTATTATTTTTAAAATTAAAACCTTTATATTTCAATGGTTTAGCAAATAATAGGTGAGACAACTTGTCGCAGTTTGTCATTAGGCAACCCTCTCAACAAATTTATTTAATAAAACTCTGGATATTTTCTTTGTTTTAAGTGTTTTACTAAATTCTGATTTCATTTTGGCAGCAGTCATTTCAGGTTTGATATCTGCTTCGCCATCAGTAATCTTTAAATTTTTTCTTGGTATGATAAACAATTCATCATAACCATTACCAACTATTGTACCAACTTTTTCTTTTCTAGTTTGTTTTCTTACTGTCTCAACAGCGTCATAACCATTACCATTCTCAGGTAAGAAGTTAGCAATATCATAATAGTTTGCTTGGTTTCTGTTAGTGATATAGAAACCAATCACATTAGTACCAGTTTTTTCTCTTAACATATCAAACATTACTTTAGTTGATCTGTTAAATCTGCTACTCTCATACTTGTAATTTTTTCTAGTCTGTTTATCTTTAATAACAATCATTGAATGATCTTCTTTGTAATCTAATTCTAACTCGCCATTGTCATTAGTAGTAACAGTATTATACATTGAGTGACCACAACCGTCAGTTAAATAGATTGTATTCATTTTTTGTATTTTGTATTTACTAATAAAATCTTTTACTAACTTGATTGTACCAACAATCGCAGGATCTAAAGGAGTACCGCCAAGTCTCATACAACCAGGCATAGATATTGTAGAGTAGTAGTCTTCATCTGACCAATGTCTTCTATAATCATTTGTATGATACTCACCAAATCTATATAAGTTTAACATATTCTCGTTATACTCAGGAGTTTTTTGTTCACTTGATAACCATTCTATCAACTGTACATTTTCAACAAACAAGTTACCATGTTTATGTCTAAATGCAGGAGAAGGTTTCATTTCTTTACCATGTGACCAACTTCTACCATAATATACTTCGTCTAAGTCATCACTAAAAAAACTTTCTCTTTTTAAATCACTAAAAGCAAATACTCTAAATGGTATTTGAACTGCCTTACAAAACATAGCAAGGTTGATTGTTTGTTTAATAGTATCATCTATAGACAATGCCATACTACCAGACCAATCAATAAACATCATCATACCGTGGTTCTTAGCACCAGGTTCTACTTGTATTCTTTTAAAGATATCATCATTATATTTGTAAGAATGTAATTTATTCATATTGATAATACCAGTTTTACTTGATAAAGTTTTTTTGTAGTTATCTGCCGCTTTTTTCATTTCAAACTCTTTTGCCATATATGATACAGTTTTTGATTGTGAGTTTTTCCATTTCTTAAATCTATCTAAACTACATTTTAATTCGTTTTGAGAAGTAGCACTTGAATATACTTTAGCATAATATTGTTTGTATATGTCATTAATTCTTTTACTAGATACTACACCTTTTTCTTCTATAAACTCTGGCAAGTCAACATATAATCTATCTCTAGTTTTTTCAGACATATCACTTAAATTCTTAATTGCTTCTTCATAGTTAATATCTGATAATGCTTCGTTTGATTTACCAGTAATTTCTTCAGGTAAATAATCTGGATTATGACCTGCTTCAGGAGACTTAGTATTAGTTTTTTCTTTTCTATCGTTTTCAGGTTTCTCATCATCACCGTCACCGTCAGATTTACCAGAACCTTTTTCTTCTTCTTGTTTGTTGTCTTCTTCTTCTTCACTATCACCAGAACTATTTTGTTCTTGTTCTTCGCCTTCAGGATCCTCATTACTGTCACCATCTTGTGAAGGCATATCATCTTCCATTTCTTCGTCTAATTTGTTTTCTTCTTGTTTTTGTTTAAACTGATTATAAAGAGGATCTTTTTCTTTATCATAATTTTCTTCTTTAGAATAAGCAAAGATTTCTTTTGCTAATGCAATAACATCATCAAAGGTTTGTAAATTATTTGATTTCTCAATAAATGCTTTTTCTACATCATTGAACTCAATAGTATTTTCTAAATTACCAGACTTAGTAAAGATATTAAGTCTATCAATAAATCTCATGTTGTTTGCTTGATCGCCAAACTTACCAAAGAAGTCTCTAGCAACTAATTCTTTGTAACCGTTAAAATATGATTTTCTAAGACCAGGATATTTGATCTTCATTTTCTTGTCAATTCTAATATCTTCAATAACATTTAAGTAAGAGTGAGGTAAACCTTTTACTTTAACTTTGTTATCATCAGCAGGAGTCCATAATGCATGACCAACTTCGTGTCCGCATAATAAGTCATATAAATCATTTGACATATTGTCCCATATTGGAAGACATAATGTTCTAGTCTTTGGAACAAAGTGAGCAGTTTTAACTTTTCTATGTTCTACATTTAAATTTTCTGTAGCAAGTAATTTTGCAAGATTACTTTTTTGTTCTTTTGAAATCATATTTGTACCTCGTTTTAAAATCATGGTGCTATCCTATACTAAAATGGTTCAGATTGCAAGAAAAAAAGGTTATTTAAAACCTTTATTTTTCAAGTATTTAATGCTGGTGCGACAAAACGCACAGCCTATGTTCTACTTTTGTTCTCATCTTCCTACTTGTTTTAGATACTTGTCCTTGGTTTCCTGCCATGATAAATGTATCAAATCATCATAGTACAGCGTCTCCATGTTCGTCCTACTTTGGTTAATCAATGAATTAATACGCTTCTTAGCATATCTCTCACGCCATAATTCTGACAGCGCTGACACGCTACTATCAAAACTTTTAACCAATTTGTCTTCTTGTATTTCTTCTCTTAAAAATTCACAAGTGTTATCATATAAGGTACTGAAATAGATACCTCTACTGTGATCTGATTTTATAATCTCTTTTGGTATATTTAATTTACTGTAAGCAAATGTATGTGATCTGTTTCTATGATCTCTCTTATAAGGTTGACCTGTAGGTTTTGTTGCATGATACCATTCAAAGTATTTTCTAGTATGATTTTGTTTTAACCAATCTCTTAACATTTGTATTGTAGGTTTAGTTGCTTCATATGAAACACTACCTGCACTATGACCTCTTTTCTTCCAATACTTTAGATTTTGATATTGACTAAAACTACCATATAAACTTGTAGTTGTAACACCAACCATTGTATCGCCATATTCTTTTTTCCATGTCTCTTGTACTTTATCTGATAGACACAATAACGCTAACAACTTACCACCTGTATAATTATAACCTAGTGGTTGTAGTGGCACAATCGTACTACCAATGGCAGTATGATTAATCATCTTCTTTGTTTTGCGTTCTCTATCCCAACCTATGTAACTATCTCTAGGTGTTAAATCTAAGAAGTCGCTTGATATACAAATCACACCTAGATATTTCTTTGTAGGTTTATCTCTTACTATAAAGTTTAGATTACGACCTATGTTGTTATTGTTTTTCATTGTAGAGGCAAATGTTCTTATTGCATTCCACAATGCAGGATATGACTTGTCGTCTTTTGTATAGATTAGTTCTGGTTCTAGTTTTTGATAATCATTAGGGTCTGTAGGTGACCATATATTGTTTTTAACATGTAATAATAATTTGTCTTTTGATAAATCTACTAATTGACTTTCTTCGCCAAATAAAGTGTTTACTGTCTGAGCAGGATATTTGTTTTTTACCTCACACCATTTTTGATATAGTGTGTATTCTTCTACCGTCATAGACGATACATAACCCAACTCTTTTATAAGTCGTTCTTTTAATTCGTTCTCATCAATATGTTTATAGGGAGCAGGGTTTTCTTTCTGAAAATTATCCCATTGATGTTCTAATAAAGGATCTCGCAATTTCATTATATAGTATATGGTATCACAGATTGACTAAAAAGTCAAGCCTGCTCTGAAAAACATTGTAATACCAGTCTTTTGACTTTAGCACTCTACGCTTATAGTCATCTAATATTTCATTGTACTTTTCTTGCCATGTGTCGTTATGTCGCATTTCGTCAATTCTATGATATAATGCTTCAACATCTGGCACCCTTTGCCATTCTGTTGCTGTCAATGTATTATTAATATCATACTTGTCATGTACAAATGGTATAATGCCACATGCTAATGCCTCGTGGTATCTACTTGTTGTTGCTGTATCGCTCATCCAGTTAAAACACATTGTAGTCTTTCCATTTGTTAAATGTGGCAGTAAGTCTTTCATCTTGTGGATCTTCATATCTCTTTGTACGCCTGAAAACTTACCAATCCAGTATGCTTTTAATTTCTTCTCTTTGTATATCTGTTTAAAAAATGTATGTCTAATATCGCCACTATCTTCATTATTGGCAGTCTTTCGTTTATCTGTACCCCAATATATAAAGTCATATACTCTACCACCATCTTCTAGTTTAGGTGGTATTGCGTCTGTAATAAAATAGTATTTCATTGCATGGATGCCACCCTCTATATCCATTTCATCTAATATACTTACTTTGCCTATATCATAACCCTTAAATGTTTTGTTTCTGTATAGTTCTTCATTATCTGCTCTATCACTTCTCATTATAATTAAGTGTTTATCTTTTAACATAGGACCTATTGTTCTTAACTTCTCGTTACTACGATTGACTTGTCTATTGTCCTGAAAGTTCTTTATATGAAATGTAAACTCATTTTCACTAGGTACTAATATAACATCACTATTCTTTATATCATCAAAGGTCTGTCTATTTGCTTGACCAAAACCAAAGTTGTAATAACCATATTGATATTGAGGTCTTTGTATTTGATATTTTTTATATAATTCATAAAAAGAATCCATGATATCATTCAATGGTTCTTTGTAGTTCGTACCACTTCGTAATCTAGCAATTGTTATTTTCATGTATGTTTTCCTTCAAGTATTGATAACAAGATGGCATTTGTTTTATCTTCTCTAACCACGCTTGTTTGTTCGTCTCTAATATCTCAGTTGTCTGTTCATCAAGTAACTGTAACTTGGTATCATATTCGCCTGTGATAACATCTTGTAAAGATACAGGTGACCAATTAAGACCTGTTGCAATATAATGATAACCACTATAAGGGTTTAGATAGTGTTCATTATCTTTTACTAACATTGTATCTCTTACATTTTCTAATTCTTCTAAACTCTTTTCTCTTATATCTTTCCAGTACCATGTATCGTCTCTCATTGATAACCCATAATGCATAGCAACAAAATGCATATACTCATCAAATATTTTATTACATATAATATTATGTGTATCTCTATCCCATTGTGTAAAATCACCTCTTTGTAGATTGCTTACTAGTTTAAGTAAAAATGTATGTGTCTGTAATAGACCTGTACTCTCTAATGGTTCTATAAACCCAGCAGATAGACCTATTGAACATACATTCTTTATCCACATTTTTTTCTGTCTACCAACTCTCATCTTAATATTCTTAAATTCTAAATCTGATCTTTTTAAATAATTCTTAAATTGTTGTAATGCGTCTTCATCATTAATATATTGAGAAGAATAAACATAACCTGTACCAATTCTTTCCCAACTTGGTATATTCCAGACCCAACCGTTCTCTATCGCTGTACAGTTTGTATATGGTTCTAATTGTTTCTCTTTATCTGTATAAGGTATCTTTGTTGCCCATGCACTATCATTTGGCAATATGTGATTGTATGATTTAAACTCACCACCTACTTTATTTAATAACATAGATTTAAAACCTGTACAATCAATAAATAAATCTGCATAATAACTATACTTGTCTGTTACAATACATTCTATACCTTTGTGATTTGTCTTAATATCTTTTACTGTTTCTTGTATATGCATTACACCTTTTGGTTTACAATAATGATCTCTTAGATAGATACCAAATTTAGTTGCGTCAAAATGATATGCTGTATCTTCTCTAAAATTATAATTAGGTACAATATTATTTTTATCTGATATCTTATTATGTTTTGCCATTAAGTTATTTGGCGACATGCACTCACCATAATCACTAGGTGGTAAATCTTTAAACTCTTTTCTAAAGTACCACAAGTTTCTATGTTCTTCATTCATGTAATAAGGATTGCCAAAAGGGTAAAAGAAAGAACCTGAATCCTTTTTATAGAAGTCTGTAAATTTAATTGCAAGTTTGTATGACGCTTCACAATGAGGCATAAAGTCTTTGTCTTCTATGCCAAGATATTTCAACCAACCATTAATCGCACCAAGTGTACTCTCACCTACACCTACTGTACTAATGTCTGGACTTTCTATAACTGTAATCCAACTTTCAGGAAAGGCACGAATAAGAGTTGCAGCTGACATCCAGCCTGCACTACCACCACCTACTATTGTAATGTTCATTCTACAATCCTTGTAAAGTTCTTTTCTTTCTCAAATCTAATTTGTTGTTTAAACTTATCTGCCATTATATCTGTCTTATGAGATATAATAAACACATTCTCGCCTTCTAGTGTATTCAATATTTTTAAGAAGTCGTCTGTACCTTGTCCGTCTAAACTACTATCAAATATCTCATCTAGTAATAATAGATTTGTTGATATACTGTTTTTCATTTTAGCAATAGCACGCCATGTAAATAACAATGCAAGATTTATTCTCATCTTCTCACCCTCACTAAAACTTGTATAACTAAAATCGTCTCTAAATCTACTTCTAATTATTTCTTTGAACTCATCATCTAATTTAAAGTTAACAAAGAAGTCCATACTTGCAAGATACTTATTAATCAACTGGTTCATAATAGGTAAATATTGTTTGATTACTTTTGTTTTGATACCTGTATCTGCCAACATAACTCTTGCTGCCTGTAGATAATCTATTTCTTCTTTCTTCTTTAACTCTTTATCTTCTAAGTCATAGAAACTCATTTCTAATTCTTCTAGTTTACCTTTTGCTTTACCTGTATCTTCACTTACAGTTGAAAGTTGTTCTATGTTATGTGCCAATTTTGTGTTAATATTGTTTAACTCATTTTTTGATTGTTCAAACTTAGCACTATCAATCTCTAATACTTTTATTTCTTCGTGTACACTAGCGATTGCTTGTAATCTTCGTTGTTTACTTTTTATCTCTTTTGCCACATCTTCTAGTGCCTGATTAAATTTAATTATCTCTTTATTCTCATCAGCAATCTTTTCTGTTTTAAACTGTGGGTTGATACTTTGTTTACATGTAGGACAATTATCATATGCTTCATAAAACTTTTTATGTTTAGTACATTGTTTTACTTTACTTTCAAATTGTGTTTCAAAACTATTTAATTTTTTAACTTGTTCTCTAGTCTTTTCTTCATCTAGTATTGTAGACTTTATATCACCTATCTTTTTATTGATAGCGTCAATGTGTGTAGTATATTTGTCTATCGCTTGACTATTCTCTTTTATCTTGTTTTGATAATCTACTATAACTTTTGTATTCTGTTTACCTGTTTCTTCTAAGTATTGTTTTTGTGTTTCTATCTTACTCTTTGTGATTTCTATATCTCTATCAATATCTCTTAGTTGTTCAGTAACTTCTTTGATCTGCATTTTGACTAACATATTCATTACTGAGAAAACTTTGATATCTAATATATCTTCTACTACCTCTCGTCTATGTGGTGCTTTAAGTTCCATGAATGGCACAAATGTACTACTACCTAAGATTACAACCTGTGTAAAACTTCTATAATTAAATTTAAGTATATTGTTCTCTAAATGTTTTTGTTGATCTGCAATTGTAGCTTCTTGGTTTATCATTTCGCCATTTAGATATATCTGAAATATATTAGGTTTGATACCTCTTATGACTTTGTATTTGTTTTGTGCAATACTAAATTCAATACTGATCTCAGTACCACCTAAGTTTATACTATTGATTAATTGATCTTTCTTTATTTCTCTAAAGGGTTTATTAAACAGACCAAAACACAATGCGTCAAGTATTGTTGACTTACCTGCACCATTATGACCTACAATCAATGTTGTATTATCTTTGTTAAGTTCTACTTCTATACCTTGTTGACCTGTTGAAAGAAAATTCTTCCACTTAATATTTTCAAATACTATCATGCTATCTCGTATCTCTTTTCTCCCATGTGATATAATTTACTATCTGGTCTTTGAAACACGCCATTACCACTCATTGATATTCTTACGCCATCGCACTTAAATGGTGGCACAGAATGTTTTAGTTGAGACGGAAAGATATACATTTCGCCTACTTCAGGTACTGCCATGTGAATATTTGTTACCCAAGGAAAAGTTACATCTGGATTGCCACTTGTCTCGCCATAACTAAATGCAATACAACCAGGACCAGGACCTTTCTTCTTATAGTTTTCTCTTTCTGCTTTCATACCCTCTGGTATCTGTAGATATATTACCCAACTAAAATCACCTGAATGTGTATGTTCAGGTTGATATTCATTAGCATGTTGATAATTAATCCATACATTTTCTATTACATAATCTGGTACAAATGTATAGTTATGAAAGTTCATACGCTCTTGTGTATAATGATTGAATACATCATGTAGACTTTTCTTAAACCATCTTTGTTGTTCGCCATTGAATTGTCTTTCATTACCTGTTGCAAGATCACCTGCTAGACTATCTTTAATAATTTGATTAGTATATGTGCCATCTATCTGCATAAATCTATCTGTAGTTTTCTCACCTTGTTCTAATAAGTCTTTACAGAATTGTGGGTCTAGTTTACAATGATAGATGTAAGGACCAAAGTACATATTCTTGTATTCATATTTGTGGTCGTAATTACTCATAGTCAAATGCCTCCGTATACAAACTTTTCATTAATGTTTTTAATCTACCCTTATCAAGTGTAGTATCTGTTTGATCTATATAGGTGTCTAATAAGGTTGGTGTATCTTCCGTCTTTTCAACTATGTCATCACTCACACTTGAAGCGTCTAGGTCTGAATAGTCTTCTATAATTTTTAAATCATATAGTTTAGACTTCTTGTAGATATCATCAACAAACTTATCAAACATAAAGTAGTCTGTTTTCTTTTCTACAATTAACTTAATATATTTGTTATCGCATTGTGTAAAATCAAAGTTACTATATTCGTTTTGTTCATCATTATAATATATCTTATGATGTATTGTTAAAGGGTTTCTTATTGGCGTTAGTTCTCTAGTATCTGTATCATATATGTGAAAGTGTTTAGGACATTTATAATCTGACCATACAAACTCATATTGACTACCAAGATAATAGATATGACCATCATCACTCTTTTTGTGAAAGTGACCAGATAATACTGTTTCAAATCTTTTAAATAAATCTTTCTCAACACCTGTATCTGACATATGGCCAGCATGCATTTCAAAACCTTTTACTTCTAAATGACCCATAACTATATCTGCTGTTTCTTGTTCTAACATCATTTTAGTTTTATCATAGTTGTCAGGTGTAATCCATGGCACAACTAATATATCATGTCCGTCTATCTGTATCTTTTGTGGATCTGAATAAATGTGAAACTGATTTAATATTTCTCTTGGCGCATTTGTTTGATTTGTATTCTTATAATATGTGTCATGGTTACCTATGATGATATGTGTATCATACTTTTCAAACTGTCTTACTATCTTGTTATTGAAATCTTGTAATGTTTTAAAGTTTACATACTTTCGTCTATCTAATACATCACCTAAATGTATGATATGTTTTATATTATGTTCTTCTAAGTACGGAAAGAATTGATCTTGCCAAAATTTATATATGTACTCGTGGTAGTTTGGGTTATCATTACGACACCCAAAGTGTGTGTCATTGACTAATGCTATTTTTGCCATTATAATTTATACTCAAAGTTTTGTGTTTGATCGTTTATATGTATTTGTTTTGCACCGTTACTTATATGAAAGTGTGTTGCCATAGATGTAAGTGGTGACAATGTAACTAATCTTTCTATATTGTTTTGTTTTGACCATTCACCTAGTTTATTAATAATCTCTCTACCTGCACCTTTCTTACGAGACCATACAGTATATGCAATGGCAATATTACCACCTACTCTGGACATATAATCTAGTTCTCTAACTGTATATGGTATCTCAGGACAAAATGCAACACAAACTATTGCTTCTATCTCATCTTCATATTTAAGACCAAATATCTTTCTGCCATGTGTAATTCTAAAACCTAGTGTAAGTTCAGGTCTTACAGGATCCTCAGATACATCTATGTCATCTAGTTCAACGAGTTCAGTACCCTTTACCCACTTAAAAAAGTTAGATATCTTGTCTTTGTAAATTTTCATTTCCATCCAATACCTGGTGCTACTACTTGTTTACCAATAGATACAATCCATCTATGTTCTTTTATTTCTTCTCTATGTTGTGCTGAACAACCAGATATCATTAAGAAGGCAAAAACTACTACTAATATTAACCAGATACTAGGCAAGTGATCTAATATCCACCATTTAATCTTTTCAATCATATCATAAAGTATTCTAGTTTAGATACTTTCTTCTTCCTTGGTTTCTTTTCTTTTGGTTTATCAGGTGCTATCTCTACCATATTCTTTCTTAAAAAGTCAGCATATGCGTTTTGATATTCTGTATTATCTGCTTCTTGTGAAACTAATTCATCTAAACCAGACTTCATTATCATTTTCTGTTTGATGATTGTTTGTTTCTTTTCTTTTTGTATTCTTCTTATAAATGCATAGTATATAATTTGTGTAAAATAAGCAAATGGGTTATCTGATTTATCTGGATCAAAGTTTGCTACATACTGTAGGCAGTTCTCAATGCCGTCAGATATCATATCTTCTTTATATGTGTAGTTGATAAAATTAGGTCTGTAAGATAGATGATTAGCAATTTTAAGAAAGCACTCACCTATGTAATCACTAATTGGTGGGTTGTCTTTACCTTTCTTATTCGCTGCTATACACTTTTTCTTATATTCTTTCATTGCAATTAAGAAATCTTTATTAGAGACGTAATGCTCTTTCTTTCGTGTACTTTTCATAATATTTTTCCTTTAAAATATAGACACATTATATCATAAAACAGCGAAAAAGTCAAGCCAGCAAATTAATTAAAAAAAGCGCTTGACAATTTTGGTGAAATGGTGTATAATAGGCATGTGCCTCCTTAGAGATAGATACCATTAAGCTAGCTTAGTGTACTGTCTTCTTACCCTCAGAATAGTCTAAGATATCGTCATACTCTTTGTTTTCAACTTTTTCTAGTAATTTATTCAAAGTTTCTTGTCTACTTTCCATACTAGGTGGTTTTACTCTACCACTAATCAAATTCGTATAATATTCAGCGAGACCGTCATCTGGCACTGCCAGCGTGATTATGTGATTTTTATGTACTGAGAATACTTTATCTTTTGTTCTAAATAACCAAGGTTTCATTGTCATCTTTTCCTCAATGACATATTCGCCTAGGAAATCAAAAGGATGTAAATCTATCTTGTAAGGGTTTTCTAGTCTTATAAAATCACTATTATCCTGTACATACATTAACGCTATCAACTGTTCGCCAGTCTTTAGTTTTAACATTCTTGCTTGAGGTTTCTGTGTCATACTAGGTCTACCGTGTGTATATCATAGTCAAATTGTTGTTCATTGTAAATATTTATCCTTTCCAAAAAGTGCTGAATTGTGAAATTCTTGCGTTCCTTGTATGTAAAATCGTCTGATATATCGTACACATTAGCAGTATCTTTGTTACCGCCTAGTCTTAAACCTCTACCTATACTTTGTAATACTCTTATAGGTGATTTAGTAGGGCTAGCAAAAATAATGTTGTGTAGATTACGAATATTGATACCTGTGCTAAAGGTGCCGTAAGAAGCGACAATAATCGTGTTGTCCAACTTTTCTGTGATTGCTCTAATTCTTTCTCTATCATCTGTTTCTGTTCCTCCGTAAACAAAAAATACTTTACGGTTTTTAGATTTTGCCTTTATTTGTTCATGTAAAGGTTTTCCATGTTTTTCAACATACTGAAATAGAACTAGAGTATTTCCTTTCCTATCTAACGCCAGGTTAGTTAAAAACTTATTTCTTCTTTCGTGTGTTACTATATAGTCCATTTCATCTTGGAACTTTAATTTTTTTACCTCATTACATTCTTCTTTAGGGTATTTCAATACAACACACTCTATCTTTAAATCTGCAAGTTGACCCTTGTCCATCAAGTCTTTTGTAGATACAACATATTTTACTTGACCAAAGAGACCCTCTAATATAAGTTTATGTACCTTACTGTCATCTAAAGTACCTGTTGTGCCTATTCTGTATTCTGCATTTACACAGGCACCTAAAATTTTTTGCAACTCTTTAGATTTGTATAGATGTGCTTCGTCACCTATCACACAATTAAACTGTTCAAAGAATGACTTGTCAAATGTTGCAAGTGATTGCCATGTAGATACTACTACGGGTTTATTCTCATCTATATCATAACCGTAATACTTTCTTTGTACATTCGTGTCTACTTCCCAACCGTAGTCTTTGAAGTCTTTATACATTTGTTCTACAAGTGAGGTAGTTGGCACTATGAGTAACACTCTTTTGTTTTCTTCTATCATCTTTCTTATGATATAATAGATGATTAGAGACTTACCACTAGCAGTTGGCGATACTAATACAGCACGTTTATGTGTTAATGCATGTGTAACCGCCTGTGTTTGGTATTCTCGTATTTTGATGTTAGGCACAGGTATTTGTTGTATCCAGTTGGAAAAATCATTGGTAGGATGGTTCACACCAATGGTGTTTGGTGCTTCGTGTATGATTGTATGTGCGTTCCTGCGACAAAATTCAGTTACATAGGGTAGTAGACCAGCATACAACTTACCAGTCGCTTTACTAAACAATCTTATCTTACCGTCCCATCTTCTTGCTCTTACAGACGGCATAAAACTTGCACCAGGTACTTGAAATGTAAAAAAATCAGATAGAGACTGTAACAGTCCTAGATCCTCAGATACACACTTAATATATGCTTGATTATACTGACTTATTTTTAATTCGCTCATTTAACTCATCATAAGATATATTCGTCATGTTCTTAATATCTTTAAATTTGTCTATGGGTTTGCCAACATGTACATATTCATGTTCAGGATATTTCTCACAAAGTTTGATAGTATGATTTAACCAGTTCTTAGGGTCTATTGCTTTTGCACTCTTACCTACATAACCTCTTGTACCCTTATATAGATTGTTTACTGTTTCTGTCTCACTAAAACAATCATAACCTATCATGTATATTTTACTATCTCTATCAGACGCCATCAAGGCAATCAATGTGCCTGCATTTGTTCTTTCTAAACCATATCTGCCAAGACCGTGTACTTTGTCTTTCTTCTTTGTCCAAGTGATAAGATAACCCTCTTGGTCTTTAGATAGATATAATTTTAGATCGTCTTCATTCCAACCGTTCTTTATTCTATCGTCTCTCATCTTCTTCATAAGATCACTATTGTTTGCCCAACATACAAAAAATTTTTTCTTCTCACCTTCCCATTCGTGTTCATTTGTATGTGTTAGTCTGGCATTTACAATACCCTTACCTAGAAACTTATCAACACTTTCTTGTTCATATAGTTTATCATACATAGACGCTGGGTTCTTTGTCCATTGTCTTAGATATGTCATGTTCTCAAATGCATAACCTGATCTGTATATTTCATGGCAGATATTATAATCCATTGCAAGTAAAACATCAGGTGTAAAATCTCTATACAGTCCGTTACAACCATATATCTTACCAAAAGGTCTTAATGTTTCTAAATCAAAGTCTTTTCTACTCTCGCCATTACCAATACAGAATATCATAGTCCGCCCTCAGTAAATCTTTTCCAGTCTATTGCGTTCTTAATTTGAAAACCACGATTACCTATCTGTTTGAGTATATTCTCTAAGTAATCTTTCACTATCTTTAGATAGTTTACTTTCTGTCTTTGTTTTATTATTTCTTCGTCAGCGTCAATGAATGTGCCAACATCTTGTCTTAACACTTTTAATTCAAAGTTACTTTCTTTGTATTCTTCAGGATCTGCTTTGCCTGTATAGAATAACCATTTTGATTTGTAAAGTTTTGAATACTCACTTTCTGCTTTTGTTAACATGAGTGAATATGTTGAAAAGTGTTTTAGGTATTTTGCATGTAAGATTGGTGTATTAATACTCTCAACATCAAGTTCAGTATCATCAATCTTCAAATCTTTTTCAGCTTGTGCTTGTAGTTCTTCTAAAGTCATAATCTATATTATATCATATTTTTGCCAAAATGGCAAATTTTTTATTATTAAAATGGTGTAGAATATTCGTGGTACTTATAACCAAATGTACATGTTGCTGTAAGATATTCAACATCTGTAGCATTTTGATTATATTCTAAAGCAGATAATGATTTAGGATAACAATCTCTAAATGATATCTCTATCTTTGGAATATTTCTACTCGTCAAAACAATCAACTTTCCATCACTATATATGCCGCCATCAGGAGTAGCAACTCCTGTTTTACCAGGTTCTGATTGTACACCCTTACTTTGAGATAAAGGCATTCTATCTGCACCTGCAGCTAGTAAATTTTGAAACTTAACATCACTATCCATTTGTGCAAGACCCGCCATCCAGTCATGTATTGATCTGTATGTAACCAAGTCTTCGTCTACAAGAAACGATATTGTTAGATCACTAAAAGTTAAATCATTACCAGGTAGTTTTAATTGTTGTAATCTAGTAGGTTGTGTTAATTCTGTTAGATCAATACCTGGTACATTACAACTGATAGTGTTAAACTCAACCTTTGGTATCTTAGACATTTGAAACCTAAACTTGGTAGGATCTGCATAATCTAAATTACTAGGTTGTTTAGACGTTAAAGTTAAATCTGTCATAATACTATTTAGTAGAGTTCTCCTGATCTATTTCGTTCCACTCTTTTTCTGTAGATAATTGTTCTAGTTCTTTCTCTTTGGCAGTCAATAAATCTCTTTGTTGATTTATCTTTTCTATCTCTTTCTCGTAAAATCTACTTTTCTTTTCTGTAGTAGGAAACAATAGAAAACTGACTAACAAGATTGCTAGAGATACTGCCGTTACCCAAAAGTAAGTTTTTAATAAATGCATAATTGCCTGTCTTATTGTTCTCATATTTATTCCAAAAAAAAAGGGGGCATAACGCCCCCTTCTTTATCTGTTTGCTAATCAAATATTACATTAAGTTAGTTACTTTAACCATTCTGTAATAGATGTTTGATTGGTCTGTACCTGTGTCAGTAGTTTGAGCTGAACTTTCTGCAAATGGGTTTCTGATTAAACCATATCTAGTTTTGAAACCAATTTTTGGTTGGAATGAGTTCTCACCTACTGCTCTAACCATTTGTAGAGGTACATACGGACAATAGAACATACCAGCGTCATAAGGTGAAGTACCTTTATAACCTACTGTGAAGTATTGTGCCGCTGTGTTGTTTGACGCATAAGGGTCAATGTACACTTTGTATCTACCGTTCATAGTACCAGCAAATGTGTTACCAGTATCATCAACGTTTAATGAGTTATTTAATGCAGGTGTGTAATCTAAGATACCAGCCATTTGTAAAGCAGAAGCAACATCTGAAGAACAGATAACTATGTTACCTTTTCCTCTTCTTGTTTCTTGTGCGATTACATTAGCGTCTCTCTCAACTTGGAACATAAGACCTTTAAACTTCTCTACAGACCATCTACCGTTGGAATCTGTGTCTAAGTCAAAAGTACCTGATGTTGTTGTGTTGATGTTAGCACCTTTTTTAGCTTTTTCGTAAATTGTTCTTACTACTTCTCTATTGATCTCACCTAGGATCTCAGCAGACAAGATGTTTGCTAATTCACTTTCAGCGTCTAAGCCGTGAATTGCTTTAAGGTCTTGTGCAAGTTCCATTGTGTATTCTGCTTTTAACTGTCTAGTTTTAGCAGTTACAGTTGATTTCTCAATTGAGAACGCCATTTCAGCAAATGATGATGAAGCTTCAGCAGTCGCTGTAGCAATACCAGTACCTGTTGTTACTGACGTTGTAGTGTCGTTCATTAAACCTGGATTTAATGAAGCACTCATTGTACCAGTTCCAGAGAAGTCTGAATCCGGTTCGTTGAATAATGCTTCTGTACCAGAGTTACTTGTAAATCTGCTCTTCATTGCGAAGATTAGACCAGTTGGACCAGTCATAGGTTGTACACCACAGATATCGTAAGCGATAAGATTTGGCATTGCTCTTCTTACAAGTGAAATCAAAATAGGGTCCCAGTTAGCAATTGCGCTACCTGTTACGTTAGCAATTTCACCTAAGAATGCTTTGTCTTCTTTCGCTGCTTTTTCTTGGTTTTCCAGGATAACTGATGTTACAGCTCTTTTATACGGGTTGTCAATTTTTGGCAAGTCCGCATGATCCAGAACTGGAGACCATTTTTCCTGAAGTGGTTGCGAATTAAACATTTGTTTATCTCTCCTTAGTTTTTACTTATTTGTTTCCGTAGATATCTCTACTTTTAACCCTACTGATTGCATCCGTATAACGAGACATGCTGTCGCTAATCTCCGTTACTGTGTTACCATCATTGGAATTTGTTGTGTCAACATTTTCAGTTGACGCAGGCGCTTGTTTAGCCGCACCAAAGTAACTTTCTTTAATAGTAGTTAACTTTGCTTTGTACTCGTCAGCACCTTCATAACTTACATCTTCAATTAATGATTTTAGTTTCTCAACCTCTGTGTCAGCAAGACCAGATGTTACTTCTTCTAAAATTTCATCTTTTGAAAATTCGTTAATCTGTTTTTTATATTCAACTGCTTGATTTGTCATTTCGTTGATTTTGTCTTTAAGAGTTTCAATTTCTTCCTCTTTAGCACCTAGAACGTCATACTTTTCTTCTGGTACATCAATGTAATGATCTTCAAACAATTGTTTTAGACCTGAAATAAAGTCTTCAGCGATTTCGCCTTTAACACCTTTTTCAATAGCAAGTTCGTTTTCTTTCATCCATTCCTCAACAACATAGTTTAGATAATTGTCAACTTTGTTTGTTAAGTCTTGTTTGAACTCCTCTTTTGCTTCTGATAATTCACCAGCGTACTCGTCTTCTAGTCTTTCAATTTCATTTCTTACTTTTGATTTAACTGCAGCTTCGAAGATAGTTGCCGCTTTGTCTTTGAATGCTTCAGATAAAGTTTCGTCACCAGAAACTAAAGCGTCAACATCTTCTTTTACGTCAATGTCTTTCACTCTTTTTTCTACTGCTTCTTTTTTCTCTTTAGACTTTTCATCATCATGCATTGCTTCGTCTTTCTTATCGTCATGGTCGCCATTCATAGCAGCCATCATCTTACCGTAAGAGGCAGCAATTTCTGATTTTTTCTTTTTGTTCATCATGTCATACATTGCTTGTATCATGCCAGCTTTTGTTTTTGGCATTTCCATGATTTCTTTTTCGTCTTCGTCTTCGTCTTCTTTATCTTTGTCAGCTTCGTTGATGTCCTCAGCTTCTTCTTTTTTCATTTGAGCGTTCATTTTTTTCTGAGCGTTCATATGTTTCTTTTCATTTTTTTTATCGTCATCATCTTCCATTTCAGCATTTACCTTTTGCATTGGTTCTGCTGGAGTGGCACCTTTCGTAGGAGCAGTTGTGTCCTTTTTGATGTTCTTAGCATGGTCAGTAGAACTAGCGTCTGATGGAGAAGTTACTGCTTTTCCGCCGTCTTCAAATTCTGCACCTGCTAACTTTTGCATAGGTTCTGCTTTACCAGATCCTGCTTTTGGAGCGTCTGCACCCTTAGGAGCTTCTGATACGATTGTTTTATTATCTTCCATTTAATCTCTCCTAATTAAAATAAATTAATTAATTAATTTGCGTACTACTATTTATTATTTTGCGACTTTTCGCATAAATTTTTCAAAAGCAGCCGTTTGCTTTTCAGCTAGTTCGTGTTGTTTAGCACGTTCTATTTCTGATTGTATCTCAGAAATATCTTGTTCTCTTACAACACCATTGTCCCATACCCACTCTTTGCCTTCCATGACACCTTGTACAAATGCACTTGGAGCAGATGGGTCTGCAACAATGTCAGCAGCAGTCGCTAAGTAAAAGTCTGATTTTACATAGTTTGTACCGCCTTTATTCTCCAAGGAACCCATGCCCCTTGACGAAACTCCTAATTGTGCGCCTTCGTCTATCAAAGACTTTACAATCTTACCGTATGGTGTATCTGTAACTTTCGCTTCGCCGACATAGTTACCCTTGCCATCACCTTCTAATGATGTGATTAAATGTGATACTCTCTCTAAATTTACAGTTGGTCCCTCTGGATGCCCTAGTTCACCAAATGCTCTCTTACGGTCAATAAATTCTTTTCTGTAACGATTAACTTCTTTTTCTAATACTTCCATAGGATAAACACGACCATTACGGTTTTTAATATTCGCTTGCATGAATATCCCTTTGATTTTATGTTGCTTTTTGCCGTTCTCGTCTGCTTCTGCAATCAACTGAACGTCTGTAAGCTCTTCTGTAATAAGTTTCATATGTTTTTCCCTTAGTCCTATTTATATTATCTCACCTCTAAAATGATGGTATAACTGTCTCCTGACACAAAATTATGTGTTGAGAATAATACATCACCTGTAGGCGAACTTGCATTATTTGCTATCTGTATAGCAGGCGTCTGTAAGTCTATCGTGCCTTGACCTGATAGAAACATCGCCGTTGCGTTAGTAGTCCCTTCAAATAGGATTTCTACGGACCCTTTTGGGTCCGTAGTGTTTACACTATAAATCACTCTAGCAATTTTAGTAGAAGTTGACAAGTGATTTAAGTTTGCACTTGTCATCTTCTCTACTAAACTCTCTCCTGTGCCGTCTGACTTGTTCGTAAACTTCATAACAGTTTTAGAACCTGCAACGTCTGTAATAGTCTGTGATGATACTGTATCAGCCATTATCTTGTTTGTCCTGAAGCGTCATAACCTTTAGTCTTTGCAACTTCAATTATGATTGTACCTGTTACAGCACTACCGTTGTTAATTAAAATATCACCTGTTACGCCAGAACTTTCTGGGTTTGTTATGTTAGGTTGTTTACCGTGAAACCCATACTCGCCACTACCGTGTAATGATATTGCGTGATCGTTTGAACTTGCGTCAAATAGTAATTGTATATCACTTGTTGCCGCTGTTGTGTTCCATTTAATACTTCTTATGTCTAGTGTTGGGTTAGACGAATGTCCTCTTAAAGAACTAGCGTCAACACACACTACATTTGAATTAGTAGCATTGTCAATCTCAAACATTCTTACTGTTCTTGTTGCGCTATCTACTAAGTTTCTTGCGTTTACTATTGCCATTTTTTCTACTCCTTTATATGGTTAGACCTGTTTCTTTTTTGAAATAGGTTTCAATATCTTTTTGTTGTACTTTATATTTCTTAGTAACGTCTTTCATAACTTTACTAAAATTCATTAATACTCTACCAGGTGACTTTTCTAGTTGAGCATATACATCATCTACCGCCTGTTTATTTTTAGGCGCTAATTTTTTATAGACCAAAGAACGTTTGTGTTCGCCTTTTTCGTTAATTGTCGATTTCAGTTGGCTCAGCGTTATCATTCGTCTCTAGTTCCTTTGACATAATTGTCCCTGCAACTTCTTTTCTCTTATCGTCTAACTCTTGTCCTACTTTTGTAGATAGAGCGTCTTTAAAAGATTTCTCAGCAGATACATTATCGCCTGTCTCTAATGCGTCAATCATATCTCTTGTTGGGTTAGAATTGTCCTGTGTCATCATCTTCTCCTTCTGGTGGCGCTTCCGCCTCCTTTTCTTTCTCTATTTTATCCTGTTCATCTTTAATATCAATGTCAGTCATCTTTAATATATTTTTCATCGCCCACTCTTTAGAATAAATGTTACCAATCATTTCACTATCTTTTAAGTTACGATATATTTCCATTCTTTCTTTAAACATTTCACTTTCTTTAATCTCAGCATAGTAACCGTCATTTACATAGTTGTATCTGATTGTTCTTGCTAGAGTATTTTCCCAATCTTCTATTGAGATTACACCCTTTAAGATTAATTGTGTTTTCAGTAAGTCATGGAATAATGCATTAAATCTTGTTCTAAGTCTATCAACAAATTTACTAAATTTTAATTCGTCTCTATTAATCTCAGTCGCTCTACCCATATTGAAACTACCCTCTGCTTCTAATCTGGATACAGGCACATTTAATGACTTATATAATTTCTTTTGAAAGTATTTGATATCTTCTACTTCACCTAAGTTAGAACCACCTGGTAGTGTAGTAATCTCAGTACCTCTACCACCTTCTCGTCTTGGTAACCAAAAGTCTTCTAACATAGACATGTATTGTCTATCGTCTCTTATCTCACCTGTACTTGCGTCATATACAAGTTTGTTTCTGTATCTATTCATTACATCTTTTAGATATTGCTCTGCCTTTTGTTTAGGTAAGTTACCAACATCAATGTAGAATATTCTTCTCTCAGGTGCTCTGGATATTCTATAGATAACAATACTGTCTTCAATCATTCTTAACTGATTGACAGGTTTGATCGCCTTGTGTAAATGTGATAGTATCATGTTTCTTTGTTGATCTACCATACCACTAGGGCAAAACGCTATAGCGTCTTTTGTAATTGCGAGACCTTGTGTCGAACTTGCACCTGGTTGTACACCTTTTTCATTGTAGATATAAAATTCTTCAAACTCTACATGTGGTGGTTTACTAGGGTCTTTAGGTCTAAACTCGTTGTCTTTCTTTTTAGGTTTTCTAACCTTCTTAATTTTTCTAGGATCAATATATCTTAATTCAGTAATACCTTTTTTAACATCATTAGGGTCTATTACTTTATGATATACTATTCTGCCATCAACATACCAACGCCTGAATATGTCATGTCCTTTTTGTTCAAACTCCAATAACGAAAGAATATTGTTAAATTCTTCTTGTATACGTTTTTTGATTGCTGTTGAGAAAGGTACTGTATGTAAGTTTAGGCGTATTGTTTCTCTATTATCATCAATGACTATACCCTCATTGATAACATCTTCAATCGCCTGGTCACATTCAGGTTGCATTGCAACCTCTCTATACCTTCTTATTAAGTCTGCCTCGTTGTTTACTTTGCCTTCGATATCAAGGTAGGTGCCATAATGACCACCTCCCATAATAGTCTGTACGCCATCATCTGCTGTTGGCGCCGTAAACGTTTGACTATTACTAGGTGTTTCTTTACGCTTGATTTCAAATCCAAAAAATTCTGCCACTACATTTCTCCTTTTCAATTATTTATGGCGCCCCAAAGGAGCGCCATAAAGTACAACATATTAAGTTGTAGTATTACTTTCCCAGAATTGGTATCTCCAAGTACATTCAAAAGTTTCTAACGCCGTTACCTGGTCGTAGTTTAAGTCTACTGTACCCACAGTTAGCGGCCAAAGACCTCTAAATGTGTAAGACTTAATGATATTACCATTTCTATCTAAGTGGTCTACAAATGCGTCCACTTGATAGTCAGTAGGGTTATTTAAACCTTCGTTATCACTATGGTTATTGATACCGTTTGACCATCTTTCTATAGCATTTCTGATATCAAAAGATGTGTCATTGATGATAGTTGTAGTCCAAGTTTGGAATGTTCTATCACCTGCCATATATATAGGTCTTCCTCTAAAGTTTACAGTTAATTCTCCTAACTCACTTGACGGTAACTGAGTTGCTGAACATAGAAACGCCATGTTTTCTGTTTCACCACCTACAGCTGCAAATCCAGGAAAAGGCATAGTTACCTTAAACTGGTTTTGTCTTGCACCGCCGCCTTTTAGTTTGGAGATAAAGTCTGATACATTTGCCATTTTTTATTTCCTCTCTATTAAGCGCCTGCTACTTCTGAAAAGGCAACGCCTGTTCTTGTAGCAACGAAGTTAAGTTTAATGAAGTTAATAGAACGATTTGGTTTCACAAAAATATCTGCGATAAATTCGTTTCTATCAATTACTTCACCTGTATTGTTAGTTTCATCACAGATTACTTTAAAGTCTGTGATACCTCTTCTACCTTGTATGTCTCTAAGGAAAGGTTCTACCAAGTTTCTGAAATTCGCTCTTGTAAATTCATCATTGAACTCAAAGAGTTGGAATTTAGCAGCAGTTGATATTGCTTTCTCTAAAGTTAAGAATAAACGTCTAACGTTAATTCTATCAAACGCACTAGGTTTAGACTGAGCCGTCTTATCACCAAACAATACAGTACCTTGTCCTGGGAATGTTACCACAGGATTTACTCTTGCTTTGTATAAGTCGTCTCTTTGTGTCTGAGTAGGATCAAAGGCAAGTTTTACTGCACCTCTAATTTGTCCTCTTGTAAACCCAGCAGGTGAGAAGAATGGATCTGCAACTGTATCCGTTCTAGCACATAAACCTGCAATGTCACCGTTTAATGGTACAAATCTAAATACGCCATTGTATTTGTCGTACATGTACTTGTAACCACTATCAATAACTGCATATGAACTAGATGGTAGACCATCAGCAAATGCTTTAACATTTACAGTTTGTGCGATAGGATCTGATACATTTACTACATCTGCTCTAGCAGGTGAGATAAACGCTACCAAATCTTTTCTTTGTTCTGCAATGTCAATAACTTTTGTTGCTAATACATCACCAGTTGCGTCTGCGTTTGTTTGTGAAGGTCCAGTCATTAGTAAGTTTATTTCAACTGTGTTTGCGTCACCAAACTTATCTAATCCTAGTGCTAACTCAGCATTTGTTGGTACGTTATCGTCTGTACCACCTGCTAAACTAGAACTGAATACTGATATTGCTTGTGCGCCTACATTGTCAAATGTTTGACCTACTTTTGAACTACCTGCATTTGCTAATGTACTCTCGTGGTCCATCCAGTAAATGAATTGACTTTGATTGTATAAAACATCAGCATAATAGTTTGTATCACCTTGAGCGTTTTTAGCGTCGCTCGCTTGTGATAAACCTTCAAATGTTTCTAATATAGTACCCGCTGTGCCTGAAATGCCGCCATCTTCGTCTACTATTGCTATATGTAACTCGTCATTAGAACCACCTGCGTTTGAAACATCATCTGTAGTTGATGGCGCCGCTGAGAAGTTGAAATAATATTCCCAAAATCTTCTAAAGAAAGCGTTGTCAGCTACAGCGTGTCTTAGACCGCCTGTTTCTGTTTTACCCGTAGCAGGATCAAATCTTGCGATTGTTAATGTTCCTGATGAGTTTGCTGTTACTTTGTAATAGTGTCCTGAAGGAGCTGCGTTAAAGTTACCAGAGATATCGCCAAACTCTATAATGTCGCCTACTTGGATCTTGTCTCCACCACCATCATCTATTGTGATAGAAGTATCGCCAATTGCCGCTGAAGCGTCATTAACTAGGTTTGAACCACCGCCGTTACTTGTATACGCATTGCTATTTGTACACATAGATACTTTTAAGTTGTTGCCATGAGTTCCTGCTTCTCTTGCTATCCAAGATCCAACAGTTCCTGAACCATCGCTATAATTATCTAAGTAATCAGTCGTGTTCTTAATCTGGAGACCTGAACCGCCTGAAGCTGCGTTCAAGTTTCCGGTGACTGCTCTTACTACCCTTAAACTGTTACCGTATTGTAAAAAGTTGGCTGCCGTAAAAAAATACTCAAAAGTTGAAGCGTCTGGTTTACCAAACACTCTAACATATTCATCTTCGCTTGAGATTGTAGTAACCTCATCCATTGGACCTTTCTCACTAACAACAACCACACCACCAATAGATGATGATACAGCTGGTACTACGTTAGTAAGGTCTTTTTCTGTTACGAGAACACCAGGTGAAACTAAAAAAGCCATCTTGTTTTCTCCTTATTAATTAATTGCAATTAAGTAATTATTCGTTAATTACATTTCTATTTATAATATGCAAGATTTACCAACCTCTTTTGTACTTTATTGGTGACCATGTTGTCCCGTAAGCGTCTTTGTAACTCTCATCTTCAGGACCTGATATACCGTCATCTACGAAACCAAATGGCGCCATGTCTTGTTCCATTTGTCTTTCCGTCTCGTCTACAAGTCTTGCTCGTATATCTTGGTCAGTCAATTCTTTGAAATATGTTTGATTTGATAACCAGGCAAACATAACTAGACAGGTCACTAAATCGTCTGAACTGCCCTCCTCTGCCTCGTATTTCTCTTTACCTTTGAGAATATATGTTGATAATTCTGCAATAATATCAAAATCGTTGACTATCAGTTTATCTAACTCTATCATAGTCTTCAAGTTTGAACAACCTATCTTTTTTGTCGCCTTAGTTGTTCTTAGACCTAGTTGTGATTTCTTGCCACTAAATCCTGTACCTGCAATCTGACCTGAACGACCTCTTTGATTGACCATAATTAGATTGTCGTATTCTAAATCAAACTGTAGTGTATCTGCAACTTGACCACCTATGTCATTTACTTCTACAAGTATCTCTGCCATGTTATATGACTTTGCGATCTTGTGTATGACTTGTGGAAAAAGTAAAGGTTTGATTTCATTGTTCTTATACTTTGCAACTACTTTGTATGGCATTTGTGTTGCGTCTATTACAACAAAGGCAGAATAGTCATTGACTGTGCCTCTTGCAACATCAACTGTTATAACATATCTTCTACCTTTTTGTGGCATTTCGTGTACATCTAAACCTGCGCTAGATTGTATAGGTGTGTTATGTGATAATACTCTTAACTTAGAACTACTAATAAGTGTGTCTACACTACCTAGAAACTCACAATCAAACTCAGTCCTGAATTGACTTTCACTTGTGTTCTTTATTGTTTCTTCTTTCCACTTTTCGTCTCTACCAGGTACCTCTGACCAATGCACTTCAATAGGCACATAACTGTTTCGTTTGTTTTGTGCGTCATTCCATAATTTGTAAAACATATTCATTCCGTGTGGCGTTGATACTATTACAACCTTAGAACTTTTACCAGATGATATTGTAGGATATACTGAACTAAAAAATTGTTCTGCAATATTATTAGGTACATATGCGAACTCATCTAAGAATATTATATTGTATGAACCACCTCGAACAGCACTTGAAGATGTCGCAGCTGCCAGTATCTTACTGCCATTTTCTAATTCTAAACTACCCTTGTTCCAGTTTATGACACCTTGTTGTAACCACTTTGGTAAATTTTCATATGCAAGTTGTAATCTACCTAACAAGTCTCTAGCAATCTGTGCCTTGTTTGCAAGTATGGCAATATTTACATTCGCATTGAATATCGCATAGTGTAATAGATAAGATATGATTGTTGTTGACTTACCTGTCTGTCTAGGTAATTTACATATACTAAAACGATTATTATGAAATGTATCTACCATTTCTCTTTGAAACTGATACATCTTAAAAGGTTGTAAACCTGTATCTAGTGTAACTATCTTAATATAGTTTTCTATAAAGTAAACAGGATTCTCCTGACAGGCAAGAAACTCTCTTACTTGTTTCTTTGTAAAGCGTATCTTTTGATTTGCCGCTTTTAAGTTAGGGTTACCTAGGTAAGTTTTTTCCATATTCTTCTACACTTGGTCTTAAATTTTCGTAACCTGATATACTCATGTTCTCTATAAGACCTAATCCTTCTGCAACATGCAACCAAGAAAACAAATTAAAAGTAGATGTTGCTACACTACTATGTGTATGATACCATCTTAGATTACCTTGTTTAATACTTTCTAGTTTATCATCAAAACTAGGTAACCAATTCTTTTGTCTAAACTCTCGCCAGAAAGGACTATCGTTTCTTTTAGTCATATAGTGGAAGTATAAAAACTCCATGACTATATCATTGTTGTTGCCAATTAGTTTATTATATTCATTCTTAGTATCTTCATCATTTGTAAACATGACATCAACAAAACTTTCTAATGTTCTTAGTTGTTCAGTCGCCATCCATATAGATGTTGCTTCTAATGGTTCTGTAAAACCAGAAGATAGACCAACAGCTATACAATTATTTATCCAAGTTTGTTCGTAACGACCTGCGTTGAAGTCTATCGTTCTTGTATACTCTATATCAGGAAACATTTCTTTTGCTTCATTGAATGCTTGTTCTTCCGTAATATAATCACTATCAAATATATAACCTGCACCGTATCTATGTTGTAAAGGTATCTTCCACACCCAACCGTATTTCATTGCGATTGCTTGTGTATATGGTTTATTATCTGTAGGTAAAAAGAAAGGTATTGCTTTCTTAATTGGTAGACAATCATAACTTTTCCATTTACTACCATATTCTTTACCAATTAACTCTCTACGAAAACCTGTACAATCAAAAACAAAATCACATTCTATATCATTGATTTTTATGATGTTACCGTTTTCATCATATTGTATATTTTTTATTTCATCATAGATATGTTTATCAACCTGAGTAATACTTTGTAAATAGTTTGCCAGTAAGTGTGCGTCAAAATGTAAAGAGTAATCTATATTATCTGTATCAACAATATTCTTATATGATTGTATAGTTGAGTAAGTATGATCTTTCAAAGGCATTTTTCTATGAATTAAATGTTTTAAATAATAATCATAACAACCATAACCAAACAGATTGTCTATACTAAACGAATTGTATTCACCCATTGCCTGAAAAGGATGAAAGTATTTCTCGCCATCGCCATTCCAGTTTTCAAAAGATATACCTTGTTTGATTGTACCCTTACACTCTTTAATTAATTCTTCTATATCTACATCTAACATTCTAAGAAATGCCGTTAGATGTGGTGTTGAACCTTCGCCTGCACCTAGTATGCCAATGGGTTTACTTTCCATCAATGTAATATTAAAATGAGGGAATGTTTTAGTAAGATATAGGGCAGTAAGCCAGCCAGCAGTACCACCACCCATTACTAATACTTTTTTAGCCGTTGTATCCATTGTGTCCATATTTGTATCCTGGTCCGTTAAATCTTAAATCAAAACTTACCATTATTCTTTCTTCAAAGTTATCGTGTGGTGTTGTGCCATGTTCTAAGAAACTCGGCCACATGAACAAATCACCTGCAACAGGATTATAAAATCTCATGTTACCTTTATCTATAAACTTTTGTGTCCACGAGTTTGTTTGTGGTCGTGGGTCTTTGAAATATATTTGACCAGAGTTTACTGGCACTTGTAAGTAATATGCACCTGACATTGTATGCTCATTATGACTATGTAACAAATGATACTGACCTTTTTTCAATATGTTTGCCCACATATTCGTAAATGTAATATCTGTTACATTCTTACCAAACAAACTTTTACTTAATTCTTTTATTGTATTCTTTAGATCAGGAAAATCTAAATTAGTTTTACTTACCCATGCACCGTTAGGGTCTTCATTACTATCTCTTATCTCATCTTTATGACTAATTATATAATCTAGTATCTCTTTATCAGGACCTATATGTGTACGAAATAAAGGAGTTTCCCATAATCTTTCTTCATTAATCTTTGTCATTCTTTTTCTCTTTGATTAGTTTCTGCAATTCTGCCGTACTACCAACAAAGAGATTATTTTCAACTTTGTTAGGTGCTTTCTTTGTTTCTTCCCCTAACTTTTTCATCTTCTCTTGTAACTGTAATAACTTTTCAGTTACTTCTCCCACATTCTTAATTAATTGTCCTGCGACCTCGTAAGTTCTTGGATGATCTGTTTCTTTTGCAAGTGTGAGTATGCCATCTATAGCGTCTTGTCCTCTTTCTACAAGATTATATAGATTTTCCCTGCTGTACTTATAGTCGCTGGTGATGTCCTCTTTTTCATTAGGACGTGGCACAGCAGGTTTTGTTTGTACAATCTCTTGCTTTGTTTCAGTTATGTCCAATAACTCGTTTAGTTTATCTTCTACTTTTTTCATTATCAATCATTATGTTAACTCTCTTTATCAGTACCAGACGCAGGATCATAATCGTCAGCGTCTTGGAAGAATGATCTAGTTTCATTGAAACCAAAATCATCATCAGCGTCAGCAGTAGTTGGACTTGGCGTTACTGTATATCTTTGTTCTCTTTTCGCCGTTAAGTTATTCGTATTTGTATATTCGTCTACTTGTACTTGTTTGATAACTTTTGTACTTGTAACAGGTCCATACAGATACATCTTAGCAGTGAATGATAATGTATACATCAACACTCGTCTTTCAGTAAAACCACCGTCATAACTATCTTCATATGTTACGTCATTTAATACTATTGGTATGTCTCTCACTATATCTAGCGAAGGCATAACATTTAAAGATACTGTATAGTCAGGTTGAAACATTGGTAATATTTGTTCAACAATTTGTAATGCGTCTTCACTATTTTTCGCCATTGTGAAAAGTGTAAATGAAACATTATAAGGTACAGGCATAAAAACATTTTGCATTGTTTTAGTATCTGCGCCTTTCACTTTCTTAAACTTTTGAATACGGTTTAGTTTTCTACTTGGGTCATATGTAAGACCAGTTAGTTCAAAACCTATTCTTGGTAAAGTTAATGCTGTCGTTTTAGGATCAGAAGCAGACCTTGCCGTGTCCTGATCTATTCTAGCAATAAACTTTTGTTTAGGTCCGTAAGCAAGAGGTACTTTCATCTTTTGAGTTACTTTACCTGTACTTGATCTACGGTATATGTACAAATCATTAAACAATGTACCAAATGCAACAATCGTCTTTCTGATTAGTTCATGGTATTGTTGGTCTTTAAACATTGTTTATCTCCTTATATATCGCTTGGGTCACCAAATGGATTCTTTTCTGTGAAGTCAAAGATATCATTCTGTACATCATTGTCATTTAATCCTGCTTCATCATCAAAAGATATATTATCAGCACCTGGTAAGTCAGTTGCGAGATTAGTTGCGTTGCTATCCTCTAACACTATATAGTCTACGAAGGTAGGGTCATCTTCCAGTATGATATTGTCGCCATCAACTTCGTCAACAATTAAATCACCTGCTTCTGACAATAATGCTTCAACATTACCTGATGT
>CETC01051142.1_pt1 | contig 34819 bp, 44 predicted proteins | sample 326911 | NCBI WGS metagenome assembly CETC01 (sample SAMEA2622694, study PRJEB7988) | marine metagenome | isolation source: saline water (ENVO:00002010), including | reverse complement strand
AATTCTTGCATTGTGTGCACTTGTAGCACCAGTACCACCTTCTGCTATTGCTAATGCTGTACCTAATGTTAAAGAACCAGGTATATTAAATACTCCACTTGTATTAACAGAAAATCTTTCTGCTCCTCCAGAATGAACTCTTAATTTGTTTTGAAAACTATCTAAATGAAAAGTAGTTGTATACGAACCACTTGTTCCAGGTTGAAATTGTATTTCTCCACCTTCACTTGAACTAGAACCTGATAAACTTAAAAATCCACTAGAAAGAGTTAAATTTTTATGTATAGTAGTTGCAGATGGAGTCCAAGTTTGCAACATTGCAGAATTGGTAGTATCTCTTAGATAGATTAAATTATCTCCAGTATTATTGTACATAAGAAAGTTAGTATTACCATTTGTAAATGCTACACCATAGGCAGTAGTGATTGAACTTGTAACATTTAATGAACCAGTTACTGTAGTATTTTCATTTAACTTAACATAATTACCAGTATTAGATATTTCTATTTGATTAGCAAAAGTACCACCAGAATCTTTTGTACCAAATCTTAATCCACCTGAATTAGTATTATTTTTTATGTAACTCCAATCTCCACTATTATTTATTTCAAGAGTTGAACCACTAAAAGTAAGATTAGATTCTGCTTGTATAGCACTTGTGCCATTACCAGTTAATATTGCATTAGAAGTAAAACTAGATGCACCAGTACCACCATTAGCTACTTCTAGATCAGTACCAGACCAGTTTGAATTGTTAATAGAAGATAACCCACCAATTTCAACCATAGCATTGCCATCACGAATGTACAGTTTGTCGTTAGTGTAATCATACGCTAATTCATACTGAGTGAAATCACTATAAGTAGGTGTACCAGACCCACGTCTTATTAATATAGTATTAGCCATTTATATCCTTATGAGTAGGTTCCGCCATTAATGGTAGCTCCATCAATGGTAGTAGCTTCTAATGTCCCTAAAACTAATGTTCCTGCAGTACCTGAATAATCACCACTTGAAACACTTGCTGCAGTAAGCATTGTAAATTTATTTACATTTTCATCCCATCCCATAAATCCTAACAAAGCTTCACCACCTGGATTTGCATCCGTAGATTTAAAGTATCTAAACTCTACACCTCTATCAAATCCATCATCTGAACTAGGTGCAGTGTCTCCACCTAGAGTCAAAACAACATCATCTATTGTTACTGTTGTAGAATTTACAGTAGTTGTACTACCTGTAACTGTTAAATTACCACCAACTGAAAAGTTTCCAGAACTTCCACAATTACCTGGAAGAGTAATATTATCTGCTATTTTAGCTGCTGTAACTGCATCGTTTACAAGTTCAGAAGTATCTACAGAATTATCTTTCATTTTTGCATTAGATACAGAATTAGTTCCTAAAGCTGTTTCATCTACTGCTCCAGCTCTAATTACATCGCTAGTAACTGCTTCAGTACCATTTGTGCTTTTTAAATGTCCAGCTACTACCTGCCCTATAGCAATATGTTCTTGGTCTATAGAACCAGCTGCTAAATGTGCACTATCAACAGCATCATCAGCTATCTTAGCTCCAGTAACTGCGTCATCTGCTAATCTAGCAGTATTTACAGCACTATCTGCTAAATGGTCAGTAGTTACTGCGTCATCTGCTATTTTAGCACTAGTCACTGCATCAGCGTTTATTTTTGCTGTAGTTACTGCATTATTAGCTAAATGCGTCTCTGCTACTGCTGCAGATGCTAACTCTGTACTGCCAATAGCATTTCCTTTTATTGAAGTAAACCCAGAACTAACCGTAAAATGATTAGTTTGAAAACTTGCTTTACCTAAAGTACTTGCACCGATATTTGCTGCTGCAGTTGCAACAGGTATTCCTGCTGTAATATTATTAGTAATATCTTCTATTTGCGCAGTTCCATTTGATGCTTTACCACCCACATAAAGTTTACCACCTGCACCATTATTATTATTATATGCTATTTCACCATACGCCAGTGAACTTGGTGCTCCTGTACCTGTATGGGAATTTCTTTTTATTTGTATTGTATTAGCCATTAGTATTGTCCCCCATTAATGCCTTCATTTTGCAAAAGAACATCTGCGTCTTTTACACTTATTGTTGTTTGTCCACCAGATTCAGATGTTTCTATGCCACTTCCAGCAACTATATCTGAACTAAAATTATCTGCTTCTGTAATTACTACATCAGCTGTACCGTTATCAATTTTTAATTTATTATCGTCATAAAAAACAATTTTTTTATACACATCTTTAATCTTATTTGGTCCTGTTAAACTTCCACCCATTATGTTGTCACTCCTATATCTTCATATGTTGGTTCATTTACACTTGCTACATCACTATAACTAGCATCGCTAGGTATAGAAATGTTACTAAAAGTATGTACACTTCTTGTTATATCTGTATAAATGCTACTACTTGGATCTGTTATAGCTGTTAAAGTCACATCTGTTGGTATTGCTACGTCTGCAAAATTACCATCAGTGTTGTCATTAAAATGTTGTACTAACGAATCAAACGATTTATTAATATCACTTAATGCAGATAAACCAAAGTTTCCTTTCTTCCACGTATTAGCCATTATTTCTTTTTAACAATCTTTTTAATTTTACCATTATGAGTTCTAGCAAACTTATATTTTTTAGTTTCACGTATAAGTGTACCATAATAAGTTTTACCGCCCCATTTCCAACTAACTCTTTTAGCCATTATGTCTCCTAAAAACTATGTTGTTTAACTGTAGTAGCTCCAGATACTCTGCCTCTACTCTTAAATGTTTTTGCTTCTTTTATACCACGTTCAAATTTATTTTCAAAATATAATGCTTGAGCTACTCCGTCTTGTGTTTGTTCATATCCAAGTTGTATAGCTTTATCAACTAAATACTGATGAAATTGTGTAGGTAATTCACTTTGTTCTGTCATAGCACTACCACCAGAATCTAATGTATTAAAATGATCTGCTTTTTTATGATAAAATAAAGTAATCTTTCTTACATCTGTTGGTGATGCAAATTGATCTTTTTGTTCTTCCATAGGGTCATGCAGTGCAATACCGATAGAATCTCTTTCTACCCACCATACCCATTGTTTAGTTGTTCTGTCATATATTGTATTATAATTAGGCATCTAGCATCTCCACTTTCTCAATGATTTATTAATTCTTGAATTAGGATCGTTTTGTTTTTTAGTTCCAGTTAACTTCTTTTTCATTCCTCTCATACGTGCACAAAAAGATTTTCTTCTTGCTTTTCTTTTCCCCTTTGGTTTTTTTTCAGTTACCGCAGTTTGTAATTTGCTACCAGGATTTTCTCTTCTGTAGGAAGCTACACCTTTTTTGTTCAATCCCCCGCTAGGATTCTTACCTTCTTTTCTTTGCCATGCTGGTGATTTTGCCATTACGTTAAGTCCCTATATTCTGGTCTGCCCATCAACCTGTTAATCTTTATTGTATTACCATCATCATCAACGATATCTACACTTTTAATTTCTAAAATACTTTCTTTTAAACCATAATATCTTTGATTAGCTACTGTATCAAACTGAGTAGCTTCATCCAATACTAATGTTCTAGAACAAAACTCATCTGATGCCTGATTTAGTAAATGTATAATTTCATTACTACCAAGATCTGGATGATGTTTTCTAACTAACTCTATCATCTGCTGGAGTTTCATAATCCTTAACCTCTCTGTTTGGTATTAAATATATACTTAAAAAGTTATTCAAATCTGTTGTTACTACTTGTAATTGCGTTGTATACCAATCATAATCAGCCATTTTAGCGTTTACTTCAGCCCCGTAAAACTCTACTCTAGCTAAATAATCTTGTATTTCTTGCGCTTCACTTTCACTTGTAATTCTTGCTGCTTCTATTTTTTGTTGTAAATCTGTAGTATATATAGCTAATTCTTTATTATATTCGTTTAATTCATTTTCAATATCTGCAGCATATTGTTGCAATAATTGAGCCTGTTTTCCTAATGCCACTTGTGCCATTTCTGGATCTTCGTCTGCAATAAAATCATCTACTCCAAAATCTGCTTCTGTTCCAGATGTTGTATCTGAACCTGACAATGTTCCATAATTGGTTGTTATAGTAGGTTTACTATAACTTGGCGCAGTGCCTAAGCTTGCTAATGTAGTATCATTTAATGTTACTGCGGTAGGAATTGTTGGTAATGTTACGTTAGCCATCATTAATCTTAATACTTCTTTTGCAGCATATAATACAACACCTCTTTCTAATTCATCTGGAAAATTACTAATAGATGAATCTCCTAAGCTAACAGATGTATCTGGAGTTATATGTTTTACTAGAGCACTTTGTCCATTTGCAGGAGTTGGTATAACATTTAAAGTTCCATTTTCTATATAGTATTTAGGATCTAACTTACTAGTAAAATAAATACTATTTACATCCGTATAATCACCTGCATCCTCTGGGCTTATTTCCATAGCTTTTCTATTGCGTGAACCATCGTTTCTAGTAACACTTACAATCTTTAATACTGATGCAGTACTCATGGTTGTAGGCGAGCTATTTAATGTTGTAGAACTTGTCATTCTATTAGCCATATCATCATTAAACGAAACATACCTTGTTATATATTTAACACCTTCCTCTAAATACAAATCAGCTTCTGATGTGTAGTCAGGGCTATCTATATCACCAACTATTGCTTCTATCTGTGTTTTAAAACTCATCTATTATCTACCTTTAAGAAACTTTATTTCTTTCTTTTTTCCAATTTTAAAAGAACTACCTGGAACTTGTTTTACTACGTTATTTTTACCTAAATTTTTAAGTTCTTTATGAGCGCCTTTGTATACATTTTTTTGATACTTATCTGCTGCATGTCTGATTGATTGACCTCTTGGCGAACCAGGATACTCAGGTAAATTGTGTTTTTTTGCCCAAGAAGCTCTTTTTTTACCTGTCTTTACAGGACTTGTTTTCATAAAGTGATCTAATTTTTGTGCATAATTTTTAGCTTCTTGACCTGGTGCAGGTTTGAAAGACATACCTCTTCCAGTATTTTTAGTTGAATCTGTCAATTTCTTAGCTACCTTTTTAATTATTTTACCACCTATTCTTAACGCTTTTAATGCTAATGGATTTGCCATTACTTACCTACCTTTTTTAATTCAATCATTATTACTTCTGATTTGTTTTTCACATTTGTTCTGTCGGGCATTCCTGAAGTTGCTATTCCTTTTTTTACTTTTTTCATTTTCTACCCTCTTTTCTTTTTCTTCTTTTTAATCTACGCAATTTATTTCCACCTACTACTTTATTCTTAACTCCACGAGCTCCTTGATATAAACCAGCAGCACCAACGACTTGTACTGCTCTAGCACTTGCGTTACTTCCTTCAACCATTTTAGCAACCGATGCTCCAGCTTTGCTCATACGACCAATCATTGTAGGTTTTTCTCCTACTTTAACATTCTCTTTTACACTTCCATATTTCTTAGATGGATTTTTTGCTTTTGAAATTTTACCAGTTTTAGTTTTATATTTTGTAACTGTTTCCATAACTGGTTTTACTTTATTGAAAGGACCAATAGGACCTGGTTTAGATAAAGATTTTCTAATCTTTTTAGCTCCAGCTCTTATTGCTTTTCTTCCTACATATCTTGCAGCTAATGCTACCCATGGTAATGCCATAATTGTTTCCTTCCCCAATAATGGGGGGATATATTTCAATCCCCCCGTTTATCTTAACTAAATTGCAATACAGTGTGTGTTTCTGGTAAAGAAATTTCTAGACCTGCTTCTGTAAGAACCATGTCTTTTCTTCCGTCAACATTTCTGTTTTGTACATTAGTAATGATTTGAGTATCACGTGATACACCGTTACCCATTAATGGACGGTATGCTACGTTATTCAAATCAATCATAATTGCTGTATTTTCGTGAATACCTCTAAATAGTGGTTCCATAACAAAGTTAAGGTTACCATAAATAGTTGATACTCTTGTTACAGCATGTCCGAAGTTACCTTGAACATTTTGAATGTCAAGACCACTTCCAACCTGACTGTTTAAAGCCATTGTATTGCCTAAGAATGAAGACCCACCAAGTTTATTCAACCATGATAGAACTTTTCTTGAAGCTAATACTAGTTTTTCACCGCTGTTTCCAGACTCTGGTGAGAAAACGTCTTCCATAGAGTCAATGAAGTGATCGTAATTAGCTGAAGAATAAGCATAAGTTTTCACTTTACCGTATGCTTCAGTGTAAGGTACGATACCCCATGTTCTTCTAACTGGACCAGTTGCTGTAGAATCGTCTGTTCCTACACCGAATAGCATAGCATGCTCAAGATCCATCTTATGTTCCATAAGTTTTTCTTGATATACTCTCATGTATTCGTTAGAAATTCCACGATATCTAGTAGCTAGAGCTGTACCAGAGAATAGAGGTACTGAGGTCTTAAAGATCTGACAGTATCCTTCTCTGTTGTAGAACTCATCACTCCAACCTTCTGGGTCAGTTCCACCTTCAGCAAATGCTGAACCTACAACTTGACCTTTCATGTTGTCGTCAAAACGTAGCTTAGATGCACTTGCAGGTGTTTGAATACCTTTAGTTGCAGCGTCTGCTCCGTCAGCTGATCTAGTAGCCTTAAGCATTAACTTAAGGAATGTAGCTGCTTTAATTTTAGCTTTGCTAGAATCTGTAGCTTCTACTTCATCGATCTTGTAATATGCGATTGCTCCTACGTCACTTCCGTCTGAACCGTCAGCATCGTATTCACATTCTATTGCAACAATTTGTCCTACTAATAGGAACTCAGGTGCAACGTTTGTTGATACCTCTCTACCAAATTTATCATAGCCACAATCTACGTAGAAGTTATCTCCACTAACAATAGCAAAAGCATCTGTGTTATAGTCACCGACTACTTTAGCTGCTTGCAGTTGGAAATTACGTCTCTGCCACTGATGTCTTTGCTCTAAGAACTTAAACACAGGGTCATCTGTAGGTTTCTTTGCGACATTGGATAAATAGGTGAAGAAAGGTGATTGTTGAGGAGCTAATTCAGCTACTCTTTCACCAAAGTTGAAAATTCGTCTATCAACATTGATGGAAGTACCCTGAACAGCTTCTCCTGGATTTATACTATATATGTTAGCCATCTTAATTCACTTCTCCTAGTTAAAATGGATTCTTTTTGTTAAAGTTTTCTATCATAGAATCCATCATTTTATCTTCTGATCTTTTAGATGACTGCACATTGACTCCAGCCTTTACCCCAATAGGTTTAGGTATTGACAGTTTTGACTGTTGCTGCATCATATTAGCTTGTTTTTGCAATGCTGCATCATTAACCTGTGTAATAGTTTGACTAGAATCAGGTTGTTGATTTATCTTGTGCAATTTAACTAAGTTGTCCAAAGACATTGATTCAGGTGATGTCATTTTTACTAAAAAGTCATTAGCATCTTCTGTGCTATAACCATAATTACGTTGTAAGTCAGATACTAATTGAGCTTCTTGAGCTTGTTTCTTAGTCTGTTCTTCTATCTTACGTAATGATTCAACACGTTGTTCTTCTAATGATGTAGTATATTCTGTCATTTTTTCCATATATTCAGTTGATTTTGCTAAATATCTAGCACTGCTACTATCTGGGTCGGCTATTGCCTCGGAATGATCAAAGTCTGCAGGCTTAACAGGTTTAACAGGTTTTTCCATAGAAACTGTCTCCTTTTCTGCTGGTGCTAGCGAAGCAGTTTGTGTCTGTTTTGTCAGTAAATCTGACACTTGAGACTTCAAAAGTTCCACTTCTGCTGCACGTTTATCTGCTTGACTTTGCCAGTACTGAAACTGGTTTGCGTCTTCCTTTGGGTCAACAGATGGTAAAGCTTCTGTAGGTTCATCTACTGATTTCTCTTGAGATTCTCCAGTTTGAAATGCAAATTCTTTTGAATTATCTCCAAAGATATCATTAAAGATGTCTTCTTCTGGTGCAAGGTCCACTGCAGTCTCTTGTGGTGCCTCAACCTTTGGTTGTTCTACTTCTGTTGCCTGTATATTTTGAGTATCACTCATTTTCTTGTTCTCCTAACTCTAACTCTCCTTCAGCTGTAACAGCATTTGCGGAGTTTATCAGATTTGTTTCAACATCGGCAAGACGTGTTTGATACATCGTAGTTGCCGCTTCAGCTCTGTTTCTTACTTTATCTAAACCTGAGCTAAATTTTTCTACCTCTAAACGTTTCTTAGCATGTAGCTCTTCACGTGTAGCGGTTTGTAAGTCGCCTTTGACTTTCTTTAATTCTTCTTGCATTGCCATCATTTGTTGTTGCATCTGCTTCATTTGTCCAGCACGTTCTAATACGCCATCTACATCTACAAGCTCTGACTTCTTGAGAACTTCTACCTGGTCTATTAATCCAGCTTGATACATTTCTTGATAAGTTGCTAACAATGCCATTCTATTAGTTGGTAGTGTAGATCCAGCTACAACTTTTACATCATATTTACCAACACCTATGTCATGAAATTTAGTTACCTGTCCATTTTCCATTGACTTGTAAAAATTAAATCTTTCTTCCTTTTCAATACCATTTGGTTGTACTAATCTAATTACTTTTTCTTCTGTGTAAAGCTGTTGCATCAAAGGTATTGCAACTTTAGCTACTTGATTTAAAAAGTTTTCCACATCATCTCTTCTAGATTTAATACGTCTTTGTCCAAACTCGTCTACTACCAATGTTCCTCTGTATGTAGAGGGTGCGTTTGCTGTACTTCCTTGCATTAATTCAAAAATACCAAACCCATATTCTAAATCATATTTAGCATCTGCTTCATTTTTATATAATTCATTGGGAAGAGGCACGGGCCCTGCTACAATAGGTGCACCTAGTTCTGCGTCAAATTCAATAACGCTGGTTCCAGCTCTTCCCCACTCTTCTTCTATCATTCTAATATCCGCAGAACCTCTCGGTATAAGAAGTTTTACATTTGTACTTGTAGATGCATGAGCTATAATTAGTGATCTAATCTTGTTAATATACTCTTGCAAAGGCCTAAATAAACGTACATCTGATTCAGGAAATGGATTTCTATGATGTATGTTCATGATTGGAACGATAGGGTACTCTTCAGTAGGTAAAATTCTTTGATACAATAAATTATCTCCAACAGAAACAGTCATTGCAACGCAACATTTTTCTATTTCATTAGAAACTATTTTATTCATCCCTATTAATTCTTCTGCTGTAATAGGAGAAATTACTGTAGTACTTCCTGGAATAGAGTCTTCATCTTCCATGCCAGGTACTCTAACAGGGTTTTGTGGGATAATATTGCCTTGTTCATCTATTTCAGGTTCTGGTAATTCAAAATGAAACATTGTTCCAGATTCTTCTATAATTCTAAACATTTCTTCTACTGCGTCAGGATCTGAAATAATAACTTCTTCTCCAGTCAATTTATTTAATCTAATATAGTATTTAGAAAGATATTGACTATATTCATCTGCATTAAATAAAAACTCTTCCTGACTAAAAGGTTCAAAAACATTATAGTACATATGCATTTCTTTTGTATATCTTTCAATAAATTTTCTTTTTGTATGATATACATTGTCATCATCACCTTTAAATATTTGACCTTCTGTTGCAGCCAAATCAGTTGTAGGATAATCTTCGTTATCTGCTTGATGAGATGAAGCATCTTCTATTATATCCATAAAATCAGGGTATAGTTGCATAGCTTGTTCATCGGTAAGGTGTTTTGCAACTAAAATGTGAGCAGCATCTTTACCATATATATCTTTTGAATTAGGGTCAATGTATACATCTAGAGGATTTATAGATTTTATATAAACCTCTCCTTTACCTAAATCTGCCATAGGGTCTTGGTATACATTAAATACTCCCATACCTCCAACATAATAATCATCAATTACTTTTTTTAACTCTTCATTACCTGTTGATTGATCCCATATCCATGAAAACAAATCAGACATAACGCTAGCAGTTTCTCTATCAGAATCTTCTCTTGCAGTACTTCTAAATTGAGGTGAATTGTATGTTAGCAAAGATTTTGCTGTTTCAACGATAGGATGAATGCGATTAACTACAATAGGTGCTTGTCCACGAGCTTCTAATATATCTTTTTCTTCATTTGACCATTGTGCTCCTGCACGGAACTCAACTGCTTCTTGAAATTTAACTGCCCATAATTCACGGGAAGATGAGTATTCTCTGAGTAATTCTTGCGATAATTCTACTTCTTCGTGTATAGCTCCATCATTTCTCTTTACACGACCAGGTATATAACCATAAACGTCTATTAAGTCATTATAGTTTTGACTTCTTGTGTTTTTTTTTCTTTTTTGTATTGTCTCTGGCATTTACCTCTATGTACCCTTCTGGTATTTTTGTGTCCAATACATCATCTAATTCTTTTCGGAAGTTGCGAAAAGCAGACATATATTTAACTAAATCTATTTGCATACAATTACTCCCCTGAAATTAAGGGATTTTTTTTAGACTTGTCAAGTGTTTTTTAGGCTATTTTCCAGTTTTTTGGCTGATATTCATAATAGTCGTCATATTCTAACTCCATATCAGCACCATCGTGTGTAGGTTTGTAGCAGTTTTTGTTAGCATAAAAGAATCCATCTAACAAGTCATCATGCTTACCACGTGGATATAATAACAACTCATCTAACAATGCTTGCATACTTTTTTGTATAAATACATTGCCTTGAGCAAATAAGGGCTGCAAACTCTCTAGCCTATACGACTTGGAGGTCCTTGGATTTTCTTTTATTTCCAGACCAGGAATAAACAACCCTTCATCTGCAGATTTTTCTTTAATATACTGCCTTAACATTTCTTGATATCCAACAGACTCTATCCTTGTTTTTGCACTTCTATTTACTTTAAAGTTTGTAATGATAGAATCTGCCAGATCTAGTGGGGTAGCCCTTTTTCGATAGTAGGGCAAAACAAATCTATTACCATCATAATCAACTGCTATATTAAATATCACACTAAAGTCAGCTCCTCTTTTTGTGCTAGAGGCAGGGTCGACACCTGTAAAGATGTTTACAGGTCTAATCTCATTTACTTCCTCCCCATTTATGGTCGTCAGTATGAGATTCGACAACCCTTGCTCATCCGTCTCTGTATATCCTTCGTAATATTTAATATGTTCAGCTCTAAATAAATTTTCTTCATCACCTGTAATTTGACACAAATACTCTCTATAAAATACAGATACACGATTAATACTTTCTAATTCTTCTTTTTTTTCTATAAGTTTCTCTGCGGGCCATACTTCAGGCCACAATGCTTTACCATGTTCTAGGTCAGGGGCAAAATGCATATTAACCCAACCTTTCATATCTTTCAATGTTTCAACAAGACAACGTTCATGCTGGGGAGTACCAATAACACATACTCTACCTCTGATAGGATCTAATGAAGGAACACCAGATTGTAGCAACCAACGAAGATTTGTTTCCATCGCTTCTGCTGTTTTGGTATTATTTTCATCTTCAGGGTCATCTAAAATTAATAAAGTAGGACGTTGGTTTCCATGTTTGATACCACGTATTTGCTGTCCAGTACCCTTGCATATAATAACGCTACCATCTTTTAGTTCTATCTCAGCGTTTGACCATTTACGTGCAGATTGCATTCCCCAATATCCAAAAAAGTGTCTAAACTCTTGAGAATAGTCTAATACGTCTTTTATTGTTCCTAACAACTTGGTAGCGTGTCCTTGTGTTCTAGATACTAATACAATAACCTTAGGACCCTTATCAAACATAAGGTGATATAATGGATATACGCCTGCCACAATACTAGACTTAGCATGACCTCTTGGAGCAATAATATTAATTTGTTTTTCATCTCTATGTAATTCTTCTATAATGTCGTAATGAAACTTTGGAGATTCACTGCTAAACATGTTGGGCATTACCATACGCCCAAATAACAACATATCCTGTTGCATTTCAAGTAATAACTTCTTTTTATCCACGCAATCTTACTGGTTCTACAATAATATTCATATCTCTAGCTACTTCAAACATTGTTGTCATAAATAACGTTAAATCATCATCATTCTTCGTTCTGATCTTCACGTATTTCGTCAACTTCGCTGATTTTAGTGGCTTTGAGTTTTTTTCTTTGCTCTTCATAGTTTGCCTCAATTTGATGTGTCATATCAACCTCCAAGGACTCTGTCACCTGTTTTGTCTTAGGTGCCATATCTAAAAATATAGATAATTCTTTTGCAGCACGTATCATGTCTGCACTACTTTCTTTAACTTTTGCTACTTCAATAGCATCTTTAATAGTATCTAACACAAAACCTTCATCTACACCCTTTTCTGTTAGTATTTCTTTTAATTTTTCTTCAATCATTCGTTTTGCCTCTTTACTTTTCAATAATTTTTTAACAGCTATAGCGGGGTTTTTTTGGTCAGGCCTGTATATTTTACCTATTTTATCGAGATCTGGCGGTAAACCTGCCATTTTGCACGTTAAATAAGCATCTATAGCAAGCTTTGCTCTGCTTGTTTTTGCTTCTAACTCACTATATGGCTTAGTAGACACATTAGAATAGTTGCTTGATGCATAATGCGGTTCAAACTCTAACCTCCTGTGTTTGCCAAGCCATTGACGACCAAATGGATAAACCATTTCAGTGTTAGTAGCATAGTCATTACGAGCAATACACTCAGAAACATAATTATCGTCACTAATACCATACTCCCCAGGACTACATTCTTGCCAATGCTTATAGCATATTCCAAGTTCATCTGCTTCAATGTCTGTGTATACGCCATAGTTTTTTGGCTCATAGTTATTTATCTTTAGCTTCTTTGTTATCTTGATCATCTTTTTTAGGTTCTTTATAATTTTTTTCCAAATATTTTACAAAATCGTCTTTATCGCCTTTCATCTTTATATATTCGTCTAGGGCCCTATCGCCGTTGAAAACATGTTGCTTCAACTGTTCTAATTGTACTGCAATAGCTGCCATAGTGCTAATTAATTCTTTTGCTGTAGGTTTTTTCTTTTTATTTATAGCCATTATTCCTCATCACGTGTTATCATATCGTTTACTTCGCTAATACCATGTGCAAGTTCTAGTATATCTTGATAAGCTTGGTCAGATACTTTTTGTATAGTAACCATATCAAGCTTATTCAGACGTAACCGTACTCTTTTTCTGTATACATCTAAAAACAACGCATCTATAGTGGTATAATAGTCTTTATTCTTCTTTGCTAATAGATCTTTGGTAGTGTTTTCTCTACCTTCTTTATTTATTTTAGGTAAGGTAGATACTACAAAATTGTAGTTATCCTTAGCAATTAGGGTTTTATACTTTCCCTGCTCTATTTCTAACAAAATATTATCTTTCAAACTTTCCATTAACGTTAATCCTTTACGTAATTAATTATCTTAAATAATTAATGTATCTCTTAACGTTAATATTAACGTTAATACCATACACTATTTAATCTAAATCTCTATCTGCTCTAATTAAAACACCTAATTCTAATGCTTCTTTCGTAACATTAATTTCTACTTCAGCCATCATCATTTCTTTTAGTTTCTGAACGTCAGGATTTGTAGGATCTACGGGTACTTTTTCCCATTCTTGCCCATTCCAACGCTCAAAAAACTCCGCATTAGCAATAGCTTTAATAATATCTTTAGGTAATTTTTTAACCATAGTTATAAAATAAGTCCAATATTTCAAAAATGCAACTAGAATGTGTGTGGGAGATATATATACAACCTACACCGCCCCGAAAGACAATTAATTTACACATTTTAGTTGAAAATTAATCTGATTAAATTAATTGTCCTCACGGGGCTGGCTACGGTTGCCTCACCTCAGTCCTTTCTTGCGAAAGGTTCTAGCTATAATATTAATTAATTAATGAAAGGTTAAACAAAATGGCTAAATTTAATAGAAGTAAAGTTAGTAAAGATAAACTTGCGGATACAAGCGATTTTTATATATTCTCATTTGATTCTAGGGCAAAAGAAATCGAAAATGTTTCTTGTCCTATAAATGAAATAGGCGGTCGTTTATCGCAAGGTTTAGAAGTCAGATTTACATTTAATCCCGATGAATGGGATAATGCTAGATATGATGAATTTCTTGCTAATGAATTAGTTGCTTATGATGTTAAATTAACTAAATCTGAAACTCAAAATGGTTGGTTTAAATCATTAGTTCTAGTTAAATCATAAAGTGTTTGGTGTCTATTCTACATTGTTAGGATAGGCACCTTCTCTTTTCTTTATTAATACCATACACAAAAAACGTGTATACAACTAAAAAACGAGGTAAAAAATGTATATATATTATCCGCACTTGCGTAAAGATAGATTAAAAATGATACAAAGAATTTTTGAAGTAAATGGTTATACAATGACTTTGAAAGATATAACCAATAGATACAATACTAAAAAAAGTCAATATGGATTTATTTGTAAATACAGACATAATCCAAATATGTTGAAAGGAACATAAAATGAAGGTAGAAACTACAATTAATGAGGTAAAACATGGTTGTCGACAAGCCCAAAACGACATCATTAATATTAACAAAGGGCAGGCTAATTTTGTATTGCTATTTTCTGATAGTGAAAAACAGATTGCAGACATGCATTCAATCATTACAGAAAGTGAACACAACAATACTAATTCTAGATCCTATATAGCAATACAGAATTAGTTTACATTGCGGTGTCTTATAGTTACCTCGTAAGGCATCGCAAACTTTAAAATTATCTTATTATCACCATCAAAATGGAGGTGATTTATAATGAGATAATATAAAGGGTGTATAATTTAGTATTTGACAACCTCTACTGCGGATATGTTAAATCAATATAAATCTAGATTATTACATACCAATTTGGTTGTTTATAGGCATGGCGTCGTTGTGATGCCGCAATAATAGTGAGTAATTGCTACGATTGAATTGTCTATAGACAGCCAAAACATAATTAAAAAATAACAACTAACATGGAGTAAAAAATGATAATAGGAAGCGATAAACAAATACATAAATTTAAAAACGAAGTGGATGAAACAGAAAAAAGATTAGGTCATCCAATCAAAATATATAAAGATGACATTGATAAGGATTTTGAAAAAATAGATTTACCTGATTATACAATTATAATGTTAGGTAAACTATTAAATTATATTTGTCATAGACAATATCTTGAAAAGATATCAGCAAAAGATATTGATACATGGCACAATCATGATGTATATGTAAAATTTGGTGATTATGACAAAGATAAAGTAAAAACTAGAGCATTAAAAAACGTAAAAGACAAACAAATTCAATTTGATGATTTAATATATAAATTCAGGTCTAGAGATATAAATCAAGAAACAAGAACTAAACTTAATGATTTAATATTCTCTGAATTATCTTTTAAGAAAATACCACTTGTTAAAACTACATTAGGTAACCTTGTTTCAAATAGATATATGAATACAAGTTATTTAATAGATGGTCAATTACGACAAAGAGGTTGTTCTTCTGGTATATTTGATTGTGATATGTGTTTTAATGAATATATAATAATACCAATAGAAATAATATTACAATTAGATGAAAGACAATCAATATTGTTTCGTAAAGAAGCATACAGAAACAATCAATATGATCCAAACAGTTCAATGAGTTACTTATGGAGAGAGGAGGATATGTAATGATGGACTTAATAATATTTCTTTGTTTTGTATTATTTATGGTTTTAGCAGTGTGCTGCATACAAGCAATAGAAATTACACGATTAAAAGCAAAAAATAATTATCTAAAAAAATTAAATGAAAATTATTTAATGCATAGCAATAATTCTCATTTAGATAATGATTTAATTGCAAATGAAAACGAGGTTCTATGAAATATTTACATGAAGCATTAGTTTCATTTGATGAATTTCATAGAATACTTAATACTATGCGTTATACAGACGCAATAGAAGAATATATGACAGTAGATAGGGTTAATGAAGAATGGATAAAAGATAACAATTTAATAGCAAAAGTGCCTATAAGGGCAATAAAGTCTATTAAACCATTTCGTGGTAGTTATTATTATCCTAATGAAACAATGATTGTTAATTTTCATAAACCCTATCATGTCTATAATGATGGCATACGAATAACTTCTAACGATTTGGTGTCTATGATACATAGGAAAAAAAAATTTCAAATGTTAGATATACATAGAAAAAAAAGATATTTGTATGTAAAATTAAGTGAGGAGTAATGAAAAAAAATGGAAATAATAAAATTCGTCTTAGTGCTCGCAGTAAGCGGAATAGTATTGTGGGTGCTAAACACAAAATAAAGAAGATGACAAAAAACAAAAAAAAATTTAATGATTTTATATTAGACAAAGTAATGGATGATATAGAATCATGGCGTTAGTTGTTATCTTCCTTTCGGTAACAAAGGTGGCTACAGCAATGTGGCCACCACAAATTTGGAGGATATATGCAACATTATTGGTATGATGCTGATGCAGATATTAGGTATACAGCATGCTTACAGTCTGGTGAATTATTGTTAATGCTTATTTTAACAGTAATTGCATGGGAAACAATAAAATACATATTGTTAAAATTAAAATGATTATTAAATACGATAAAAATAGAAATCCATACGTTTACAGTAAACATGGTGTAAAAATAACTAATAAATGGCGTAAAGAAACAGCAGAATACTTTCGTAAAAAGTATGGTTGCTGGTACATATTTAATGGAACTTCTTTACATAACAGTAAAAATACATGGATTGAAAGGTACAGGAAAAAGGAAGTATGAGTTCAAGTAACAATGATATGATACTTAAAGATGTAATGGATTCAATTAAAAAATCTGGTGAACAACTAGAAGCAGAAAAAACTATTACATGGGAAGATTTAGGTGATATACAAGCAAAATTAGTCAAAATTTTATCAGAAAGACTTAAAACTGGTGCTAAAAAATATCATCAAGAACTACCAATATTTACGATTGAAGACAAAGATCGTGATAATTTGTTTGAATGCGAACAAGAAATATTAGATGCACTAAATTATAGCAGTGCTGGTCGCATGAAAGCAGCAGAATTTGTAGATAAACATAAACAAAATGATTATCGAATACAAATGACAAGGGTTATTGCCCATCTATGTTATGCTTTTTTCAATTTAAAGAAAGCGCAACAAATAGAAAATAATATTAATATTAATAATAGAACCCCCGAAGGAGGTATATAATGGCAGATAATGGTCTTACCATTCGTCTAATGTATGGTTCAGCTAATTTTGCTGAAACATCATTACCATCTAACGTAACAACAGTAGCACACTTAAAACAACATTTAGGTAATGTTCCTGCTAATGCGTCAGTAAATATCAATCAAACAGTCGTTATGGATGATAGTACTGAATTAACAGATGGTGCTTCAGTTGCAATCGTTGCTAGTAATAAAACTGGCGGCGTTCCAGCTGTAGCTTAATAAAAACCGTAAAGGGCTAACACAAATCCTTACTACTCTTCTTTAATCAGTTAGAATATCTCATTGCGATTGATGACCTCGTCTCAATCAAAAAGTAAGTTGATAGTTAGCCCTTTACATTAACTTGTAAAGGTAAAAAATGAAATTAGAAATAGAAAATTGGAAACCTGATATTCAAGCTATTGCAGATAATATTAGGTTAGGTCCTCAAAGAGATATATTAAATCTTGTTGATGACATAAACAGAAGATACATATGTACTACATGGATCTCTGGAAATAGAAGTTATTTACGTGATGATTCTATAAAACCGATTGGAGTAACACCTAAATTTAGATTTAAAGCGGGTTACAGAAAATCAATCGTAGATACACTTGTAAGCAGGTTTCATCAATATGATAAACCTGGTTCATTGGAAACTTTATTTAGTAGGAATCACAATACTACATATTCACGAGAAGGATTTCAAGATTTAGTATTACAATTAAATACTAAAATGAAAGATTATCGTGCAAGCGGTTTACAATGGCAAGATAACTCAGAAGTTCTTAAAGAAGCAATTAATGTTATGATGAATAAAATTAATGAACAGAAAGAACTAATAGAGAATATTAATGCCGATAAAGACAATAACTTCACATGTGAATTAGATATTTACACAGCTGATGTTAATAATTTATGGGATGGTACACAGTTTAGTAATGGACTACCAGATGATATAACACAAGAAACAATAGATACAATAGAGTGGGAAACTTCTATGATTGTATTTAATGTTCATATCAAAAATCCTAAATTACGTTTTGTTAAACGTCCTAGCGATGAATCTTCAAGTAATCCATTGCAAACACCTGGTGATGTTGAATATTTAGGTGAATTAGAAGTACCTGATATTAATTTATCATTTGGTATAAATATACAAGAATGGTTAAATACTTTAATTAATCAATGTATGGATATAAGTGAAATTGGTACTCATAACTTTTCATCAAATAGATCAAGAGTGAATAGCACTTACAGTGTAGCAAGTCAACGCAGTATTTATGTGCAAAATCTATACAAATCTGCTAAATGGCATGGTGAAATGAAAGCAGCTAGTAATAGATATTTAGCAATAGGTCCTGGATCATCACCAATGAATAGAGCTGTAGTATCATTTCCTTACATTAGCGTTAATGATGAAGCTAGGGAATTTACACATATGACTGGTCAAGAAGATTTGCATGGTGTATGTTATGGCGAATTAGACACAGCAATAAATTCAAATTTATTACAATTAGAATTTACAGATTTGCTAATGTTTATACCAGCATGGCTAACATGGAATTGCAATACATCAAATCCTTTGAATGGCATATCAAAACTTACATTAGTAGCAGATAAACGACTTTCTAAAGAAGCGTGGGAAGCTATAGGTTTTGATACATTTGATAGACATATGAGATTATGTGATTTATTCGCAGCACATGTTCCTACTTACGAACGCTACGGTGGTACTAGAAATTCAATGGAAGAATCATTATTACAACAAATGGAACTATTTATAGACGGTTTCTATGCTAATAATGAAAGTCATGAAAGAGCATTTCTTTTAGAGTCTATGAGAAATATATATGGATATGATCATAGAGAAGCAAGAGATGTATTTGACGCTGCTACTGAATTAAATGGTAGACAAAACGGTATGTTACAAATCATTTTAGAACATTATATCAATGCTAATTATGCAATGCAAGAATATGTTGAAAATGATTGTTATTACTGGAAAGACACCACAAGAGCTGACGAATTTGAAGAAGTCATGAATTATTTATGTGGTGAAGGAAAGTCTCTAACAGAACAAGTAGAACAACTTGAAGAAGATTTGTTTGAAATGAATCATCCAACTGGCGAACAAGAATCACAATTTGAAGAACCTACTGATGATGATATTGATAGAGATGTACGTGAACGAGAAATGGCAATATGGGTAGCAACCAGAGGAGGTCACAATGGCTAATTTCTATATAAGTCATAAAGATTGGTCAAAGTTGCAAAACTTTGCTCAATATGCTTATGATGAATATAAATCAGAAATAGGTGGATTTCTCATAGCTGAACAAGATGAAAATAATAAATGGAAAATACATAAACCTGTAATACTAAAACAAGAAATTAGTGGTGGTAATACAGTAATAGATAAAGATGCATTAGCCCAATATTATGTTGAAACAGCTATGAAAATGAAAAACAAACCGTTTCAATTCGTATGGTGGCACAGTCATCATGAAATGGCAGTATTCTGGTCTTCGACAGATTTAACTGCTATAGATGAATTTAGTAATGGACAAATGTCTATATCTCTTGTTATTAATTTAAAACAAGAGTATAAATTACGAGTTAATTTATGGCATCCATACAAAATGCATCAAGACGTAGAAATGGATATTATTAACAAACCAGCAAAAAAATCAATACCAAAAAGTATTGTTAAACAAGTTGATGAATTGTGTGATAAACCAACATATGATGTAATTGATACAACCAAATACAAATATGATGGTAATAACTGTTTTACTTCTTCTAATTACAAACAATTAAATATGTTTGGAAAAGATGATGATCCAGAAATGACACAATTAGAATCAGAAGTTGATAATGTTCTATTAGATTATTTAACTAATTTTGATATGGATGAATACAAAACATCTATAAATAAGTTGAATAATAGACTTACAAAAGCAAAAAGTGAATTAAGAGTTGGTCTTGTTGATAAATCAGATGAACAATTCTTACATCAAGCCATAATACAATTTGACGCAGACTTTTGGATACATCCAAAAAATGTTCAATGGGCATTTTTAGATAAATGTATAGAAAGTGAATTAGATTGTGAAGATATGGGTGCTTATGATGTGATAGATTACAATAACAGCTTTAAAGGAGGTATCGATGTTAAGTCAAAGATATAGTAGTATTGTAAGTACATTTCATGAATATACATATCATATATTAGGTTGCGGTGCTATTGGTAGTGCCGCAGCTACTCAGATAGTTAGAATGGGTGGCACACAACTAAAATTATATGATATGGATTATGTCAGTGATGAAAATCTTGGCGTATCTATGTTTCGTGTTGAAGACTTGAAAAAGCCTAAAACAGAAGCATTGGAATTAATATGTAAAACAATTAATCCATTAGTAGATATACAATGTTTTACAAAAAGGTTCGATAATTACATACCAAGTATTGAAGGTAATGATATTATTATCTTAGGTTTCGATAGCATGCAGTCTCGTTTAGAAGCCGTAGAAATAATATGCAAAATCAAAAAACCATTTTTACTTATTGATGGTCGTATGGGTGCAGAACATTACCAACAATATGTATTAGAACAACCTACATTATCTAAATATAAATCAACATGGTATTCAGATGATGAAGGAAGTGAAGAGCCTTGTAATGCAAAAGCAACATCTTATTGTAGTAATATGTCTGGTAGTTTTATAGCAAATTCTATTAGGAAAGTGTTAACAGAACAACCATACAATAAACAAATGGATTTCCATTTTCCTACAATGATGTTGAGAGTTAAATAATTAAGGTTTTTTGTTATTTTCCTTGATTGTTATATGTCCAGCACGATATAATCTTCTTAAATTGTGTTGGACATTAACTCTTTTTGTTGTATATTAGCGCACTAAAAAAATTTAATATTAACTTAAACTGGAGAAATTAAAATGGGATTTAATATAAAAGACTATACATTAGTCAAAGATCGACTTGTCGCATTTCGTGATGAGTTTCCATTATCAAGTATTACTACTGAATTAATTAGCGTAAATAATATTGTAGATTCACCAACAGGTGATTATGCTAATGAATACATAGTAAAAGCTACAGTAATACCAAATCCACTACAAGAACCAGAAGTATCTTACACTGGCTTAGCAGCTGAAAGAGATAACACTGGGTTTGTAAATAAAAGTTCAGCAATAGAAAATTGTGAAACCTCAGCAGTAGGTAGAGCATTAGCATTTGCTGGATTTGGTGGTGATGTGCAATTTGCAAGTGCAGAAGAATTAATAAATGCAAAAACAGCACAATCAAAATCTGCTTTAACAGGTGATTTATTAGAAGTAATGGACAACCTATTTAAAGTAGCAGTTCCACATTTAACTGAAGAACAACAAAAAACATATAGAGATAGACGTAGTTCTGGATATTATGATACTAAAGTTAAATGGCGTAAAACTGTAGATGGTTTTATAACTTTATCTAAACCACAAGAAACTAAACCTAAAAATAGTAAGGAGGTTAAAAAAGTTGGAAAAGCCAAAAGAAAAAAGGATGCCTAGTGAGCATAGAATATCTGGATTAGAACCAGGTGAAATACAAACTATATCAAACGATTTTGGTGAATTTATATTGATAAGATTGCCATTCAAAGAGGCTGATTATGGATATAAATTCATTGATGATAAAAAAGTCATTGATGCAGTAGAAAATCATTGTCAAGAACATAATGATATAATGATTGATGCTGTCAATGAAAAGACAAACGATTACATGGAGGATAGCAAATAATGGCTATTACAGGAACTAAAGTTGCTAATAGTGGCAGCAATAATAATAACTACTTTATAAACAAATGTAAAGTTACTGAAGTAATTCAACAAGATTCACAATACAATGATACAACATTAAAAGTTACATTGGAAGATGAAAGAAACGGGTATAGTTATACTTGTTTTATAAATCAAAACTTTGAAAAAGATACAAATGGTATTGTAACTGATTTAAAGTTTCCAGATGATGTAAATACATTGTATTTAGCAGCTGGTAAAGACTTAAATGTATCAGATGTAGGTGAAATCAATGTAGATGTATTAAAAGATGCAGAAGTTGCATGTTTGAGTTATGAATCTACAGGTAAATACAAAAGAGCAATCTGGAGTGTAATGTCGTCTTGGGATAAAACTGATGACTTGGAAGCTAAATTTAAAGCACAAGTAGCAAAAGGATATCCTAAAAATTACAAGAAAAGTACAGGTTCTGTTGGCGTACCAGAAATAAAAGAACAAACTGATCTTGATGACTTGCCATTCTAATGACTGCTAAAAAAATAGTTCTTTTATGGTTATCAAACCAGCTTAAGAACAGATCTAAAGTCTTCTATAGTTACGATTTTGAAAATCAAATAGGTAATTATGGAAGACTTGCTCATCAAAAAGTACATACGCCAAGTACTTATAGTAGAGCATTTAGAGCTATTCGTTCAAGTAATGATTTAGAACGAATGGGCTTAACATTAACAGAAATAGAATCGAAAGGTAATGCAAAAGGATGGAAAATAGCAAAGCTATCGTAGAAATTGTAATAGGTGAAATCAAAAACAGAAATGTTGTTGATGACATGACAAATTACAATGTTCTTATAGAGAATAATGCATTTAAAAAAGAAATGTATCGTTCTTACTATCATTTTGACGATTCATTTCGTGAACATGTAGAAGAAACTGGTTCTGTAAAAGGATATCAGGGTGCTTGTTATATTGATTATATACATTTAGATATTGACAAAGGTGAAATAGATGATAAATCTTTTAATCCTTATGTTATGCAATGTTTATCTGAATTATTAGATAAAGGTGTTATGGCAGAAGATATCAATGTATGGTTTAGTGGCAGTGGATATCATATTAAAATTAAAAATGTATTTGGTTTACAACCAAGTAAAGAATTACATACAAAATTAAAATTAACATTAGAAAAACATTTTAGTTTTGGTGATTCTATATATGATAAGACACGTATTATTCGTAGTGAATGGTCTTTAAATACCAAAACAGGTTTATATAAAGTATTTATTCCTATGAATTTGTTGCAAGATTATAGTTATAATGATATAAAAAAGTTTGCAAGCAGTAAAACAGCATACAATAGATGGTCTAAAAAATATGACGGATTTTATGATAGTAAATTCATGAAAAATGACATACAATTTGATCCATATTTACAATCAATGATAGTTGCATCTCCTACGCTAGCACCAGTAACTAATGGTAATAGTAGAAAAGGTGATGTATCAAACGTTGTTTCTTGTATGCAACATGTTTACAACGAAGGACCCGTAAAGGGTTCTCGTAATATGAAATTGATGCGTATGGCTAGTTCATACAAACGTTCTGGTGTGCCTTATTTAGTAGCTTTAAATGGTTTATTAACATGGGCAAACGGAACATTACCAGATAATGAAGTAATAAGATCTGTAGGTAACACTTATGAAGGCAATTATGTTTATAGTTGTAAAGATCATATTATGGCAGAATATTGCGACCCAAAATGTGTATACTTTAAAAACAAAGATTTTGTTTTAGAAATCAATAGTATTGATATATTAGAACAAAACTTAAGAAATTACATTAATGACGATCTAACAGAACGTTCTATTGATGTAGGTAATATGTTTAGTATGCCATCATATAACTTTAAACCAGGGGAGCTAGTCGTATTTTCTGGTGATACAGGTATGGGTAAATCAGCATTTGTTCAATATGTGGTAACAAAGGCAATGAAAAATGTATTGTATCTATCATTAGAAATGAAAGAAGAACTTACCTTCAGACGTTTCGGTCAGATGGCTATAGGTAAAACACAAGAATGGATCAATAATAAATATAAAACAGATCCAGAGTTTACATTAAAAGATAAGTTAGAACACATACAACTTATGACTATAGCACCAAGGATAGATTCAATAAAGAAAATAGTTGCAGAATATCAACCAAATGTATTAGTAATAGATACAGCTGATGAAGTACAAGTAGACTTCAACAGAGGTGAAATAGAAAAACAAAATATTGTTATTGATGGGTTAAAACAAATAGCTCAAAAAAATAATATTATAATTATTGCTGTTTCACACCTTAATAAGACAAGTGCTGCTAGTAATGTAGTAGCATTGCATTCTTTAAAAGGTTCATCTAATCTAGTACAAAAAGCGGATAAAGTATTAGTTATCAAAGGTGAAAGAACAGAAAAAGTAAGAACTATATCTTCTGAAAAATCAAGAGATGAAGATCGTTTTGAAATGACTGTATTCTTTAACACTGATAATTTTACATTTCGTAAACTAAATGAAAGTTAAATATGTTTAAAACAATAAACTTCAAAAGCAAAAGTATGAAAACTGAAACTTGGGGATTTGAATTATTCTTTTTCAAGTTTCTAGTTAGGTATTCAGAATTTGCTGGCTATTTAATTACATTAACTTTTTATGTATGGCAATTAAAATGTAGCTTTTCTTTTGGTTTTGAATCAAAAGATAAAGTTATGTCTAACACCAAAGGCATGGAAGGTACAATGTATGACGCATAAAAACAAGATACGTGGTAACAATCTTGAACGTGAATGTGTTAATGCAGCTAAAGATGCTGGGCTCTCTGCAAAGAGGGCCTATGCCTCTGACGGTAGAGCATTAGGCAAATCAGAACAAGTAGATTGTTTGGTAGAAAGATATACTATACAGGCTAAACGTAAGAAAAAAATAGCACAATGGTTATATCCAGATTATCACAATGATGATGTAGACATAGTTGTTACACGTATGGATAGAAAAGAAGCATTAGCTATATTACCATATAGCGAGTGGATTAGATTAATTAAAATTGAAAAGGAGTATCTTGATGGCAAAGATAAGTCTAAGTGAAAAAGAAGGTGTTATGATAATTAAACTTGCAACAAAAATTATCAAAGCATTAGAAGAAAATTTGAAAGAAGAAAGACGTACTAAAACTATACGTAAATCTGAAGATGTTAATGATAATACTGAGGGTTATGTAAATGCAAGTGGAGGCTATGAGTAATGGCAAAAGAAAAAGTAAATAAAAACTTTTTAGATTTTTACAATCCAGCTGAACTAATGGTTGTAAAGGCTGCCCTTTTGAATTATAGAAAGGCACCTTTCGTTGGTGAAACTGAAAAAGAAATGATTGAAGAAATACTTAAAAGAATTAATCAAGATAATTAATATTATCCCCCCGATATTAACACGCTTTAAAAGGAAGCGGGTAGGTGAAAATCCTATTTACCTTTATAAAGCAAATACACTTGGTTGGCACTGATGTATATAATATATTAACTAGGGGGGATAAGATTGGAGATAAAATGCAAGATGATGCTTGGGATATAAGAAAAGAAGGAAATTTAAATAAAGGTAATATTGTATTTACTAAAGAAATAAAAGAAATGGTAGATAGTATTAAAAACTGTGGTCCAAAAAAAATAGAAGAAGATCCAGGTTTTTTAGTCTGTATTGTATGCAATACTGGTAGTAATCCTACAGGAGAAACTTTTGAATGTGGAGATATATTTGTAGGATATTGTCAAGGATGTGGAGATCACGGTGAATTTGTTTATGAAAGAGACTTATAGTTTGTTTAACCTAAAAGCTAGATTACTGTAATGGTAGTCTAGCTGCCCTTTTTTTAAAACACTTCAATACGATTACAAAACTGCAACTACTCTATTTCTGTTTCTTCTTCTTCTTCTGGTTCTGGTTTATTTAATATTCTACCTACCTGATGTACTGGTATTCCAAACATAAATTCTCCAAACATAGGAGGAGCATCGTAAACTCTTAATACATCTCTTCCTAACCTACCAAAAGGCAATGCTGTTGCAAATGTATATTTCCAAAATGGTTCCCAATCATTATTAATTAAACTAGTCATAGGACTTAGAATAAATCTAGCTCCTGGTGGCGTTATAATACCAAGAGGTGATAGCAAAGGATGTCCATACTGGTTATAGAATGCACGTTCTCTTTGTTCTTTATCGCCAAACATTAAATGAGAAAAGTCTACTGCCCAGTTCATAGGAGGTGATAAAGCATATTCAAATATACTTGCAGCAAACACAGTTCCTAAAGCTGCTACCATTAAATCTGCACTTAACTGTCTTTCAAATCTTTTGTTAGCTTCAAAATCTCCATAGCCTTCTGTCATCATTCTATCAGTAATAATATTTGCTCTTCTTCTAATACTATTCCAACTATAAGGATGAAATCTTGTCATCATTCTACCAAAAGCTGTGTTACTGAATCCAGGTCTATTTGTTGCGTGATATATAAATTGAGTAGCTTCAATACCTTTTTCTGCATATTCTAATAAAAATTGTTCGTTTACTTCTACTCTGCCTCTAGTATCTGTAAATAACTCTCTTGCTTTAATATAGTGTGCTATAGCAGTTTTCATACGCAAGTGTCTTTCAGTAGTACGCATAAAATAAGCACCTTTTTCTACCATCCATTTACCAATATTATATTTTTTAGCTGCTTCACCCATAGTAAGACGAACTTCTTCATCTCTTAATTTTTTATTTTTCTTATTTAATTCTTTGTCTTTAGTATATATTGGTAATTCTTTAAATTTTCTTTCTAATATTTTACCAACTTCATTACTAAATTCTTTCCAACTTGTATCACCAGGGGGTTTCATTTGCACTAATTCAGATTGAATATTAGCATCTAAAAATCCAAATTGTTCAAAATATCTGTGAACATCATTAATAGTTTTAATAGGCTCATCTATAAATTTTCCTTCTTTTGCACTAAATCTTTTATATGTTTTATTAGCAAAAACATCATTTACTAAATATGCTTCATCGAAAGATTTAAACCAATAATCAAAACCAACATCGGTAATTAAATTAGTAGTACCACCATACAGATTAGCAACAGCAGATTTAGGGTGTGCTAACAATGACATCATTTCAAACTTACCTTCCATATCAGATATCCAATTTAACTTCGATAACATAGCTCTATGTCTAGCACTTGGATCTTTTGGTAAATCTTTCATAATTTGTATTTTATTGTCAGTTAATCTTCCTAATAATTTATTTGCTCTTTGTTCAAGCCTTAACATAAAATTACCAACCGTCTCTTCACTGTAAAAATTTCTAAAAGACTTGTTCATATGAACTATGTCTATATTTCTTTTATTTATTTTATCAAGATACCTACCTTCTTCATCTTTAGCATATATAAAATCGTCTCTATTTCTATTTGTTCTTAATCTTATTTCACCTAATCTACTTTTTGTAGGATCATATTTAATAGTTCTTTGAAATGTTCCTTTTCTAGATCTTAAAACAATTTCTTGTTCAGCATAATCAATTAATTTAATTTCGTCTCTTCTTATTTCAGTGCCTTCTAAATCTACAAATTTACCATATAAAGCATCACGCATGGCTTTTTGTTTTTTATTTAAAGTACGTTTGTATTTTTTTTCTAAACTAGCTAATGCTCTAGCTTTTTCTTTAGCTTTTCTTTTACTTTTATTTATTTTTAAAACATTCAATTCATAAGTTTCTTTAAGTTCTGCTATTTTACTTTTATTCATTAATTCTTTTTCTATATCTCTAATTTCTGCTTCGTTAGGTCTTGTGTACATTCTAAAATCATTAATAAGTTTTTTATCTACAATATCATATCCAGGATTTTCACTTAAGAAATGTATACTATAATTACTATCTCCAAATTTTTTTAATATATTCATATCTTTTTCACTTACACCATACAATTCAAAATTACGTATACTAGGCATATTCATATATCCTCTAGCAATATCTATAAGTTTATGGTGCCATGCTCTACCAACTTCTGGATCTATTCTTTTATTACCAGCTAATGAATTATTTTTAAAGTGTCTAATTAACAGCCTTGTAGAAAGATGTGCTTGCTGCCCAGTAACTCCTTGAGTACTAGTTTTTAAATACTTTCTATATGCTTCTAAAGAAGTATCATACCCTTCAACTGGTATTGCTGTTCTTCTGCCTGCGTGTACAGGAGGAGAACCTCCAGCAGAATCTTTTAAATGACTTCTTCTAGCTAAATTATTTACTCTATGTTCAGAAACTTCATCATACATAGGATTGTTATATCTTTCTGGATTGTCTAATAATTTTTCTACCATATTGCGATACAATTTTTCTACTGCTTGACGATGACTTATCATACCGTCTTCAACTCTTTGTGCTAAATCTGGATTTTCTTTCATAATTTCTGGAACAGTAATAGCTTCTTTTTTATTAAATCTTCCTACAATATCCCCTTTCAAATATGCTTCAATGTCTATCTCTTTATATTCTTTATATACTTCTCCAGTTTTCTTATTAACTAACTCACCAAAATATCTTAAAGATTCTCTAGGTACATGTTCTTGTTGTATAAATTCTGTTTTTTGCTTAGTAGCATCTTGTCCCATAAGAGGATGGTATTGTTTACTAAATCTTTTACCATCTATTTCTTCACCGCCAATGTAACCAGTTTTTTGATCACGAGCTCTACTTCTATTGCTATTTCTAATAAAATCTTGCATTTCATCTATTAGCAATTTTCCTTTTTTATTTTTTTCTGTAGACAATCTTTTATAGTTCAATCCAAAAGAACCGTCTGCTAATACAGTACCATACTTTGCTTCGACTATATCTAATAAATTTAATTGAAAATCTATCCATTGTAAGTCATCTATATGAAAATGTTTTCTTACTGTTTCTTTTCCTTCTTGTAATCTTTTATCTTGTAAATTAACATCGTTAATAAACTTTACACGCTCAGGAACTATTACACCATATTTATTAAAAAACGTTTCTGACAATGCAACATGTGGATAATATACATCGTTTTTTGTTAATCTTTTATCAGTAGGTATATTAAAAAAAGTATTATAATCAAAAAATCCATCTTTTGCAAAACCCATTGTTTGAATCCTTTTTGGTGTTAACATATTAGATAATGTCTCCCAATTACTTTCATACAATAACTCATATGCTTCAGTCATAGTAGGTGTTTGTATATTATCTTTAATATATTCTACCATTTCTCTAGGAGTTGCTCTACGTTTTTTATCTTTTTTACGACTAATAACTTCAAACTCTAACCCTTCAGGTAATGCATCTAATTTTTTTCTAGCTTCAGTTACATTTTTTATTAAATTTTCTAAACTAATATTATGTTCTGTATCTCTTGGTGGCTTTGCACTAGATATTGGATCTGTTCCTTTTAACCCTAATTGTCTTTCGTAAGCTGCAACTTCTTCTATAATATCTCTATACTTATTATATTTTGCTTGGTCTTCTGTTCTTATAGCATCTAATCTTCCATTAAATTCTGCTTCCATAGAATCAAATAAAGTATTTTGAGCTTTACTACGTTTACCAACAGCTTCTGCCATTTGTTCTATTGTATTAGTAGGATATATAATACCTTCTTCTCTAAATTTTCCGTTTTTTGGTCTAGTGATAGTTTCAATTTTAAAAGCAGCTTTTTCTACTTTTCTCATCATTTTACCTTGTTGAGATGGAAACTGTAAATCTGTAACCCAACTTGGAGGCATTAGTTTGTTGCCAGTTTTCTTTTCAATTTCTTTTAACTGTTTAACATACTTCTTATGTAAAGTGTTTCTAGTACCATACTCAATCCACGTATCTGTGTACATATTAGTTAACATGTTATTTAAAACACGTAAATGTGTCCAATCTATATTTTCAATACCTTTTTTATTTACAACATCTAATTTTTGAAACAACTTTAAATACATGCTTGACAATTCAATTACACTTGGAGTGTTTCCATTTTTTAACATTGTATAAATTAAATCACTGAATCTGTCTAATTCTTTTTCAACAACCTTAGAGTTTAATTTATATCCTTTAATCTTCTTTTCCATAGAAGAAGACATGTCATTTAATTCTTTTCTAAAGTTATCAGCTGTAGATAACGTTTCCCATGGTATTAAATCTGTAGTAAATTTGCTTGTATTTTTTACTTGATTGTTTACTTCTCTACCAGGACCATCTATATCTGTATACTCTAACGGCTCTACAACTCCCATAACTTTCATTATTTTAGCAGTTCTTTTAGCCTCTTCTACTGGTTGTAAACTTTCTAAAACTTTTGTTTCAAATCTTGCAATGTCTTTTTTAACTTTACTAGATATAGCACCATTGCGCATCATATTGTCAGGACCATCAGGTGCAAAGTTTCTAGCTTCATATTCCATAGCACTTAATGTATTGCGCAATTTATTCCATCTACGTCTATCGTCCTTGCTCCACATATCTGGATTATTTTTATGATTAATTCTAGGTTTTTTTTGATTTCCTCCGTAATAATTTCTTAATAACGCAAGTTTACTTTCAACAGATCTAAAAACTTGTTGTCTTTTAGCTTGAAATTCTTTTTGTGCTCCAGTCAAAGTATTAAAGTTCAACTCTATAAAAGGATTAGCTTCATGCCAATATTCAAATAACTCTACAACTCTTTTATTAATTTTTGCTTCTACCTTAGGAGGCAAAGTGCCTTGTGTTCCTTTTGTATAAAAGTTTTGCAATTCTTTCTTTAACATTTCTTTAGCAGTAAATACCATTTCTGGGTAAGACATCTGATTTGGATTGTTTTTAGACCTTGATTTATATTTTTTTATAGAAGCTAAAGGTTGTCCGCTATACATAAATTTATGTTGTTGTGTTATATGAATTAACTCCCTAACAAAACTTTCTAATTGTCTGGTGTTGATACCTAAATATTTATCAAATTCTACTTTTGTATCTCCAATAAATTTTTCTGTTTCAGTAATAGCTTTTACAACTCTAAATGGTGCCATCTTATTGTACATAAAATGTGGATTTCTTAACATTATGTCTATATCGTTTTGCGTCATAGACCTTTTGTTAAAGAAAACATTTTTAAACATTTGTTCATTTTGTATTCCAAAGGCTTGTGCATAAGGATTTTTAGCTAAAAACCTATTAGCATTCGCAACTAATTCAAATACATTTCGTTTATTATACCCATGAAACGGATCAATAGTTAATGACAAGTCTTTTGTATATCTAGCTATGTCTTTTAAATATGTTTCTGTACCAAGTCCAACCTCTAATAAATCTTTAGATACTTTTTCATATGTTACCCCATCTTTTAACTGTGTCTTTATAATGGCTTTATGATAGTCTGACAGCCCTTTCTCGTAAAAGGCAAGGTCTAGTCCATATGCTTCTTTAAACTGCCCGTATATGTCCTTTTTTACATTTTCCATTACTTCAAAAGCATCACTCAATCTTCTTGTTTCTGTAGCATCTATATATCTATTACCAACAGCAGCATTTAATCTTACTATACCTTGATATCCTTTTAATTTTCTTTCTAATGTTAAATCTTCTATTTGTTGATATCCAAAATCTGCAGCTTGTTTTATTCTAGTAAATTCGTTAAATATAATACCAATAGATGTTTTACCGTATCTCGCAGACGAAGCAGCAGCTAATTTTTCTCCAAACAATAATATACCAAAAGGATTTTTTGGAGCTATCTCTAAGTCTTTAACATATTTTTTAATTAATTTATCGTCTTTTAAATCATAATCTTCTGTATTTCTTGTTAAATCTTTAGCAAATTCAAACTGAACATGCTCTTGTCTAAATCCTTTTTTAATAGCTTCTGGTAATCCCCATGACAAGTGTGCACTATCAATATCTTTATCAGCTCCGCCCATCATGTTATCATTTCTAGAGTTAGTAATTAGATAAATACCTCTCTTATCATTACCTTTAGCAAACCCTACAAATTTTAATGTTCTCATGTTACCAGCAGTCATAACTGGTGAACGATTTATAACTGTATACTGAGAATCCATCCATGCATTTAATTGTTCTGCTGAAAGTTTATCTAAGGTAGCTTTATCTTTATCTAATATTTTAGACATAGTTTTCCACCAAGTACCTAGTTTGATTTCTCTACCATTAGTAGGGCTTTTAACTCTCATAATTTCTGCTGCGCCTTCTGCTAGCATAAACTCGTTATCTGCTAAACCTTTTTCAGCTTCACTGTATCTTTGTTTACGTAAAGATATTTTCCAATCATATGGACCTAGAATAACAGAGTATGAATTATCTACAGTAGGTCTAACAAGTCTAGACATTATATAGTTTCTAAATGTTTTTTGTACAAAATCAGATCCACCACGTTGTAATAATGCAGACGCTTCAAACCCACTATCTGCCCAATGCTGCCCAAAATGTTTTTGTGTTATAGCTTCTAACTGCGATGCTTCAGTATCTAATAGTTGACCATGTTTGTTTTCAAAATACAAATGTTTTGCTAAATCTTTATATCCTCTTTTTCTAGTTTGTTTAGTAATTAGTTTATCTAAATAAGTTATATTTACTTTATCTAAATCTAACCCTTTCAAACTTTTATTCTTTTTAATTCTTAATAAAAATTCTTTATTTACTTTTGGATCTCCCATAGCTGCGTCATGCAATAAACCTCTCCATGCATCATGCGCTTCTCTACCTACAGTAGTGTTTCTATCAAACTGTATACTATTTAAATTTAAATACATTTGTTGCATCATATTTAATTTACCAGTAGGAGTAACTTTTTCTCTTATACTGTAGTTCCATGAAAAATCCTTAGAAGGTATAGTCACTATATTAGAAGGATCGTTTGGATATATTCCATCTTGGTCTATGGTTTTCTTTTTAGGATTGTAAGCAGTAGCGTCTAAACTTTCAGTTTTTACGCCATGAAAATTTTTAGCACCAGTTACATATAAAATAAACTGCATATTATGTTTATTCATATATTTTACATCTGCTGCATCTGCACGAAAATATGCATACTTACCCACAATTAAACCTCTTTTACCGTCTGGAGGAGAATATAAAGAACCTTTTGCTGCTGCTGCTTTAGTTACACCGCCATAAGCACCTTGGGCATCAAATATTTTAGGATGAAGTCTTATAACACCGTCTGTTTCAGAGTTAGGATTCAAATCTTCTAATACAATGCCACGCAAATTATCATCTTTTAAACCCAATTTTTTACCCGATAAGAATGGTATTTCAGAAGTATTAGATAAATGTAAATATTTTTGTGATTTAGCAGCTGTAATTGCACCATATTTACTTGTTTCCATTTTAATATATTGTTTTAATTTACTTTCTATAAAACTTTTATTAATATTTTTATCGCTTTTTATAATGCCCATTTCACGCATTCTATATATCAAAGTAGCTACAGCATTTTCCCTAGCACCCATATTCAAATCATTTCTCTTGTATTCTTTGCTTTCTAAAAAGGCTTTAACTACATCGCTATTTTTATAGCTTGCAGTTTTATATAAAAATTCTAACTTAGTATATATAGAAGATATATCATTGTTTTTACCAGAAGATGTTAATAAATCTTTTCCTTTACCTTTAGCTGCCCAAGGAAATCTTCTTATTTCTATACGACCAGTATCTGCTACTCCTCCGTGTATATATTCTTTCTTTTTATTTAATTCTTTTTCAAACATGTACCATTGATTATCAGTAACAGGTTTTCTAGCTCTACCTTTTCCTTGCGCAAAATCAACAATTCTATCTAAAGGTTTTACGAACACTGTGCCTTCTCCTGTTTTAACCTGCATATTATCTACAACTTTTATTTCCATGTTTTTAAATCCTTGGAAATTATCTCTTAAGCCAGCAGTTAATTTTGTAATAGGGTTTTTCTTAGGATCTACAGCAGGCATAGGAAGTAACATGCTAGGTCTTTTCATATTTTTTCTTTTACCTTTATGCTCTTTTTCATTTGGAACCATGTTTATTAAATATTGTTCCTTTGCAGGCTTTAAATAATCAAAGGTTAAAGCAACTTCTCTTATGTAAGATTCGTCTTTTCCAAAGTCTGTTTTATTATATTTATCTTTAAATCTTTTAACAAAGCTATCAACATCTACTCTTTCTACCCCATTATCTATAAAAGAATCTTTTTTCTTTGTTCTTTCGTACAAAGCTCTAACGTCTAATTGAAATTGTTCATGTGAAAATTTTTCTTGACCAGGAGTTTCTGATATTCTTTTAGCTATTTCTGTAAAACGATGTGTAGGAAAGTCTGCTTCATTACCAGTAGTTTGATTGTTTTTAAAGTTTCTCATATCTGTTAATATGGTAGTATCAATAAAACTATTAGTATTGTATGTTTCTATTTTACCTTCAGGTCCATAATTAGGATCTGCTTGTTTTTTTAATGTACCTATCATTTCTTGCAATACAGATACTTGTCCTTCTGCATCACTTCTTTTGCCCATAGCTATTTCTATATCTTTTTGACTAAAAACTTTATCTTTCAATCCACGTTGCAATGCCTTTACTAATGCTAATCTAGTTTGTTCTGGTATTTCTTGTACGGTTTCATATTGTTGTTGTCTAATTGCATCAAAGTGTTGCTCCCAATA
>CETC01001094.1_pt1 | contig 35146 bp, 41 predicted proteins | sample 326911 | NCBI WGS metagenome assembly CETC01 (sample SAMEA2622694, study PRJEB7988) | marine metagenome | isolation source: saline water (ENVO:00002010), including | reverse complement strand
TTTGCTTGATACATCTTCACCAAAGCCACCTCTTGCTTTGGCTAATGATCCTGATGTTACATTGCTTATATCTCGCATATCAACATTTGGTACGTTACCTAAACCTACATCTGATGATGTTGTATTTGAGTTTAAAAGTGTAGATACGCTGTTTAATCCAGTTCCACCCCTAGCTGCAGCTAATGTTCCTGCATTAGCGTTACCCATATCTCTCATATCTACGTTTGGTACGTTTTCCAACCCAACGTGTTCTGCATCTACATTTGAGTTTAATAAAGTAGATACGCTCGTTAATCCTGTTCCACCTCTATTAGCTCCTAAAGTACCTGAAGTTGCATTTCCTATGTTTGTCATATCTGTATTTGGAACGTTACCTAATCCTATGTCCGCTTTTGCCAAGCCAAAGTCAGGAATATTATCCTTACTTAATAAGTTCAATATAACATCTCCCCAAGTGTAATTTGTACCTCCTGCAGCTCGTACACCTATAGACATCCAACAAAGCTCAGAACCACTTAAAGAAGGTATACTATCTGACCACCCACTAGGTACTCCTGAAGAAGCTGAAGGTGTTGAGGGTTTACTTGCTAGTACTGCTGCTTGATAAATAGTTTTTGTTGAAACTCCAGTTGCTCCAGTTGCTCCATCTGAACCATCTGCTCCTGGGCCTGTTACATAATTATTTAAAGTATAGGAACTAGATGAATTTCTTACTACTTTTGAAAGTATTATATCATTTGTAAAATCTGGTTTCCACGATTGCTTATATACGTATTTACTTGTAAAAGCCTTCGATACAACTCCGTTTACTAAAAGTTCTGTATTACTATTTACTTTCTCTACTACTCCATACCAAGCTGCAGTATTAAGAGCATAATCATTTGTACTTCCTAATCTTATTAGATCTCCAGCTGAAAAATCTGATGTGAAAGTAGTGCTTGAACCAGTTACTGTATTACTATCTTGTGCTACTGTTATAGTACCACTACAAAGAGTGAGCCCACTATTACTAGCTCCTACTTCTTTCCACCAAGAATAGCTTCCTGTAATTGTACCAGTCCCTCTATAAAAAGCAGTATCTGTCTTTAAGTCAATAGCTTTCCACGGGTCTGACCCAGTAAGACTAGCATCAAATACTGCGTATCCTGTTGCTCCATCTGTTAATCCACTAAAGGCTTGCCTTCTTTGTGCGTGGCTTTGAGTTCCTTGAGTTATACTATATTCAACTCCCGCACCATTTACTACTGTATAAGGGCTGCTAGTAATATCCCAGTTACCTGTACTACTAATAGTAATTCCAGAAGATATTGTTCCACCAAGAGGTAATTTAGTTGTATTTCCCACACCTACCATTGGGGGAGCCGTTACTGTATTTTCAAAAGTAGTCCATGCGGATTTTGCTCCTTCACTATTTACAGTTCTTACTCTAACAGTATAAATCCCTGCAGGTACGTCAGTAATTTCAACACTTGTTTCATCACCAGGTACAGTTATTTGAGTGAATTTGCTTAACCCACCTTTTTTGGCATGAAAATTATGTTCAATTTCATAACTTTGAATATCAGAATAACGTCTTTCATAGGACTTATATTCATTAAAACTTACTCCTGTACTATGGGCTCGTGCCTCAGTTCTAAGAGACCCTCTCGTAACTGTAAGGTCATTAGTACTCTTAGCAGACCAATAAACTATTTCTTCTTGTGAAGTCCCTTTTTCTATTACTCCATAACCAGTAGCACTCAACGAGGACCCAGAACCTACAGTAATAGTTGTTTCTGTTTTATCTAAAGCTTCATTTACATAAGTACTCGCTACAAGATTATCACTAATTGCAGTTTCTAAAGGGGTTTCCCACTGTACTGAAGCTTTTACTACCCCCTGTAAAGACTCTAAACTATTTGTTGAGTCTGTAGATGCGGCTGATCTTTGTAGATTAAATGTTACACTTGAAGGAGAAGGAACTTTGTCATCTATACTGACTGTATTTGGTAATAAGTCTCTTTTAACTATATCAATTTTATAATCTTTTTCTACAGCGTCATACTTATTAATATTATAAAGTAAAGCCCCTATAGCAATAGTGTCATCTGATGTTTCTTCTATACTAAGTATTCTATATTGAAGGGCGTTACCTGTAGCTTCTACACTAGTAGTACTATTTACTCCTGTAATAGCCCAAATAACTTCGGAATTGGGCGCAGATGAAAAAGCAGAAGATACTGTAATGTTACTTCCTGAAGAAATAGTGCCTGCAGAAGTACTAATAGCTTGCTTTTCGACTCTTGTACTTTCTGACCAATGTAGATTAACTGGAGTATCACTATCATCTTTGCAATTAGAAGCTTTAGCTTGGGTATCTATAGCGGAGCCTCCTTCATCTAATAATACTAGATCTCCTCTTTTATAGGCAGTACTATTAATTGTTGCACTCTCATCTGCTAAATAAGCGCCTCCACTTGGATATACTAAATGTAGTGTATACGTATGTCCTGCAGCAAGAGTTACGTCTCTGTCTAAAGTTACTACTGTTGTACTTGTGCCTGCTTTAATTCTACCACTAAATTGTACAGAGTCTAAATCTGAATCTTGTACGTTAATAATATCACCAGGACGTAGTCCTGCAGCATTAACTCCAGTAGCAAACTGTACCATTTCATTTTCTATTCTATCGGTAAGTAACGCCCATTTCCCTAGTCTATGTGCTTGACCCTGACTTGTACAACCAAAAGCTGTTTTACCCTTACTAATGATACGACCCTTTTCTACAATATTATCAATGTCCTCTACAACTTCTACTCTTTTTTTATAAAAGTTTTCAGGGTCAGTATACTTAACTTTTATTTGATTTGGTCTTATCTTTTCAGAGGTACTAACATAGCTAAACATTCCCTCTACAACATTTCCTTTAGTAAAGGTATATACTGGCTCTTTGGGACTATCTTGAATAGTAACTAGTTGACCATCCATCCAATAGGTTAAACCTCTAAATACTGTTGCTAGATCTTTTAGAACTGCATAAGCTTCTTTTTCTTTATTTAAGGTTACATTACAAGTAAAACGAGGCTCTGTCCCTCCTTTACCATCTGATACTAGTTCATCACAATACCTAGCTATTTGGTATAAGGAATACTTATCAATTAAACTTGTGTCTAGTAGTTCCCCCAAACCATATCTAGGGTCTGTTATTATATCATAGAATATCCACGCTGGATTATTACAGTAAACCTTATTAAAGTTTACATGTCCTGCTGCAAAGGTAGACTCATCTCCTCTAAAATTACCGTCCCAATCTTGGTAGCTGCTTTCAGTAGCACCACTACTTACATTTCTTTTATAAGTAGCTTGATCGGATCCAAGCTCGTCTCGAGTTAAATAATTTGTTGGAACTTTAATTTTTTTACCTTTAATATGGTATGCGCGAGCAGGAATACCTGAAAAATCTTTTGCCATAAAAGAAACGGCAGCATACGCAGTATGAGGGTAGCTTAGTTTATCAGTAACTTGAGCTTCTACAAATTTAACTTGCGCTTCATTTATGTTCTCATGATGTCCTCTAAGTTTATTAACTTCGTTACATCTTTGAACTACTAATCTGAAGTCATCAAAAGGTTGAAATTGTTCAACAGGTATAACATATTCTTCGACAAAAGCTTTTTTGGTTTGACCAATTATAAAACCGTCATGCATAGATGTAGTATTTTTATCATCAAAAGTATCCACCCCTCTAGTAGTGATTACAGAATTAGCAGGCCCAACTACTCTTTCAGTAGTATAAGTACTTCCACCATCTCTAGAGTATTCAAAATCTGCAACAAATTCTAACCAAGAATTATATTCATTTCCCGACTTAGTACTAACAGCCATACATTGAGGCATACCAATAGTTAATTTAAGTTGATCTATTTCTGAAGCATTAGTAACTCCTAAACTAGAAGCAGTATAAGTATTATTTGAGGCAGTTCCTCCAAAAGTTGCGTCCCATTCTAATCTAGTATTAGGAGCTACTATAAAAGAAGCACTAGGAATGCCTGCACCTGCCATTGTAGAAGTGCCTGTACCAATAGAAGCTTGTTGTTGAGTACCTGTTCTAAAAGAATACGCTACATTTTCGAAGTTTCTTTTTGGGGAGCTATCAGTTGTAGTAGTATCTGCCCTTTCTTGAGGGGGGTCAAAAATAACAACAGCATCTGTTACAGTTGTTAAAGCTGCTGTTGAGATAGTACATTGATTATTTGCAGCGTCCCAAGAACTAACAGTAGCGGATAGTTCCATAGTACCTGCTTTGCCACTTACACTTTTATTTGGAGTGGGGTAAACTTCAACACTTGTAGCGCTCGTATATTTTGTTATAACTCCATGATAATCACCATCACCTTCATTATTTGCGTCTGCAATAGTAATACGACTACCAGTATTTGAATGATAGTTACTGGCAACCATACCTGCTGCAAAGAAACTAGCACTTGCTGTTAAAGTTGCATCTCCTGCTACTGTAGTAAAGGTTGTATCTGGATCCGCAGAAGCTCCTGATTTACCTGCTCCTGCTATTCTTACTTTTCGAGTTCCTGAAGTATCAATATTATCTAACGCTCCACTAGCTACTGTTAGTGTTGTAGTATTTGAACTTGAACTTATACTACCTGTTGTTCTAACAACTCCATATTTATCTTTAGTAATTCTGTCCATTAAAGGCGTAGTTTGTAAGTAAACACTAGCATCGCCATGTACTAAACCATGAATTTCGCCCTCTGAAAGCGCATCAAATAATATTCCTCTATTTTCAGTCTCGTGCTGTCCTCTACCTCTACCAGTATTTTGTTGATTTCGTCTTTGAGGATCATAAAGACCTAAATTAGTTAAAATATTAGCAATATTATCCATTATAACTCCTGTAGTCCATCTATATCTCCGCCCCCATAGTCTTCTTCTGCACTTGAGTCCGTATAAGTACTACCATAGCTTTGTTGTCCTCTTAACGAGTCATAGCTTGCACTTATAACTACGCCTCCTGTTATCATTTCTCCATATACTATTGGGATTGCAACGCCTTCTGCTGCAGTATTTACAGGCCCTCCAAATAAATGGGACTCATCTTCATCATCTGCATTTGTATCAGGAGTAAGCATTTCTTCTATAGTTCTTAATGCCATAGCTGATCCTATAAGCATTAAACTGTAGCCTCCTATTGTTGCAGCCCAAGCTGCACCAACACCTGCTCCAAAAGCTCCGATTGCGGGAGCTGATGCTACTAACATCCAGCCTCCCCATATTAAGAATATTGCTGCTAACAGTTTTCCTGCACCTTTTGATCCTGCAGGAATAGGAGTAATTATTATATCATTACTTCCTACTGTCATAAATAGTTCACTTTCATCTTCTACAGGAATATCCCCCCTTGAAATAGTATACATTATACCTTTTTCTTGACAGTCAAGCATATATTCTCTGTAGCCTTCTCTTTGACACTCGATTAACTTAAATATATCTACAAGAGTGTCACAGCTAGTATGCCATACTTTTCCGAACTTATCTCCTAAGTCCCCTTCTAATATTACTCTTTGTTGCATTTTTCGTTCCTTAATATTTTTGTTTTATACTTTCCCCAAAAAGGATATAATAATTCTCTACATGATATTCTATTGTGAGCATGATGTAAAAATATATCATCACCTAAATAAACACCACAATGATTTGGTACCTTCGATTCTACATTAAAATATAATAAATCATGTTTGAGCAAACTTCCATCAGTTGCTTCGCTCCACCCTTCATAATTTTGCCACAAGTCTCCAAAGTAATCAAGTCCTTTATTCCACCAGTCATCTTCGAACGCATATCTTGGCATCTCAATTTCGAATTTTTGATAGTATGATTGTACCAATGAAAAACAATCATTAACACCAAATTCATATTCTCTACCAATTAAAGGAAGGTCTACTCGGTTTGGCCTTAAATGTTCAAGTTTAACCTCAGGTATACTAATTATGTAGTAGTCAAGATTTAATCCATTACACTGCTTCACATCTGTTTCACTCGGTTCTGGACTTGCATCTGGGTGACTATGAACAACTGCCACTATATCTGAAACCCTACTTGCTTTTATATAATCTGTAGAATCCATTATAAAATCTTCGTCATTTTCTGCTACATTTTTACAAGAAAACCATTTTGATTTTCCTTTTTGTATACCAATTAAACCACACCCTTCTCTTGGGTATTCAGCTCTAAAATGTTCTAATATATTTTCTAAATGAGGTTTTATTAGTTCCATTACTTGAGCTTCCTTGATCCAGGAAACCCTCCATATGGCAAGCTAAATACGCTATCTTCATCTATTTTTCTTCTTACACTACTATCAATAGTTGCAAACTTAGATTTAAAACGTCTGGAGCAGCCTGTTATTGTTTTAGAGCATTGGTCTCCTATTGTCCAATAGCTATTAAAAGTAGGAGTTGAATTATGTGCACTAGCATATTGTGTGGTGGTCTTTACTTGCCATAATCTTGCATGAGCATCATCTGTTCCTCTATCATGAGTTACATAAGCATTGTAGTTAGGATCAGTATAGGCTTTGTAGGTACTACTAGCACTATAACTGTCATAAACTCTTACTCTTCTAAAGTTATAGTTATTATCTGAAGGAGTTCCGGGTGAACTAGTGGTTACTACGGCTTGCCAATAGTCATAAGCACTTTGTCCCGTATTAAAAGAGCCATCTGTTTTAATTTCAGTTAAACCTGTTTTGTCAGTACGATAGTAAAAACCTGTTGTTATACTTGCTACATTAGTATTAAATGTAGCAGAAGAACTTACTACTTCTTCATCTTTTTTATTAAAATATACAGTACGAACTGTACCATCTGTATCATTAGTTCTTCCATAAGTATTCCAGTTACAGCCTCCAACTCTATCTCCTCGATCTAATTCTTGAGAAGCTCCTTGATACCTCCATGAACATCTACCTCCCATTACGGTTCTTCTTGGTAGTTGGACACCTGCTAAGTCAAAAGGAGAAGCTAGTTCGAATTTGATAAATATTTTAGTTTTCTCTGCAATTCTATCTATTATCCACATTTGTCTAGGAAACTCAACAGGAGGGTTTGAGTCTCCTGATTGTCCATAAGCATATTTATATAAAGTAGTTCTTCGATATAATTTTTTGCCTAGTAAGTCTTCATTAGTGATTCCTCCTAGAGAGTCACTGAATGTAGATAATATATTAGCTACTGTTAGTAGAGGTCTAGGGCTTGAACCCTGCGTATTTACAGGGGCGTTTTCAAATTGTAAAGGCAAAGCAGTATAAGTTCGAATAGTTCCTGGACTTGAATAGTCCCTAAATTGAATAGTCGAAGAATCTGCTTCTAATCCAGAGTGAAAATAGGCATAAGAATTAGTCCCAATCTCTAGTTCATATAATTCTATATGCTCTGAGCCTGGTACCTGTTTCTGTACATCTTTTATTACATCTGTCATGCTTCATAAACCCTTCTAAATGTTGCTGTACACCCATAGTAGTCCCCATACTTATAGGCTTGTGACCAGTTATCACATACTACTTTTACGGTTGTTTCTCCTGAATTATTCGAATCAGGTATTGTAAAGTTAAATGCTGTTACCGCTCCTTTATTTGCAAAAAAAGCAGTTATATCATCTATTTCTTCTTTAGTTCTATTATTAAAACTCAATCCATAAGTCTCTTGTAAGTTATTTATGCCATTTGCGATACGTTGCTCATATCCATCACCAAAGGTTGTCACCATAGTTCTAGGTGTGGATTGTCTAGTAAATCCTTTATCGGGCCTTCTAACTGTACTTGTTAAATCTGTGAATCCTATTGCCATTTTATCCTCCGTATGGGCTTAATATGCCACCTGGTCGTTGTTGTTTAATTAATTCCTCTTGTACTGCAGCAGAAACTGCTTTTCCTAATTCAGCAGCTTGCTTTCCATTATCTCTTGATAAGCTTGTAGTTGCTTGTCCATCAGAAGCTACATTAACATTAACCTCCACATTATTACCGGAGCTTCCTTTCATTTCTACAGGGATACTTCTGCCATCTGGTAAAGGTACTACCGCTTCATTATATCTGCCTTCTCCAACTAGATAGGTAGGCTCAGTTACAACTCCACCACTTCTGTACCCTTTAGGTTTAGAACCCCCAAACATATAACCACCATTTGCTCTTGGAATAACTCCGCCATCTGCAAACCCAAATCCCATAGCTTCAATAGCTTTCATTGCAATTAGTTTTACTATAATTTGTGCAATTGCTTGTATTACTGCTTTTGCCATTTCTAAAAAACCTTCTTTCATTGATTTTGTTCCCTCTAGTACTCCCATAATCGCATTACTCATTCCAACTTCTAAAGCATCTACAGCTGCGACTTTTAGACTTTTGAGAGTATTCATACTATCTCCTAGAGCTTGATTTTTTGCCTGTATTAAAGCTATATTTCTCTCTTCTGCGTCAATTGCTAGTCGAGCAGCTTCTATTTGTTCTTTCTTCGCATTAGGGTCATCTATTACTGCTTGAGCTATTTCAATGTCTAATCGTGCTTGCTTAATATCTTTTAAATTCTTTTCAATATCTAATCGTTTTTTAGCAAATTCCGCAGATTGTGCACTTCTCGTTATTTGCATTTTTTGTATTTCCAAGTCTGCTTTATCATCTGCAATTTTTGAGGCTCTTGTAGAGTATCCTAAAAATTGTGTTTCCCCTGCTCCCATCTTATCATACTCATCTGCTAGTATTTTTATTGATCCTTTATGCACTACTCCCTGAGCATCTGTATACCCTTGTAATTCGTCTAGTCTTTTTCCTTGTGCAGGAGTAAGAGGTCCTTGGTTTCGCGCGAATAGGAGACCACTCAATTCCATACCCTGTTCTTTAGCTAGTTGTAGGGCTCCTTCTTTTGCTAATCTAAATTGATTTATTATATTCCCGTATGGGAGTTTACCTTTTCCTTGTAGAAAAGCATTCATAGCCCTATTAAGTTCTGATTGTGCTGTCTTTAGCTGCTCAGCTGCCATTTTAGCGTTCATCATACCATCGCTTAATATTTTCATACTCTTTTCTGTATCTTCAGATATCATTCCTGTTCTTTGTATCTCATCAGCTATAGCTTTCCATCGGACATCTACTCGAGCAAGACTTTCAACACTACCTACTAGCGCCGCTAATAACCCTTCTTTTGCTTCTCCACTTGCTCCACGATACTCTGTTATACGAGCACCTAAGTTAGCACTTTGTACCATATTTCCTTTAAATAGTGCTGTATCTAAAGCACTCTTTAGAGTGCCTGGTCCACCTACTTTTTCATTAAATCTATCAGCCATAGATTTTAACTCTTTATTTAAGTCTTTAGCTGAGTCTATTGAACTCATTAATGGGTCTTCTTCAGCTGCAAAATTTGTACCAAATAGTTTATCTACATAAGGTTTGATCATATCCCATAACATAACTAATATACTAGCTATCATAAGTATAGATAATGCTTTATTCATAAACTTCCCAACTTTTGAAGCCGTTGTAGCCATAAAAGACATAGTAGATGCCCACATTGTTTTCATCTGTGTGGTTACTAACTTAAATCTTGCACTCATACCAGTCCACTGTCGTTTTATAAATACAGTAAATTTAGTGCTAGTTCCTTGCATTTGCGCATATGTTGATTTAAGTATTCGTACATCTTTTTTACTAGCCTCTGCTAACATTCCTGTTCTTTTTGTTATTTCGCCTCTCTTTAACAGAGTAGTTTGATTTTCGAAATGAGCGATAGCCCTTGCTTTACCTCTAGCTCCTCCTGATAATCCCATTTTTTCTGTTTGTGATTTAAACTGGCCTTTTGCAAAACCTGCTTTATCTTTAGAACCTGCTACTTCTGCTCTATACTGAGCCATATCGCCTCTCATACTTTTTATTGATTTTTTATGTGTATCTGCGGTAGTTGACATTTTTAATGCCCAAGCATCAAAAGAAGGTAATATCATTTTTACAATTGGAATGGCAAAAGCTCCTAAAGCCCCCACAAAAGCAAGAAGATTTTTACTAAAAAATCTAGCCATACCTTCTGCGATTGGGCCAATAAACTCATAAAGTTTATTTAAAACATCATCAAAAGCTTTTGCAAATTGTGCAATAGCATTAACTTGTAATTGTGCGTTATCACCTATAGACCCAAACTTACTCTCAGCTTGAGATAATACTTCGTTTGTAACCGCTTGTGACTTTTCAAATATTGTTAGTTGTTCTTTTGCTTTACCTATTTGTGCAGCATAGTTTGAGGTAGCTACATCTAATCTTAATATAATACCTAATTCGTCTAATAGTTCTGGCTCAGCTTTTGTTGTACCACGAATTAATCTGTTAAATGAATCTGTTACATCTCGACCAAGAGCTATAGATACGTTTTTAGCTGAACTTGCTAGCCTATCTAGTTGGTCAGGATTTAATCCGGCGGCACTACCAATAGCTGCTGCTTGGGAGGCGTCTTTATAAGTTATCTGCCCATCTGTAGCGTCTTGCATAGATTTAGCTATGCTTCTATAGGCTATACCTGTTTCTGCTGCAAAGGCTTTTTGACCTTCAATTAAGACTCTATAGTCTGCCGCTTCTTTTAAGAATCTAAAAAGAGCTGTTACAGCAAATATCTGTGCAGCTAATGTTGCATACGCAGGTACAAGACCCCCTGACATACCCTGTGACATTTTTGAAAAGTTTTTAGTAGTATTAGAAGATTGCTTAGAGGCTCCTTTCATAGCACGATCTGCGTTACGACTGCCTTTAGCTGTTTGACCGAAGCCTTTACCCGTTTTTTTAGATTGGGCCTCAAGATCCTTTAGGTTCTTTTTGGCCTTACCCGTTTTAGCTTCTACTTCTGTTGTTACTTTATTCTTTCTAGCCATTATTTTCGTATTTTAGGGAGTGTTGGTGTATTCCCACTTGTGCGTACTTCATCTTTTTTACGCTGCTTATCTAATTTATTATTAATAGATTGCATATTATGTATATCTATCTTTTTTAAAAAAACTGCTACATCTTTTTTATGCTCAACTTCATATATATCAAATAATCCCATCAAAGCACTCCAGTCTTTGCCCATATAAGTACCACTTGCTCCGTCCCATTTATCTGGTAAGAGACTGTGAATAAAAAAGGCTATTTGTACTTCAAAAGGAAAATCTGCTATTTCGAGAGGCATTTTATCTGGATCAGGCTCTCGTCCTAGTTTTTCCATTACTACTACGTATTCTTCATAGCTTTTAAATTGAGAATCAGTATTAAAATGCCTTTCTAGTAGCTCACCTATTTGTGCTACTTGGTCTTGGTAAAATTTTCAAGATCACCTACTGTTTCTGTTACCCAAGTGTCAAAATCTGGAGAGTTTTTCATTAGTATTTGCGCATTTTCTGCATTAAAATCTAGGGTATCTTCCATATCATCTACTTCATCAGTATTTATTAAAAGTAGCTGACTTACATATTTGTATTTTAGACCTACCCAACCTTTAATTACTGAATTTACATATACTTCTAAAAATTTGTCTTCATCAAGGGATTCTTCAAATGCTCTAGTTTTCTTATTAAACTTTTGCTTTAAACATTTACTTCTAACTTTAAGGAGTTCTTCTCTTGCTAGATATGTTAATCGAACTGAAAAGCCTTCCATATCTGGAAAGTCTATAGTAACTGTTTTACTGGGTGTCATTAAGCTTGCTAATGACACTGATTGTTTGGTTTGTTCGTTCATGCTGGTTCCTATTATTTGTTAAAAAAACGTTAGGGCGGCGTACCGCCCTAACAGCCTAGTTATGCGTTTACGTCTTTTCCTGTAAATGTAAATACTGAGATTTCATCTGTTGAGTCAAAGTCGCTTGGTAACGCATGGAAATTTGTTTCCATTGAAATTACTTCTTCAATTGAATGAGTCGGCACTTCTAAATGACACGTTGGCATTGTGATTGCACAATACGGAGCAGCTCCTGCTCCAATGTCAAAGGCTAAACTAAAGGAGTTCTGAATATCACTAGTAGCTTCTACTAGATCTTCATAAAACTCTGCGCTTGATGTACTAGACGCGTTGTCTAGATAGCACATAAAGTTTCCGCCTACCGATTTACTTCCTGTAACGTGCCCTAAAGGTTGGTTAACAACACCTAGAGTTTCTGGAGTTAAATAAGTAAGGTTATTACTCATAGTTATATTACCACCTGTTAAAGTAGTAGTATAAGTTACTGAACTTCCAGAAGGGTCTCCTGAGATTGTTAGGTCTGATACTCTGTTTCTAATGAAACCTGTAGTATTAGATACACCTTCATATATACTTGTTGCAGTCGCATTTAGAGCAGATTCTTCTGTAATTAGTTTTCCGTTCCCAGACCAATTTACAGTAGCAATTCCATCTAAATCAAAGTCAAATGAAGCTTCTCCTACTGAACAATCAGCAATTTTATAAATCATCTGATTTGCAGTAGCAGCACCTGTAGTATAGTTATACGCAGCTGCAGCTTGAGAGGCTCCAAGTACAAAGTAAAGGTCAAATACTCCAACAGTAGCTTTATTGGCTCCTGATTGAACTATGTCCAGATTAGTTGTATCTGAGGTTAACCCTGCATTTACAGTTTGTCCAAAAAACATAGCCCACATAGCTTCTGACACTTCGCGATGTGCTCCATCTGTTGCACTTCCTTTTCCTGAAGTACCTTGAGTACCTCCAGCAGAAGTAAAAGGCATCATGTAAGTAGAGAAACTCCACTCAACGGGTGCAAATGAATCGTTAAACATTGCACGACCTCTTCTACTAACTCCTGAAGTATTTTGTGCTTCATTCAAAGTAATTTCACTAGTATTCATTGCTTGAGAAAACGAAAATCCGTCTAAAACGGGTAGGTCATAGTACATATTCTTTGTACCGGCTGCTGCCATTGGTACGTGTGCTATGACTTTCGTATCTCGAGAAAAATACAGTTTAGTTGCCATTATAGTCTCCTATTTGGCTTGAAAAGGGGAATATCTGTGCTTTTGCTTCAATATCCCGTTTTCTAATAACGCACCTCGATTATCATTTCGCCGATACCTAGAGGTGCTAACACTCCTTCGTCAGTATCAATACTGATGATGGTTTGTTGTGAGGTACCTGCGCTTCCATATGAATCTGAATAAGTAATTGTTAAGTTATTATCCAGTACATATTCTAAATCTTCAAGCAATAAACAAAGAGCCTCCTGAGGGTCTTCTTCATTCACATAAGCTCTTATCGTAACTGTTAAAAATCTCCACCTATTATTACTTCCATAATATTCTCTTGTTTCTGTTCCCGCAGATAAATGTACTGCAGGATAAGTTTGTATTTCGTCCCAAAATTTCATTGTGGGAAATACTTGATTTGCTAAATTTGTTCTATAATCTCCTGATCCATCAATATCCTTAAACTTCTCTACTAGAGCGTTTAAAATTTGTGATCTTCTTGTTGATGTACTTCTTGCCATTATACTCTCTTAGTTCTTACTAATCCGAACCTATCGCCCATTATTGATTGAGCTATTTCTCTTATTGAGGATCCAATTAATTGTCTAGGATCTCTTCCTCTTGTTGCTAAAGGACTTCCACTTCCTGGTTCAAATACTCTATAGGGGTCTTGCATATAGTCATACCTTATTTCTACTGAATTAGGTAAAGGGGCTATATCAGTAATTTCTGCTGATCGGGCAAATCTTCCAGTTTGATATTGCAAAGTAGGAGGCCCTGTCATTTTTCTTGCTATATGTTCTGGTAAAGACTTTTGTATTAATTCTTTTAGGCCAATCGGATTTATTCCACCTCTATTACGCCAAGGGGTTGCTCTCCTTTTAGTCGCATTTCTTGGTTTTGATGTATTTGCTTTTCTAATCGTTCTAGACCTTTTAGGTTTCGACTTAGAAATATGTTTCTTTTTAGCCTTTTGGTTTCCTGAAACTTTAGGCTTTTGTGTCTTTTTTGCCGCTTTAAATTCGCCTTTTGAACCTTTTACTATATTATCAACTAAAGCTCTTTCTGCTATTTTTTCAATGGCTACTCTCTTACTATCACTTCCTCGAAGTTCATATACGTTAAGAGGGTCATTTGGATTCTTAAGAGCTTCTATAAGTCTATCTTCTAAAGTCTTTTCCCAAGTAGCAGCCCATTCTTCAAATTGTTCTCTTAAAGGCCTAACATCTATTTTTTTACTCATACCTATAGCAGTTTGAGCTTCTAGTTCATCAAATTCTAAGTCTATTAACACAGAACCAGGAACCTCTGAGCCTGAAATTTTCTCAGTTTTGCCTGTATAAGCTCGAACCGTAGTGGCAGCAGGCACAATATTATTCATTTCTGTTAGAATAGTTGAGTAAAAACTTTCTCTCCCTGCCATTTCAGCTGCCCTCTCAAGATCACCAGCTTTTAAAAATTCTTTTTCATTCTGTTCAGCAGCTACTCTACTACCTGATATTTTTTGTCTTAAATGCATTGCAGATCTTTGACCTATTGTGCTTCCTTCTTTATGTGATGTACTAAAAGAGTGTCCAAAAGCATCATCTCCCCTTAAAGTAGCTCCTTTATTATCTGTTGTTCTGAAAGCGTTAACATTAACTCCTAAGTCTTTTAAGATATTACTAAATACTTTTTTGAAATCAGCAATCCCTCCTCTTGGAAACTGAGAGGTTTTGGTTACTTTACCTTTTCCAGTAGGTAGATCTACGCCTTCCCAAACAGTTATTATTAGCTTTCCTCTTTGTGAAGTATCTACAGCGTCAGGGCCGAAAATCCCTTCTGCTGTTGCTTTAATAGTTGGCCACTTGTTATTAACAGCTTTTTTTACATTCTCTTCACTATACCTTCCTGTTGAAGTTGGAGGAATATTTTTTGCTTTAATTTGTTTATCTAAAACTCTTTGTAGTGCTAAAGTTACATTTGCTCGAGTTAAAGTTAATTGTAAAGTATCAAGTTCCTCTAACTCTCTACCCATTTCTTGGGAGATCCATATGCCTAACTTATTTTGAAAGTCTTGAAGGGCTGATAACATTATACTAAATCTATAATTTTATAAAGGTCGAGTACTCGTTTGATGTGATCTGGAAATCCTATGTCACCTCTGATAGAAGTACTACCTTCATTTCTTAGGGTTGCTCCAGCAATTGATCTTTGTGTCTTATGCTCTTCTTTTAAATAGTATGAAACTAAGTCAAATACTGCCAACTTTAAATCAGTTGGAACAGCAGAATAACCAGCAGTATATACTACTTTTACGGAAGCAAACCCTTTGGGCCAATATTTTACACTTTTTTCGCCATCTATTCTGTAAATGCGATCATGTTCAGTATCTACATAATAATCGTCATTTGCAGTTAATGTTGTATAACTATCAGCTATTGAGTCTCTTTCCGATACAGCAGAGACAGCATTTAATGGAGATTCTGTGACAAAAACCTCCGAAGTGAGTGTATCATCAATATCAAAGTATTCTGTTTTTGATGATGAGTAGTAATCTACTATAGAGTTACCACAATAAGTTTTAACAAGTTGACTAATAGAAGCCACAAGGATATCGAGCTTAGCATCGTCCTTGTTGTGTTCTATTTTCATGTAATCTTTATAATTTTTAGTAGTAATTAAATTAGCCATTTTATTCCTTGTTATGGATAAACTCGGGAGGGCAATTACCCTCCCAAGTCACCCAGCATATTTCAACATATCCACTTGCGTGGTATAATTCGTTAAAAAGCTTAAAGTTAGCTTAAGAAGCTTTATATTGTAAAGCCCACTTAGAAGTAGCACCATCGATTAGATCGAGGAAGCCAATTCTTTGTGAAGCAACAAGTACTCTTCTTTGGTTAACAACTTCGTAGTCTGATTCTACAGTCATACCTCTTAATCTAGGTACAACATAGTTTCTAGGATAAACTGCTACTGCGTGGAATTTACTCACTGCAGCTGTTGCGAATTCATCACATACTAGAACTTTAGAACCGAATACTGAACCAATTTCACCATTAAGCTTAGTTGCCATATCGCCAACTAAGTTAACATCTTGGAATTCAGCATCTTCTAGAAGTTGGAAGTAACCTGTTTGAGATACAATGTAAACTACTTCTTTAGGATCAACACCATATTTACCCATATTCTTTCTAGCAGCTAAAAGATTTAGTGCTGTCAGAGAATCTGATGCAAATGCAGTTGTTGATTGAGTTAAATCAGAATCATTTCTTGCTAAGTGAAGTAGACCTTCATAAGAAGCTCCACTAGTACCGAATGCGCCATCAGCGTCATCACCGGCTAGCATTGAGTTTTCTACTGCTCTTGCGTGAGATCTAACCATTGATTCTCTGATCAAAGGTAGAACTGGTAAGATTGCATCTTCTTCAGTTTCGTTTCCTAAGTAGGAAGTTGATATTAGCTTTTTAGTTGAAAGAGTTCTTTCAGTCATGTCAATACCACCATAAGGAGATCCATAAGTATCACCTGTTTGTGCTAAGTTACCATGTGGGCTAGAGCCTGTAGCGGCTTGGTTAGAGGTAAACTCTGCATAGCCACTATCTGGTAAGATAGGTAGTATTTGAGTTGCACTTGTCATAGCGATTTCTCTAAATAGAGGAGCCAAAACTAGAGCGTTTTGGATATCTCTTTCTACGTTAGTGCTAACTGTTTGTTCGAAATCAGCAGAAGATACTGCGACACCAGAATGAGCGTTTTGTTTTTCAATTACGCTTTTACCATAACTAGTTTCTTCGATGCTTCTTGCTCCTATTGCTTTTGACAATAGCCATGCATCTTCCATATCTTTAGCGAAGGCTTCAGTAACGTTGTTACTTTGTCTATCACCAAAGATTCTTTTAGATTCACGGATTTTCATGATTTCTTCAGACTTCTCTTTCAGTTCTGCTTTCAAGCTATCAACTACTTCTTCAACATTGCTCATGTTTTCGTCTACGCGTTTTTCTAGGTCAGAAACTAATTCTTCTGCTCCAGAAGTCCCTGCTTCAACGATAGCTTTAACTTCAGCTTTTTTCTGTTCGAGTTCTGCTTCTTGTGCTGCTGCTTCTTCTGCGGCTTTCTCTGCTTCAGCTTTTTCTGCGGCTTTTTGTTCCGCTTGCTGCATTGCAATTTTTGCTGCTGTTTCACCTGCAACTTTTTTCGCAAACTCTTCAAGATCAAAGTTTTCTGTTTCTTTTGACATTTCGTTTTCCTTTCTTGAAGACAGACTTTCGTCTGCATCTTGAGGCTGTTTAGCCTCTGTTATTTTGACAAATTGCTTTTTCCACTCATCATATTCTGATTGAGTATCAAAAGACTTTGCCACAGAGAAGGTGGCTGCTTGGTTAGCGGGTACGGATACCACACTCACTTCAAACAACTCCGCATCAGAGATTTTCAGTCCATCAGTTTCCTCGATATAATCTGCGTTTCGAACGCGGAAACCTACACTAAAAGCTCTTAGAATACCTTCTTTGACTAAATTTGTAACATCACCAGCACTTTTCGATATATTTGCGGTAAGTTTTAGTCCCCTATCGTCGGTCTCTAGACCTGTGGCTCGACCGATAGGTCTATTGTAATCATGGTTAAAAAGTATGATTGGATTATTCGAAAAATTGTCCAATCCTCCCTTTTCCCATGCTTCTTTATCTATAACATCTCCCGCTCTATCTGTATCGTTAGTGCTGGCATATCCTTTGATATTTACGCTTCCATCATCAGCTTCTTCAACTGATTTGAAAGTAGATGTTAAGTTAAAAATCTTTTGCATAATTATTCCTCTTTCGCCTTAGCTACCTTAGGTGCTGCCTTTTTAGGCGCTGCCTTAGGAGCAGGTGTTGGCGCTGGAGCAGGGGCGGGCGCTTGAGTGGCCTCCCATTGCTCAGGAAAGTTTCGCCTTAGCATAGACTGCATGCGTGACCAAGACCCGAACGGTCTTTTAGCGACCATATATCTAATCGGTCTGTCTTCCGCTGCTTTATACTCTTCAACGGTTAAAACTTTTCCTTTTTCAGCAAAATAATCGGCAAGTTGTTTTAATATAGCTGCTTTATTCGCCATTGTTTTCTTCCTCTTCTTCGGGTCTTCCGCCTTCTGACGGATTGGCCGCTGAGCCTGCTATGTTAGCAGGCACTCTTAAATCATCATGTCCTTCTAACGGCTCCATTCTTAAATGTCCCCTAGCTTCGTTCGGTGACATAATACCTGTATTCACTAGAGTACTGTAATATGCCGCTTGGTCTTTCAATTCAGGTTGTAAAGCAGGTATATTGCTTACATCTTCTGAAAGATCGAAACCAAAGAACCTTTCAAATGCAAAGTTTACTTTCCTCACTATAGGTAGTATAGTTTCTAAATAATATAACCTATGGTTCGGTCTAATATTTGCATTGTTCCCACTATCCAATAGCAATGGCGGTACGCCTATTGCTTGTAGTATAATTCTTTCATTTGCCTCTATGGCTGCTTGGAAGTCTAAGTCTTTAAAGTTAACTTCCGTCAAATTGTCAATTTCTAATCCACCGTCTAGTATGAGAGGCCTTCTTCCACCTGTACTTGGGTTATAACGGGCTCTCCACGCGGCTAACATTCTTTCTTTGATCTTTTCACTTAAAGTGTTAGGGCTTTTTAGTACTAATCCTGGTACTGCTCCATTTTTAAAGAAGTTATCCTGAAAATTTCTCATAGAAATCAATAATAACATTGTTCTATAAGCAGGTTTTAATCTTGGAACTCCTCTGTAAATAGAATTAAATGAATTTTCTTTCACATGGATTATTTCTTCTGGAGCATAGTCTACAACTCCATCATAAGTATATTTCTTAACATAGGTTTTTTCATCTGTTTCTATTTCTATGTTTTCTGCTGGTAAGTGATAAAGTGCACTATTTGCACCATCATAATATACAAATATATTCCCATCAATCAATAAATCAGTTATCAGATTTCTTTTAAAAGTATTTATATCTTGAAAAGGGTTTGGCTCTACATTGAGCATTCTCATTACAGTAGCCCTTCTAACATTTTTGTATACTGGATTCATTCCCTGTACTTTTCCACCAATATCTACAGGTATTTCTGAAACATCGTCTACTACTAAGTTTACAGCTCTATTAACAACCTCTAATTTCTCGTAAGCATCTCTATAATTAGTAACAACTTCCCTAGAAGTTATATGCATACCTTCCTCTCGCCCAATTAAAAATTGGGAAGGATTTATCTTTTCTTCATCTGGGTCAACGGAAGTAGTTCTTCCTAATAGTCGGTCATACCATGCCATATTTTTCTCTTTGTCTTTCTACCCAACGTGCTTGCTTGGGTGCGGTGAATAATTTAGGTCTCTTTCCATAAATGGAGTGTAGTCTTAAATGGTGATCATGACAAAGAGTAACAGCGTCATCGTATAACTCTTTTTTATGCTCCACGATGAAAGTATCTCTCACTTCCATAATCTCTTCAGCGGTCTGAATCACTAACTTCTGTTCTCTTAGCCACTTTTCTAGTAGTTCTGTCAATCCGTAGAAGTGATGGAAGTCGAGGTTTTCCTTACTTCCACAAATACGACATTCCGTTCCCTTATCGTATTTTGACTTTGCTTTGTCTCTAACGTATTTGACTAAGTCTCTCTTTAAATCCATTAAAATTTCTCTTACTTTGTATTATACTAAATTACCACGCTAATGTCAAGAATAATTTTTTTGTAGGTCTGCTGATCAAAAAGTGGTCGAAGATGTCTCAAAAGTGTAAAGCGCATATCTAAGAGCATCTGCCATATGTGAAAAACGATCGTGTTTTGGCCTTTCTTTCATCAAATTAGGATTTGAATCCCACTGATATTGGTCTAAACACTCTAAAGTGTGGTGACACCTTTGATCTACAATTAAATTATCATTATCAACTATACCTGCTACTTCTCCTATACCATCTAAAACTGACTTTTTAGCATTTATAGTAGAAATATCATAGTTTTGAGCAAAATCAAATCGAGTTTGCTGTGCTGCGGAATCAATATAGATCCAATCAACATTATGCTTATCAATTAGTGCTCGAATCTGCATTGCGTGTTGTTCTGTTGTCCTTTCTGCATCAAGGTACTCATCTAAAACATAGAATTTTTCCCTATCCCAATCAAATGCTACAACGCATAGTGCTGTTGGGTCTTTATAACCTACGTCAAGGCCTGCAATTACATCCATCTGTGAGGTATCAAGTTCTTCCAAGTCAGCAATACATTCTTCATGGTTAAATGACCATATTTGTCCTTCATAAGTATTGAAGTCTGCCATATATTCTTGAGCAAATTCGGCTGCAGACATAGATTTTTTAGCTTCATCAATATCAGATTCGCTAAAACGAGGATTTTCGTGATAAGTTGCACGAATAGAACACCATTCTGGGAATTCTTCATTAAATCCACGATAGAAAAAGTCTGCAAACCAGTTATTTCTTCCACGAGGAGTAGAAATAAACAGTGCTTTACTTCCCTCTTTATCAAGTGTTGGTCTAAGGGCTACATTGAAAGCGTCTCGTCCGTCTACAAGTGCTGCTTCGTCAAATATTATAAGGTCATAAGACCTACCAACTGTAGAATCTACTTGATTTATAGACCCCATACGTACAGTAGAGCCATTTGAAAGCTCAATTACCCTATCTTTTGCATTATCTTTTGTAACTTCTAAATCAAAGTGCTTAATTAACTGCCTTTGTAAGTCAAAAGAAATTTGTGAAAGTGAGTAGTTAGGTGACATAATTAGTATATGCGAGTTTGGAACAAGTGCTGTGAGTTGTCCAATAATATTTGCAATATAAGTTTTACCCTGACGCCTAGAAACGGCACCACATATAAAACGGTATTTGGGGTTGTTGACTGCATTGATTAATGCAATTTGTGAAGGTATAGGCTCTACACCAAGCAGTTCCATATAAGGAAGGATAGGTAGTTTTATAAACCTATCCTCTGGAGAGTAGTCAATTAAGTCTCCCTCTGGAATGTCTTTTCTGCTTATTTCTAAAGCCATCTAATGCATAGTTTTTGGTATGTTATCAGAATCGATTAAGTCATTTACTTGTGCTAAATGATAAAGATATAGAAATCCACCAGCCATAGTAGCGAGAGCAGCCTGTTCCTTGCTTATCTTCTGTCTACTAGCTTCATTGTTTAATTTTTCAAGTGTAGTAACAGCTGCACTCTGAATATGGTCTAACCACGTAGAGTCTAGGTGTCTTAAATCTATATCTTCCATCATTAACTTCTCTTTCCTAATCGTTGTTTTCTATCCTTTTTATACTTCTGATAAGAAGTACGCTTTTTAGCGGTTTTTCTTTTAGAGGGACTAACCCTCTTTCCAAGTCTTTGTTTTCGGCTTTTGCGTAATTTCTTTCTGGGCATGTTATCCCTCCGTTATTACTGCAACACCAAGTACTTCAGCGTGTGCGGCAAATATCTTGTCAGCAGTTCCTTTTCTAACTATAATATCTTCTGACCCTGCTAAAGAAAAAGTTCCTATAGTAGTGCCTCCTGAATTAGTTACAGTTACTAATCTAACAGTAGTACCTGAATTAACAAGTCTTACATCACTAGCATTATCAAAAGTTGATGATGCTCCTGAACTAGTACCACAAGCTGCTTGTGTGCCTATTATTCGTAGTGCCATTTATATCTCCTATCGTCTTTTACGACGACCTTTCCTGCGTTTCTTTTTTTGACGGTACTTGATAGCGCGTAGCCTTTGCTTTGCTGCTTTCTTGGTTCTAGAAACTCCAGGAGTATTATCTATTTTGTACCCGCCTTTTACTTTCCTTATCGGCATGTTCTTTCTCCACTTTATTCTTTGCTTCGATCATGTCGTCATGTATGTCGACCTTGCCGTCCCAGTTTAAATCTTTCCCCGTAAGGATATTTTTAAGCTTTGTAAACCAACTACTCATTGCCTGCTAAATGCTCCTTCGCTTCTTTTTCAGTTTTGAATTTCCAAAGTTTACCATTCGCATCACGGTATTTAAATAACCCTCTGCTTGGATAAATCTTAGGAGTATCTGCAGCTGGTGCTGCTGGTGCCTCTTCGGCTTTTGCGTCTTTTGTTTCGTATTCAATCATCACTACTCCTATAATTATGTTTACGTCTGTAATCATCTATCGCTACTTTGATAGATTCCTCTGCTAAAATAGAGCAGTGAAGTTTGATAGGGGGTAGGTCAAGTGCTAGTGCTATTTCTTTATTAGTGATCTCCTCTGCCTGTTTCAAACTTCTGCCCTGTAGCAAATCTATTAATTCACTGGAGCTCGCTATTGCTGAGCCACAGCCATATGTTTTGAACTTTACGTCCTCAATAATTCCTTTGTCCACCTTAAATTGTAATCTCATTACATCACCACATGCAGGGGCGCCTACCATTCCTGTCGCGACCTTTGGGTCGTTAGGATCAAAGCGCCCTACATTATGTGCTTCTGGATTTTTAAGCACATTATCAAATCGTTCTATTACTCGCTTAGAATAAGCCATTAAAACCTATATCCTAAGATAAGAGCTAGCCTATCTGAATCGTCTAAATCATCATGAAACGCTACTTCTAGTCCTACTGTCATACGTATTTTTGGTAGGGCTCTAAATATTGTTAATTGTTGATAACTATCTCCATCTGCAAGTTTTCCATATCTCGCAGCTACATCTAATTTGTCACTAAGTGGAAGATCTATTGATACTTCCGTATAGTCAGACTCTGAGTTATCCATATCTCTATAGTACGCAAGTGACACAAATTTGTATCCAAGTTTTGTGTACCATTCTTCTGTAGAATCGTCTATGTGCTTATTGTAGTTATATTGAATTACTCCTACATCTATAGTAAGGTCTTTATAACCTCTGGTATAGCCGCCATAGAAATCATACTCTAAAAACTTTCCGTCTCCAAAGTCTACTTGGGACCCCCAAGTTCCTGCGTAAAAGCCATTTTTATCGGCTTCTAAACTGAACTGTATTACAGGGTCATCACCTGTTGATTGGCTGGCACCTCTCCAAAGATATTCTGAAGCGAGGTCAACACCGCCACTTATATCAGCAAATGCTGATGTACTGAGTAAAAATGCTCCCATTAATCCTAATAATTTTTTCATTTACTTCTCGTCTAATTTCTTTTCTACTTTTAGTAAAATACTGTGGTTATTTTCAACTTTTGTCTCAATAACAGACAGTCTTTGTATATACTCCGCTTTATGTTCTTGGTACTGTATGTCTTGATCAACTAATCTATTTACTTCGCCATCAACACCTGACGCCCACCAGATTGCTGCTGCCGTTTGACACAGTAGGAACATACCGAAGCTAAAAGGTATTGTAAAGCCATTCATAGTTGTTTAAGTTTCTCCGTACTTTCATAAAGTAATTTTATATTCTTGTATTATATCAAAAGGACAAGATAATGTCAAGAAAAATTTTTTTGATGTTCATATTAATAATTTACACTATAAATACTTATAGGTTCTGATTTTCCTTTTACAAGAATATCTCCTATACTCTCAAAGGTAAAGTCTTTACATTCTTTCATTGTAAAGTCTGACACTATAATTTTCCATTCTTTATAATCATTTCTTCCTGCTGTAGCTTCCAATCTAGCGGCAAGGTTGACGGCATCTCCAATAACTGAATAGTCAAATCGGGATTCACTACCCATGTTACCAACAATGCAAGTTCCGGTGTTAACACCAGTACCAACATTAATAGGAGGTAGGTTAAGTCCTTCGTCTTTAAATTGTTTGTTGAGTTCTTCTGTTTTCGCATTTATTTCTATTGCTGATTTAACTGCCATATCCGCATGGTTATCGCAAGGGAGAGGGGCGTTCCAAAATGCCATAATACAATCTCCCATATATTTATCTATTGTTCCACCATTATTTAAAATTATTTTAGTCATACTATCTAAGTAAGTATTAATTAAATCCACTAAGCCTTCTGGGTCATCATTTTTCTTAAAGGCTTCTGATACTGGCGTAAATCCCATAATATCAGTGAATAAGAAAGTCATTTCTTTTCGTTCTCCACCGAGTTTCATAAGTGAAGGGTCTTTTACAAGCATATTTACCATGTCTGGAGATAGATAAGTACTAAATTGACCTTTAATTTGTTGTCTGAGTAAGAATTGTTCAATAAAGTTTCTAAATGTAACTATTGTCCAGAATAAAAATACTATTAGTGCTGCTCCTGATACATCAAAAAGTAATCCTTGTTTAAAAAAGTGCATACCACCATATCCTAAGCCTCCAATTACTAGTAATAATGTGGGCAAAGATAAGTATATACGTGATGTAGTAAGTAACAATAGTACTAAAGCTAAAAAGGTAGCACCAACTTCTGCTAATTTTGACCATACAGGCTCTACAGGACTAGTTCCTTCTGCAATATGATGTAAAATATTAGCTTGAATCTCATGTGGGTACATAGGGCCTTTTGCTGTTGGCACAGGATTAACTACTCCTTCTGCTGTAACTCCAAATATTACCCAAACTGCTCCTTCCATTGGTGTTCGAAGGAATTCGGCCGCTGACTGTCTATAGAATTTTACATTTGAAGTTATCCATATCCTTCCATTTGCATCAGTTTTTATTGGAGGGTAGTTAGGTATTCTTAACCACTCAACTCCTGTACTCTGAGTATTAATTTGATAGCTTGGATCACCTACCGCAACTCTAAGCATCTCTAAAGCAAAGGAAGGATATAATTTATTCTGGGAAGTAACTACAAGAGGTACTCGTCTAACGACGCCGTCTAGTTCTGGCGCGCTGTTGATTACGCCTACGCCTTCTGCGCTTTCGGCCAAGACTGGTACTTGTCGTAAAATTCCTGGATAGTTGTATAGCCATGATGTTGGATCTTCTCCTAATTGAGCAGTCCCTACATGAGGACCGCCTTCTGTGGCTTGTGTAGAAGCCGAATATGCTAATACTGTTGGCACACGCATCATTGCGCCTGCTAAAATAAAATCATTATTTGGATTTCGAATATCAGGATCAGGCATAAGAACTGTTAATCCTGGTATTGCTTCTGTTCTTTCTATGAGTGTTCCATAGAGGGTTCTGGGAAGTGGATATCCTCCTACATTTTCTATAATTTCTTCATCTATATCTACAAGAACAATTGTTTGGTTTTGTATTTCTTCTTGCGTGGACATTAGTCCATCAAAAAATTTAAGTTCGAGTATTTGAAAAGGGTAGGGGTTCCATATTAATAGAAATAGCAATGCTACTCCTATAGTTATATCTATTAGTTTCTTCATTGCTGAGTTATAGTTATTGTTTTGTTACAGTTAGAGCTACAATTAAAAGTAGCTGAGTATGATTGATTAGTAGAGCCTAATTGAGTTACATCAACATTATAGTTATTAGTATAAAACTTCATATTGGCAGTATGAGCGCCTGCTCCATACTGAGTTAAGTCTACATCTGAATTATCTGCTCCGTAAAAGAAGATGTCTGCATCTTTATTACCTGAACCGTACTGAATTACAGTAACATCATTATTATGTCCAGAGCCATTATTATATATGTAAGCGTTATGCGCACCTGTACCATATTGAGTAATGGTCTTATTACCATCATCTCCAAAGTCTAGTATTTTTGCGTATTTATTATTTCCTGTTTGAGTTATGACGTAAGTGTTATCATCGCCACTGCCGAGTTGCTCGGCATGATTGTCGTCTCCTGTTTGAGTAATTGTAGAAGTGTTGTCATCTTCATCTTGATCTAACCATACAAAATTATCATCACCAGTTACAGTAACAGTAAAGGTGTTGTCAGAATTAGTTGACCATACAGTATAAAGTCGAGTGGTATTGCTATTGCCTGTAATAGTATTGCTCCAAGTTGCATTACTGCAAGTATGAGATACATATGTAGTACCTGGAAATGAACCGCTCGAGTTCGCTCCGCATAGTATATTTGTGGCATTACCATTACCTACTTGTTTACTAGTAATAGTTGAACCGGTCCCCTTAGTTATTATAGTAGTTGTATTATCTCCTGCAAAACTAAGGTGACTGAAAAATAATAATAGTATTATCACCCGCTCCATTTATTTCTATCTCCATTGGTATTCCTGCTGTATTAATTGATAAGTATGAGGCTGCATTTTTATCAAGAGCAATATCAAAAGTATTATTTCCATAATGTACAAAGTAAATATAATCACCTTCTACAAAAGTATAAGTTTGAAGTTGTGGGTCAAATCCTGGAATTATACCTGTTAATTCAACTCCATCAAGTGTACCTTCTGACTCTTGACTTTTCTTTCCTGCTGTTTCTACAATAGCTAAGAGATCAATTAAAAAGTCAAAACTTAATAAGTCAATATCAAGCCTTGTAACCTCTTGCTCCTCTTCTAAGAAGTCTTTGTCCAAGTCTGGTGCATCTTCAAAGAAATCTCTATCTAGGTCTGTCTTTGGTCCGCTTTGTTGTTCTTCGACTGCTTCTTCAATTTGCTCAGGTTGATTTATAATAAGTAAGTTATTAATAAGTCCTAAAGTTAGGTTACCAAGAATTACTGATTGTGTAGGTTGGGAATCCATAGTTTGTACCATCGTAGCTTGAAATGGCTGATTAAGTACTTCTATTCCTGCCCATGTTTCTACAGTTATCTCGCCTGATGCAGTTCCATCTTCATTTGGAAGTAGTATAACTAAACTTCTTCCAAGTTCATCAACGGTAGTTGTGAAATCCGTTCCACGAATACCTATCGTTGCACTAGGTGTACGAATAGATATATTTTTCTTATCTATTCTACCTAGCTTGCCAGTTATAAATCTGGCAGTTCCAGATGCCATATTGAGTGCAAGTTTACTCTTGCTTGGATCTGGGTCAAATATGTAGTTATCTATTACAACTTTAGAATGTTCAGTTAGTTTTAAAACTGATGAGTCTATAAACTCAACTGCTATTCTTCCGTTGCCTGTTCTAACTTCATCAAATGAGAAAATATCTGAAGCTAATTCGGCTAAGAAGTAATCACTAGAATCTTGTCTAGAGATTTCTCCATTACCTTTTAGCTCAGATATTTCTCCGATTTCTGTTGCATTTAATGCTCCTATCGTTAATAGGGTTAACAGCCAGAAGCGCATTGGTCAATATCGATTGTTCCATTAGTCGTAGTCGCTGTAACAACCGCAACATTCGTACTTGCGGTATCTGTTTGATCAACGTCTACATTGTTACCATTACCTGTTAAACTAAAAGTAATTTGGTGATCTGCCGCACCTGTTTGTCTAGTATCAATATCATTAGTATTACCACTAATAGTCCAATTATTGATACAACCAACAACTTCACAAGTAGCATTTATATTATTAGATGCTCCTGCAATAGTGAAGTCTTGGTTACCACCAGTTGCTGTAGAAGCAGCACCTTGTGTCCAGACCAGAACGTTACTATCACCTCCGCTTGACGTCCAGTCAAAATCTGATCCTGCAACATCACCTGTTCCACCAACTGCAAAAGTTGCAGTCGCACTGTCACCAGTATTTGAGTATGTCCAGCTTGAGTTATTACCTTGTAATAAACTTGCCACTATACTATTACTGTCACCGATTTGGTCGATGTCAACAGTCATTGACGTACCACTTAAAGTAGCACGTGTATTTGATGTACCCACTGTGTTAGTTGCACCTATTTGATCAATTGTAAGTGTTAATCCAGTACCTGTTTGAGTGATATAAATATCGTTATTTCCCGCAAACGCAATAGTTGATACAAATAGCATTATGATGCTAAGGAGTATCCTCTTCATTATTTATCTCCCTAAGTGTGTCATAATCAAAATCCCACACTTCCTTTTCCAGTCCTTGCATTACCAGTCCGTATACTGCAGCTTCTATTGCTGCACGAACTGCTAAGGTCACTGGTTCGTTATCAGTACTACCGCTTTCTATTTCGACAAGTTGAGTTCCCATTTCATAAAATTTAAAAACGTCTCCACCTTTCGCTGTTGAAAGAATAGTCTTTGTAGCTGTGACGTTTAAGAGTACCTCCCCGGTTTGCACCAGCACGGCTCTAAGGACCACAGTTACCCTGTCCTCTCGGTATTGATTCTTCATACCTATTCCTAGATATCTGGCACCACTACCGCCTGTTCTTAAGTTCGTATCGTACCCTACGATTCCACCTTCTAATATCATTCCTGCATATAACATGGGTTTTAGAATTGTTTTCCCATCTGCATTTTTATTGTAAGTTTCAAATGTGTTTCTTACAAGCTGTCTTTCTTTTGATAAAGAATCAAGGCCTGCTCGTTCTACAACTACAAACCAATCTCCACGTCCTGCATCTCTTAAGGCCTCAATAAGTATATGTATTGCTCCTTGTGTAACCGCAGTACTAAAACTTGACATAGTATCACTTGCCTTTCTCTGACCTGTTTCGTCAGCAAAGCTATAAACTGCTACTACGCTTTTTTGATTCGGGGTTGGTAAGTTAAGTAATTGTTGTGTAGAAGTTGGGACAATCATTGGCCCTTGCTGGCATATTACACCTTCCCAACAATCAGTATGATCTGAGTCGAGACCAACTGTCGCACACCCAGATAATAATAGTATTAATGATAAAACTCTAGCCATCGCATTCTATCCAACAGCCTCCGAAACTTCCAATAGGAATCACTATCTCTGTTGTACTAATGAGGACTCCGTCTAAATACTCTTCAATTATAAGAGTAATAGTAGAACCGTTATTTATCCAAGTAAGAGTATTACCTTCTAAATTAATTGTTCCACTAACCCATGTAGTTGGGTCATCAAAGTCTGGCCTATTGCCTCCATAGTTAAATAGAGATTCCGATATATCTTTCGCAAGGGTAGAATAAATTCTACTTTCTAAGTTACGAATAAACTTTGATAAAACTGTGTTATCTGCTTCTCTCTCGGCCTCTTCCAATGCATCTTGTGCATCTTCATAAATCTTTTCCTTTCTTGTACGTTCTTGCTCATCTATAGTTAAATAGTGAGCAGACTGGCCTATTCCACTAAAAGAAGGATTACCAAATTTATGTACAAGTTCGCTTGCTGTAACTACACTTGTAAGTGCAAGTCCTAAAATTAAAATACAAAATAGAAAAAAGTAGTATACTACCCATTTATTTATCTTCTTGTCTAGGATTCTGTTCAGAATCGAGTTTCTTTTCATTTTCTTTCATTTCTAATACGGTGTTTACTTTTTCTTGTAAACGAATCATATCTTGATCAAGTAGTCGTAATTGATCTATCAATCTTATTATAGTCGTCTTCATATCTTCGACTGCTGGGTCGACTTTTGTGAGTATTGTCTGATAAACGAAGTATACGAAATAGCCCATACCAACTGCCATCACAATGGGAAATCCAAAGTCTGATATTAGTTGTCCTATTTCCATTAGTCTCTTCGTGCGTCTATTGTTCCATCTTCCACAAAATTTTCTGCTCTAGCTAACCTTTGTAAATCAGGAGCTAAGCCTAGTGCTGCGGATACACTAGTATCAATTCGTATAATATCATTGTTCATTACTTTTCCACGAGTAATCAACATATTTGACATTCCTTGTACCGTCTTAATATCATCTACAAGATTATCCATAATCTGTCTTATAATTATAAATATGAATAAACCCATTACAAGTGCTCCTGCAATAGGGGCACCTACTTCAGTTATTAGTTGGAATATCTCCATTACTTTTCGGCCTCCAATAGCTTCTTCATCAAAGTTCCATAGTTACCTTGACCGAAAGGTACTTCAGTATTAATTTGAACATTATTCTGTTTTAAAGTTTTAATGTTACCATTTTTTGCTTTCTCAAACTCTGTCTGGGCTTTCATCTCGTCCATACGGATCTTATGTTGCATCATCAGTAGATCAGCTAAATCTTTACTTGTATAGAGCTCTGTCTCTTCAGCTTCCTCAAGTTTCTGGTCAATTAACTTGTCCAGAGTTTCAGCCAATTTAAAACGGTTTCGATATCCAGAGTCCATGTATACGGTATCTATGTATTTTTGGACTTCTCGTTTATTAAGTGCTTCAACAACTACATCTCTTGGAAGGGCCAAGTCTCTACACACCGCAGATACTTCTCCGTTCGCCAAGTAGCTATTCGCAATTTCCAGTCCTTCTGGACTCATTCGGGTTGTTATTTCTGTACTCATATTCGTATTATACTCGAAACATAACCAAATGTCAAGAAAAATTTTTTCCTTGCTGGGACTGTTGATACTACATGAACTTTTCAATGCTACCATCATATTACAAACAAAAAATTTTTTAAATAGGACGTAAGTGCTCGGTATATATTCAAGTCTCCGACCGAATATATTTTTGAAAAATTTTTTTGGGAGAAAATTTCGGGGGGAGGCTAGAAAATACCCCAGTGTATGCGATTTCGCTAAAGTATAAGTGTTTTCGAAAAAATCCCAAGTTGTACGTGTTGGGGAGTCAGAGCGAGCTGGTCAAAAATTAGTCAACTAACCCCCTTGCTCAAATTTTGTACAGCTAACATTTATTAGATGCTCCTATTATAGATTGATTAAAAATTAACCACTAAAAATAATTAAAATAAACTTGACGCAAGGCTTGACATTTGGAAAAAACTGTGAATGAAATTTAAAAAATAATTTCGATTCTTGTTGAGATTTATTCTCAAAGGGCGTATTATTCATATATCAGCTTTCTGATTTGGTCGGTGAAAACACTTAAGAGAAGCCTAGCATCCAAATGATCCAACTGATAAAAAGCAAAGGGCGAAGCTATGCTGAAAAAAGGAATCTCAAAAGGCTAAAATTTGATTTTGATAAAAGGCTCTCATTCGCTGATAACTTCACAACTGCTGAATTTTTGCTTAAATGTTTCATGTGAAACATACCACGCAGAATAATTAGGGAAAAACAATTTAAAGAATTTGCGAGCAATCGCAAATAGGGGGGAAGCTTAAAGGCTTCCTTGTGTTTAACTTGATATAAAAGGAATTCCTATGTCATACACAAAAGCAGAGGAACAGAGCATTAGAAATAATGCTCCTATTACCTACGAGAAAGCAGAACAACTTGCTTCCAATTTTGGAAAAACTGTTCGTTCTGTTATCTCAAAATCTGTTAGCTTAAAAGTTTATCAGAAGCGAGAACAATCGCAGAAGATAGACAGACCTCAAAAGAAGGATACTGTTCGAGCAATCGAAAAGACTTTCGGATTGAGAGAAGGCGAACTGCAAGGCTTGACTAATGCAAGAGGGGAAACTCTCGGAACATTGTATAAGCTGATTGCTGAAGCCATTAATTAAGCTGATATGGGGGGTTGCTCGGTTGTTGCTAAACCAATCGAGCAACTTCCTTTTTTATCAAACAATTATTAAGGGGTTAATATGGAAAAGAAACAAACTGCGAAAGCAACTGTTGAGATTCCTATAACTTGCCCACATTGTAGAAAGAAACTTACAGCGAAAGCTGAAAGAAGATTTTTAACAATAGATGACGCTATAGCGTTTAAGAATTATCTTAATGTTTATGGGATTAGATGTAGGGCAAGATTTAACAATCTTAGAATAACAAGGACAAAGGCGAATAAATGAGACTTGATAAACTGCAAAAACAATATGAGGATAACCAAATATTGATAGCAATGTTTCTCAATGCTAATTCTTTTCTCGATCTTGTTAAGGTTTATATAACCTTAAAAAAAGTTAGAGGAGAAAGAATACCTTTTCATTTAAAGGTTATGGCAATTTGGTTGCCATACGCTTTGATTATGGATATGTTGATTTTATCTGGCTTAATCTTGTTATTGTTTAACTTATAAGGTTAAAGGGAGCATACCTTTATTAAATGCTCCCATAACATAGGGGAACGAATATGGGATTATTCAAATATCTTGATTCAATTACACCTAAAATATATATTCTATCTATTGGCAATGAAATAACTATTGCGAAGATAGGATATACAAAAAAGGAAATTGAAAAAAGAATAAAGGATTATAAATTTTCGGGAAATTGGAAAGGAAAAGAAAGCGAGATTAAAATACACGCAATCTTTGAAAATCCAAAAGCTGAAGCAATAGAAGATTATGCGATAGCCATACTTAATCGGCATGGGGTTAAGAAAACTAACGACAAGAATCTCGGCTCTGGTTATACAGAATGGTATAACTGCCAACCAACCAAGATTCAATCTTGCGTAGCTTTAGCAATTCGATACTTAGAAAGGGATAAAAAGGAATAAAACCCCTAAAGGCAAACGTGGGAGAGCCTATTTTAAATCTCCCACACTTTTACAGGGGAATACAAATGCGTATTTTTATTATAGGTTGCCTAACTTTAATAGGCTTGGCGTTATGCTTTACTCAACTAACGATCTTTAATGGTGGAATCAGCGTACAGGAGATAGATGCTCCCACGCTTCCCACTTTCATTTGGAACTTGGCTACATTAATGACAGGGATTTTTCTTGGCTCAATGTTAATGCAAAATCTGGTTGAAGATTATTATAAATACTTCGACCTATTCCAAAAGCAAAAAGATGTTTTAGAGGATGCAAGGCACAGACTGAAAACTCTTGAGGATAAATATACAAAAATCCAAACAGAGCGAGATGTCCATATCTATGACTTGCATAGAATCGAGCAAATCGAGGAGATGATAACAGCGATTGAGACGCAATATGGTGGAAGATCACAGACTACTGTTAATCTTACAGAATATTTGGAAGCTAAACAGTCATTATGGAAAAAGGTGTTTAGCTATGGAAAATAGAGGAGAAAATCCAATCTTTATTTTTGATCTCGATGGCACAACTGTTGATTCAAGGCATAGAACTTCTATGCCTTTCAGCTTGGACTATTGGAACAAGAACGCAACGAGAGAGAATATTCTCAAAGATGCGTTAATGCCATTATCTAAGACAATGATGCAATTAATAGGTTGGGGTTATGAGGTTGTCATTTGTACTGCTCGAACTTTAGGAAAATACGATTATGAATATTTATATAACATTATCGGATTACCTAACGATATAAAAATTATATCTAGGGCAGAAGCAGATAGCAGAGAAAATCACATCTACAAAAAATCGAATCTTCAATATTTGGTAAATCTAAAACCATTTAAAGACAGACAGAAAATTTTAATAGATGATGAATACTTAAATAGGCTCACTTTTCAATCAATGGGAAAAACTTGTTTCGCTTGGGATATTAGACAAGCAGAAATTTATTTTTCATATTGGGGAAGGTCGTGATGTTTAAGCAATTTATACAACTGCATAACCAATTAGAGAATTTAGGCAATCGCAAGATTGCCTTTATTCTTGAAGGGCGAGATGCTTCTGGGAAGGGTGGATTTATAAAACATCTAATCAAGGAAGATGTACCATTCACTCTAAAACATCAAGGAAAACCAACAAAGACCAGAGATAAAGGGTGGCTTTCAGACTATGCCAAACAGATGCCAAAAAAAGGCGAACTCGTCATATACGATAGGTCTTGGCACACTCGGTCTTGGGTTCAACCAGCGTTGGGCTTTTGCACTCGCAAACAATACCTTAACCATATTTCAAGGGTTAAGGATTGGGAACTAGAGCAAGAAGCCAAAGGGGTTGAGATAATTAAAAATTGGATTTCTATTACAAGGGAAGAACAATCTTATTATCTAAAAAGAAGGAAAGAATTTAAGCCTTATAAATGGTCGGAGACAGACCAAAAAGGCTTGGAACTTTTTGATAAAATAACCCACTATAAAAACAGAATGTTTTTAAAATGCCCTAATTGGAACGTCGTTAAGAGGAAAGATTCTAAACAAGAACTTTTTAGAATCTTACTCAAGGCGACACAATAAAAATTTGGGGGGTAGCTACTTGATGGGGTGGCTACTCCCCTTTTTTTGTGCTTGTAATTTCACCATAACTGAAACTTATAACAGGGTATCACTCAAATTTATGGCGCCGAAATCACAAAACGCAAAAAATGTCAAGAAAAAAATTTGAAAAAAATCGAAAAAAAATCGCCAAAAAAACTTGACAGAAACGCCTGCGAGGTCTAAAATTACGAAGTAATTTTAGACCACGCCTTAATAAGAAAACAAGGCAAAAGGTTAAAGGCGATTTTTTGAAAAGACCTTGAGAGAAAGAGGTCAGGGTGGGCGACGTTTTCTAAATGAGAATGATTATCATTATCAAATGACCTCACTGTATTACTACACCAACACACCCCCAGACCAGCACACCAGCACACCACCCGACCAGCACACCCACACGCGCAGCCCCTGCGCCCAAGTGCTAAAGTGATGATTCGATGAGCCTCCCCGAGCGCCAAAGTGCGAAAGTGATGGAAAAACCGCAGGTCTCCTGCGCCAAAGTGCGAAAATGAAGTAAAAAAGTGATGTCTGCCGCGAAGCGGCCCGACAAACTGTGTCGCAGCGGCGAAGCCGCGCCCATTATACCACAAAACGCTGAAAAAGTCAAGAAAAATTTACAAAAAAAGGGACTAATTTCTTAGTCCCTTTAGTCTGCCTTAGCTTACTGCGTCAAGGAGTGTCGCTAGGTCTTTTGCGTTGGCATTCACTAATGAATTGCACTCTACTCCTAAAGCCGACTCAATTTGTCGCACAACTTCTGCTTTGCGAACTCTGGCTTGAGCCTGTACCTTTTGCTCTTTGATGTAAGGTACTTTCATGCTGATTGTTTTGCTAATCACACTTCTTACTGTTACGCCAAATTCTGACGCTAATTTTTCTGCTTTTGCTTTGTTTACAGGAGCAGATTCCCTGATTTTTTGTTCTTGATTTAAAGTATAAGGCATTGATATTTTCTCCGATTTCGACCGAAACCATTCCCGACCGACAAAAAGTATTATAGGGGCAAAAAGAAAAAATGTCAAGAACTTTTTACACCCAATGCGTCAAATAATGTCGCGGCAACTTGGATCGCGCCGATTATACCACAGAAACCTCAAAAAGTCAAGGAAAATTTTCACGAAAAGAGAAAATAATATAAATTGCGAAAGTCTGGGAAACTGCATTAAGCAAGCACTGTAAGGGGCGCTCTGCGCCCAACCAAGTGCAAAAGTGATGCTTTAGAAGCCTCGCGCCAAAGTGCAAAAGTGACGCAAGTGCGTAAGTGATGCAAAATCGCCGATTATACCACAAAAAGCTGGATAAGTCAAGTAAAA
>CETC01026339.1_pt1 | contig 35370 bp, 43 predicted proteins | sample 326911 | NCBI WGS metagenome assembly CETC01 (sample SAMEA2622694, study PRJEB7988) | marine metagenome | isolation source: saline water (ENVO:00002010), including | reverse complement strand
AGATGAGTTGGCAAGATATATTGAAGAAGATTCCCATTCCTAAAGAAACCGAAGGTAATTACAGAGGAAAAGAACCCGCTACTGCCGAAGGCAGATACGGAACTAAAGTCACACCTAAAGACATAGAAAGAGAAATGGAAGAAAGAAGAAAAGAAGATGAAGATTTAAGGAGACTTCTAGAAGAACAAGGAGTGAAGTCGAATTAGGTAATACAAGGAAATTTTTGGAAATGTCTTTAGTCCAAGGTATGTTGTGGAGGTTCAGGTTGTGTCATCACTATACGAATCCTCTTGGTTTAATTTACTGCGAGCAGAGGGCGCAGTTACTACAACCTCCCCCGCAACACAGGCACTATTCAACATAAGATTCGGGGGAGGAAGAAAGCGTGGTAAAAAGAAAACCCGTAAGAAAAAGGACTCTCACCGTAGACTTGGGGAACGGTTGGAAAGGGACACTTAACATCGTTCCGTTTAGCACAATGTACGAGTCTTGGGAAAACGCCGCTAAGAACACGACGCTTCCCGACAAGAGTGGTGCTGACAACATCTATCAGTTCATTGAAAATATGGGAACAGTTGGGAGAAAGACAGTCAACAGGAAAGGCGAGTCTAAGACGGTGGCTTCCAAAAGTGGACCTCAGAAGTACATAAGCATGGCTTTGGAGGCAGATAAGAAAGAGACAATAAGCGATGAGGAGGCAAATGCTGTTAAGGAACTCAAGGATTATCTAGAGGGTGAAAATAATTCTAACAGTAAAATAAATCCCGCTAACATTCCATTCAGGACTATATCTGGTTTCGATGACGGTGAGGATGGTGAGGGCAGGGTCACTTCTTACACCACAGTCTATGGGGATTACAGAACGAAGAAGTATGTCCAGTACAGAAACAAGTACAAGGGGGATAATTTGGATGAGGCAAAAACAAAGTGGTACTCGTTCAAGAAAGACGGGAAGGCCAAGCCTCCTGTTTGGCAAGCACTGTTTGGGAAGAAGACCGAGAACGATTTCTTTGAGCATGAAAGTCTTTTGGAGATAGCGCAGAACTACAAGCAGGAGATGGATACTGAACCGTTTAATACAAGTCCAGAGTTTCCCTTAAGGGTTGAGGGCAATGGAACTGCGAAGATGCTAATGGACAACGTTCCAAAGTTCAGAGAGTGGGTGGAGAAGTCTGTAGCCAACACTGCTGAATACAAGAGCAAGGGTGGTAACTACAGAAATGAGAAAGCAATGGGTGCTTTGCTTAAGACTCCGATATCATTGACCGAAGCAGAGGGAGATAAACTGTTGAGACTCATGAAGAAAAGAGTGAATGTCAATTTGACGAAACTGTATGTCAGGGTTCCGAAGAGACAGATGCTTTACGCAGCAACCCTTGCTTCCAACTATGATGAAAATTACAAGAAGGTAGAGAAATCTATTGTTTCTAGAAAGACAATTAGAAAATCACAAGAGAAATCGCCTGTTTCTCTAAGTTGGAAGGAAATCATAAAGGTGAGAAGATGAAGTGTAGAGGAATTATAAAAGTAGATGCAGAGAACATGGCAGTTGGCACTTGTTGCCCGTACTGTTTCGGAGATTGTTGGAGTGAGTAGGATGGATTGGAAAAATGCAATAAGAAAGCAAGATAAATTTACAGAGGCGACTATTGAAGAATTTGACTTGCAACCCGATGCTTTCAGTCCTCGTAGGCAAGCCTCGATAAATAAATTGAGAACAGCACATTTTGACTTGCTCGATTTGATAAATAACTTAGAAGAGTACACATCTCCCGAAGATTTGCAAGAAAATGAAAAAATGTTGAAAGATATCACAACTAAGGAAATAGAGTTGTTAACTAGAACATTGAAAGACACAAGTGATATATTGGAGTTAAGAGTGAAATGATTACTAGAAAGCGTTGTCCTCTTTGTATGCATGAGGATAGGAGTCAACTTGAGGCTGATTTGGAAGCCATGAGTTACACAGCCGACGCTTTGGACCGACAGATGAACTGGAAGAGTGGCACATCAGCAAGACATCAAAGGAACCACATGGGAGGATATGTTGATTCGGAGAATCCTAGTTGCAAATTATGCGTCTATGAGAATAGGGCAGAGATGGAGCGCAGGTTGTATGAGGGTGAGATATCACCATTGGCCGCATCTAGAATTCTAGATTGCACAGAGGAGCAAGTCATTCGACATGTGAAAAAGCATCTCAAGCCAATCGTTCAGAAGTCTGCTGCAAACATGATTGCCAAGCAGGAGGTTGACGAGATTGAAACGCTAAGTGCGAACATCACTAGATTGGAGCAGAAAATCGACACGCTGTTCAGTGAGGATTCCACTGACCCCAAGTACATTGACTCATTGACTAAACTGGCTAAGGAAGTTCGTGAGTCACTACGATACCTGCTAGAGTTCAAGGGTAAACTGGTGCATAAGAGGCAAGACACAATCATCGTTCATCAGATGCAAGTCATCAAGGAGGTTCTAGCGCAGAATCATCCTGATGTTTGGTTGGATGTCAGAAAACAAATGGAGGAGAAGTTACAATGAGTTGGAAAGATGACATAAAGAAGAGAGAGAACCCAATATTTAGAGAGTTTACAGATGCTCTTATTAATCTAGAGAGGGCTTTATCAGATATTCAGGAAATTGATAGTAAATTTGACTTGGTAGAAGAAGCCGAAGTTGCTGTTGAGAATGCGATTCTAGATATGGAAAAAAGATTTGAGCAATATAAAAAAGAGTTAAGGAGATGATACAATGAGTTGGAGAACCATCCTTTCTAAGAAGGAGCATGAGGATGCGATTCCTAACTACATCACTGAGGTCTATACTAAACTCCCTGCTGATAATATGAAGAAGAGAATAGCAGAGGCAGTGACTAGGGACGATGAGACTTGGGAGGAGTTCAAGAGAGATTTAGTGGAGGAAGGAACCTCTCAGCGTGTGTTCATCAAATCTATCGAGTTCGTGAAAAGGCTGTTCAGTCAAGATACCATAGATGGCGGAGGAGGGACCAAGAAGGAATACTCGACAAAGGGGTTCTCTGATTCCCCTGTTAAGGACGATGCTCTTCGTAGGCTTAACGACTTTAAGCCTAGAATGAGTAACGTCAAAAACACTAGGGAATCCTTGAATGTAGACTTCAAGAGGTTGATTGATGAGAAGGATATCGATACGCTGTTGACGAAACTACAGAGGACGATAGTAGTCGAGTCGAAACAGCCATTGCTCTATCCCGAAGGAGAGGAAAAGAAGGATACTAAAACCCCAAGTAGATTTCGTGCGTTCCTGAAGAAGGAGCCTGAGTATGCGAGGAAACTCCTGACAATGAAACTCAAGGATGACGAGAAGCAAATTCTGATGATAGCGTTCCCAAGAGGTACGCCATATCCAGAGATTAAGGACTTCAGGGAGCCGAACGAAGCAGATGTCTCCAAGTTCCTTGAGCATCTACTGCAAAACGTCTCAGGGAATGACAAATACCGATTCATCAATGAGGACAATGCAACTAGTCGTTCTCTGAAAGCACTATTCCCTAGTGGCACGAAGACATTCCTACCTGCTGTCAGATTCATTGTAGAGAAGGATGCGTTCGACACCTCTGCATTGAGGAGCAGAAAAAGAGTCGGAACAACAAACGTAATGCGAGAGAAGTTGTTCTCTGACATAACAAGCGATAAGGATGTCCCAATAGAAATCAAGACCAAATACGAGGAGTTGAAGGACAAGGTTCCTAGAGATGTGAGAAATACCAAGGAGTATATTTTCAATCAGATAAAGGCTGACTCAGAACTCGGTCCGATACTAGATAGGTATCTTGAGGAAAGCATCAGTGCATTGTTCCTCAACGTGGTTGACAGGATAACCGAGTTACCAGAGGACGAGTACAAGGAGATTCTAGAGATAATAGAGGATGAGGACGTTATTGAGTTCAACAAGATTCTAGGGACAGAGTTCACAAAGGAACAACTGGAAAAATACATACAACAAGGTCTTCTTGAACAGGCAAGAAAGCCATTGGAGAATCCATTCAAACAAGATGAATTCAAGGAAAACGTTTCCAAGGGAAGAATCAGCAAGGTTCTCGATGCCTCTAGTGTAGTCGTTGCATTAGAGAAGATGGCTGATTTGTTTGTTTCAGGTGAAGACCACTTAGATACCTTTGACTATGTTCAAGGGGATATAGATGAGAGTGAGTTACTGGAAAACGTAGAGAAGGAATACAAGACAATCAGAGATGCCTTCTTCGATGAGGTCAAAACAACTATGGTCAAGACATTGAAAGAAGGAACAAAAATAAACGCCAAGGGAGAGCCGTACCTAGAGTTAGTCGAGTTATTAGATGCAAAGGAGTGATACGATGGATGAGCAGTTTGCAGTTTTCATGAGGGGTGGATTAGACGCTCTCGCCGATGAGTTTTACAATGGCAACACAAGAGAGGCTAGAACCGAGGGAGTTAGGAAATTCGTAGACAAGGAACTTCTCTTCAACTTCCTAGAGGCTAATGATGTATCTACCAGAGCGATACCCCTAGACAAGAGAACTAATTCGTCTCCAATCCTACTTAGGGAAGAGGGAGGAAAGGTCGGACTACAACCCTACTTCAGTGCTGGTACGGATTTCCAAAGACAGTCAATGTTGATTGACATGATTAAGACGAAGTACAATTCGGACTTCTTTGATAGGCTGAAGAAAAGCGTAACCACATCAATGCTCAATCATCTATTGGAAAAGGCAGTAGTCATAGGAGCCAGTGAACTAACTGCTGGTGCTGGTAAAAGAGTACAACTTACTGGTGCTGAGAAAGATAGACTCCTCAATAACGCATTGAGTATGTTTAGAGGGAGGAGGGGAAAGGAGATTGACTATAGAATATTGAACAATCCAATACCTGATTCAGAGATTAGACTTCAACGAGGAAAGTTCTCGTTCAGAGAAAAGCAGAATGCTCTAGTCACTTTGAAGAACCAACCTAGTGATAGGAAGGAGGCACTAGCACCATACATTGCAATTCTTGAGAAGGATGTTGGAAAGGAAGAATCTGAGGATTTTGCACTTACTAGATTGGATGTTTCAAACTTCATTGGCAAGTATGACTTGAAGGGTATGAAAAATCGAGAGGCAATCTACGATTATTGGGAGACGGTAAATGAGGATTGGAAACCGTTTCAAACTGCATTCGACAATTTTATGGAAAAGGCTAGAAAAACGGTTGAAAGGGACAGCGAACTTCATGAAATACTGTTTGGTGACAAGGGGATTGGAGCAGTAGAAGTTGAGAAAATGAAATATGTCATACCATATCAACCTAGTAAGATGAGTAAGATTGCCTCTGATGACTTGAGTGTTGTCGCATTGGATGACTTTTTTGATGAGGCAAAGATGTTTCCAAAGGGGAAGGTTAGAGTCGTAGAGGAAGCAACATATCGTAGAGTCTTTGACAGCGAAGGCAAAGACATGGGAATTCAGGGAGAGGCAGCCATAGCAGAGCAAGAGGAAGAGGAGAGAAGACTTAGGGAGGCCGTCGATACTCTAATTGAAGCAGATGTGGACCCCATCTATGCCTATCTTGTTGCAAGCAACGCATCAGGATTGATATCCTCACCAACGACAGAGAAAGAATTCAGGAGACTAAGAAGTAGGCTGAAGAAGGAGGCAATACTAATTGGACTTGGTAAGAATGTTAGGAACAGACTAGAGAAGTATCTAGATGACTTATCATTAGCGACAATTGTTGAGGGAAGAAAGGAGTTCTTTCTACCTTACCAAGCAGAATTGCACAACGCAGCAACAACGAAAGAAAAGCCGCCGTCTAACTCTGAAATAGAAAAATTCCTAGAGGGAATGTCCAGTTTGATATCTGGAACTGGTATCGATAGACCAAGAGGTGCAGCGAGTGGTAGAGCAAAATACTCACCAGACAAAACCCCATCGTTAGGTGAAGGAGCGACTGCGCCTTTTGGTGGCACTGGTAAAACACAACTAAAGAATCTCAAAGATGCGAAACTAGACTCTCTATTCAAGAAACTGCGAAAGGCGACGAATGACTATTTCATCGTGCCATCTAGAAGCACGTTAAAACCATTGGCTAACAGATTTGAGTGGGTAACAGGTCAGACGACTTTCATAATTGCAGGAGACAGTGTGAAAGACCCATTCATCGAATTACTCAGAAGGGAGGTTGGAGAGGAAGGACAAACTGTGATACTAGATATTGAGCAGATTAGAGACATAAAGAACTTCTTGAGCAGGATGTCTGGATTACTACTTAGGTCAGATAGGGTAAAGTTAAGACAGCAGATGAAGAACTTCTTCGATGTCATATCTGAGATATACAATGGCAAGAGAGAAAAAGACATAGAGGTAGAGTTGGGTAACTTCCTTCATCAGCGTCTTCAGGATAACAATCTAGCCCCTATGAAATTCATAACAAAAAACACTGATGAGTTAGCAGAGGAATACGCACTTGAGAAGATGTATCCTTTTGAGGCAATATACGAGCATCTGATGTTCAAGAGAGACATATACGCTAGGAGTCTAGGAAGGACTGCTGAAAATCTCATTAACGATATAGACGGTTTAGAATCAAAACTAAACATCGCAAAGGCAGATGAGCAATCCATGATTCTACAGGCTCATGATGCAATTAGAAAGATGTTGAAGAAACCAGTCTATCACGCTTTCAATAATGTAGATGATTATGATGACATCCAAGGAACGATAGAACTAATGAAGTCAAACTACAACACAGATATCACCGCAATAGAGATAGAGAGCATAGTATCTGAGTTTGACTCAATGAGTAATCTAAGCAAGAAGTATGGAATCTCAACAGAGGGGGTCTATTTCCTCAAAGCAACATACAGGTGAGGGAATGGCTAAAGTTGAATTCAAGGAAGTCAGTAACACACAGGACGCTGCCTTCTTGTGGGACAGAGACAATCCTGATGACAAGTTCTCTAGAAATGCACCCTCTTGGTACGATGTTGACAAGTGGGTTCTAAGACTAGTAGATGGTGAAGTAGTAGGAATGGCTGGATACACAGACATGGGAGACTATGCTATCTTTGGTGGTCTGAAAGCAAGGGCGAAGGAAAAGCCCAAAGGTGGTGGGAACTGGAAGGCACTGCTGGACTATAGGAAGAATAAGGTTGGTAATAAACCAAAGATAGCAGGGTTTCGTGCAACAAAGATGCCACAGGATAAATGGACTGCAATGAATGAAAGAGCAGGATACCAACGTGAGAATATGATGGACATTCCTGAAGAACTAGTAGACAAGTTTCGTCAGCGTTACGGAGATGATTGGGGCATAATGAAGAATGCATCATGGTTCTTCCCACTAATGAGGGGGCTAATCTGATTGAATTGGTTTGACATACTCAAATTAGGAGGAGAGGACTTAGGAGTGCCTCCTGAGAAAGATGCGGAGTCCTATGACGATGCGATAAGTCAAAAGAAAAATTTCTTCTACAATTTGAGAAACGTTGCTACTACTAGACCACATTTTGAATCATCAGCAAAAAACAAATATCAAGGAGATAACATAGAAGGAAACCTGAAAGAAATCGCACAGGCAATAGGAAGTAAAGGGGCAGTTGGAAGATTGTACATGGCATTCTCAGACCCATTCAATTCAAACTACGTCGTATCGTTTAGAAGACTTAGACCTCAAGACACCTATCCTTCATCTATGCGTCCCTCAAAGTTCAATAGACCTGCAAAGCCAAGAGACTTGGGAAGCACTGATTCAGTGATATTGTTTGATAGTGTTTACTCTACGAGGGATGTCGCTAGACTGAAGAGAGTATTCTCATCACCACTTCAAGCACTCATGCCGATTTGGGGAGAGGATGACAAAAAGAGACTCCGTGAGGTCATGGCAGAAAAAAGCCAAACCAATGTAGCAGACGCACTCAAAGAGAGAGCAACACTAAGCAGGGAACTAGACCAACTTTACAAGAAGAACAAAAACAGAAAAATTACCCCTCAACAAAAACAGAAGAACTTCAAACGCATTGACGAGATACAAACTCGGTTGAAAAAGTTAGATAGACTTACACAGAGAGGTAGAGGCAGAAGAGACCGCCCCACAAACATATTCGGAGGCTCGACATGAATAACATAGAAAATCTAGATTTCATGTCTTCTATGGACATGGAGATGTCTAAGACATCCTTTCCATATTTCTTCAAGAATGTACTAGGAATGATGTATCCTGATTATATGCAAGAGTGGTTAGACACAATGGAGAAAACAGACAGGACAGTTATCGTTTGTAGTCGTGACCACGGAAAGTCAGTCTTCATGCACAGTTGGGTTGTATGGAACTTAATATTCCAAGAGCCACCATATCAGATGCTATACATCTCATCCAACCAAAAGCAAACACTAGTTCACATGAGGGAGATTGACAGATACTTCAATCTGCCAGCGTTGAAACAATTCAAGCCTAGTCGTGGATGGGCAATCGGTAATATTCAACTCACCAACGGTAATGCGATTCTAGAGCGTTCCGTTGGTTCTCAGATTCGTGGTCTTCACCCACAGGAGATTATCATTGACGACCCCTTGAAGGAGTTTAGTCTATCAGGAATACAGAGAGTGACGGATTGGTTTTTCGGTGATATGATTCCGACTCTGCATCATACTTCCAAACTTAGGATGATTGGAACTCCATTTACCTACACTGATATCTTTGCACAACTAGAGGAGAACGAGGCATATACTGTAACAAAGTATCCATGTCTGAACGCATTGAACGAACCCCTTTGGCCGGAGCGTTGGGACTATGACGCTCTCATGCAGAGAAAGGCCGAGATAGGTTCTCTGAAGTTTACAAGAGAATACCTGTGTGTTCCGATTTCAACTGGAACTGCTTTGTTCAATCCTGAGTTCATTGAGAAGTGCAAATCTAGAGATTACATCCTGAAACTCGGAAACAGAAAAGATAAGGGATACAGATACTATGTCGGTGTTGACCCTGCTATTTCGACTGACGGGGACTACAACGTAATCACAGTTCTAGAAGTAGACGAGAATCAGAACAAAGCAATCGTTCATGTCGATAGAGCAAAGAACATAGAGTTCAGGGAAAATATCGAAAAGATTCGTTTGATAGGAAAGGTGTTTGAGCCGGAGGAGATTCTGTTTGAGACGAATACATTCGCAAAGGCATTCACTCAAGAACTGAAAAATATGACAGACTTGAATATCAGAGACTTCAACACCACTAGGAGAAACAAGCAGGAAATTATTCTTAATCTACAGATGAACATAGAAAACGAGAAGATGATATTCCCCTATGGTGACAATGCAAGTAGGAGACTGACTGGCGCACTGATAGAAGAGTTGTCTATGTTCTCAATAACAGCGTCTGGAAAGTTTGAGGGTGTAGGCGCACATGATGACTTGGTGATGAGTTTAGCACTCGCTAACGCTGCTGCACAAGGAACAGGAGCCAAGTTCATTTTGATTGATGACTTGGACATCTTTGATGAACCTACCACCCCTCGTAGGGACTTGTCGGGTATCATGGGGCTAAATTTCTAGGGTGATAAAATGAGTGAAAAAGGAGATAAACTCAGGGAACAGGCAGCACTTGCTGAAGAGCAAGCAGAACTCGCTGACCGAGAGGAAGAAATCGGAGAACAGCAAAAGAGAATTACAGATGACTTGAAACTCTCTTGGCTTCTTGAACAGCCGATATCTGACCATACCGCATTAGAAAAGAAGTTCGCTTCGGAACACAGGCTGACTCTCTCAGACGCTAGACAGCACATGTCATTCAACTTGAATAAGTACGAGATAGAAGGAAAGGACATACCCTCACTAGTCAAAGAACTGAAGAACCATCGTAGGACACTCAAGGGTGAGAGTAAAATCGCCTTTACGAATTCAATTGATAATCTGATAACTTCATACGCATCTCACTTGGATGATAGCATTGAGAAGATATATTGGGTCAAGAAATACAAGACAGCACTCAAAGACATGACATGCACTGAGGATAACATCATCAAACTGTCAATGGTTTCTGATGAGAGGACTAGAAGGCAGATAGTTGATTCTCTTTGCAAGTATTGGGAGGCAAGATTAGACAGGAAGGAGATGCCATACAACTCCGATTATGCTAGGTTAACAAAGGAGATGTCGAGTAGTAAAAAGGAGTTCAAGGACTTATTGAACAAAAGAGTCTCATCCATATTCGACCCCAAGGAACTAATCAAGAAACACATAGTAGAGATGGTATGTGAGGAGCAGGGAATATCCGCAAGGCAGATTCATGAGAGACTTCCAAATGCTCTCTTCAAAAAATCAAATCCAAAAATGATATCCAAGTTAGCGAAAAGCGAAAACATCACCTCTGTTGATGGCGCACTATACAAGATGAGTGATGAGATAAAGAAAGATATCTATGCCTACACCGCTGCATTCATTGACTCCGATGGATACATTACAATGGATAAGAACTTCAATCCTAGAGTCGGCCTCGTAGCGACTGGTGATAGAGGCAAGGCATTCATGCTAGAAATGCACAAGTCCCTTGGCTGTGGTAGATTGCATCTAGACCAGAAATCGCCACAGGATACCAAGCCAATCAACAGGTTAAACTTCTATTCCAGAAAGGATGTCAGCACGATACTGACTAAGTGCCTTCCTTACTTCAAGTTGAAGAAGCAGAATGCCAATATCCTGCTAGAACTACTGAGAATGAAGAAGAGTCACAAGAAAGCCCCTTGGTACAATGCTCGTAAAGAAGAGTTGTTCAAGTTGATGAAATATGAGAATCACAAGGATGACAAGAACTATGACTTCGCCAAATACAACATTGATATAGACACTGTAGCGAAATATCATGATAATAATAAAATGTCAGAGATGGACCGATTAGAATCAATCTTGAAAGAGGACTCTGTGGATGAAGCCATAGATGATTTGGAAGAGATAGCAGAGGAGTACGATTTAGAAGAACACGAATGGAGTTCTGTAGACGACGCTTCTGATTATTTATTTGAACACAAAGTAATGGACGAGGAGGAATAAAATGGTAGAAGAAAGAAGACCCTCGTTGTTCCAACGTTTGACTCGTAGGACAACACCCAAGCCTGAAGACAGAACAATATACAATCCGGGGATACAGGAGAAAGATACCTCTTATCTTGTTACTGCTCCGATAATATATCACATAAGTTACCAATCAGTGATAACTAGAACCTGCATAACACAATTGAAGAACGAGATATTCAGAAGAGGATATGTTTGGGAAGAGAAGTTTACTGCAAGGTGCGGAGACTGCGGAAGAGAACACAAGGAACCAACAAAGGAGTGTGTTGAGTGTAGTAGCCTGAATCTCGTAAAACCTAACAGAGAGCAACTAAAATATATTCACAAACTTCTAGATGGATATGTCAACAAAGGCGAGCAACTGTTTATCGATGTACTCAAGGAAATGGAAGATGACTTGAACATCATGGATGATGCCTACATGGTCATGGTAAAGGAATACTATGTCGATGGCAACGGCGACATTCGTATGCACCGAATCAAAGAAGTCTATCGTGGAGACCCTGTTACAATGCATATCTATGCAGATGAATACGGAGAGAGAGGACATGAGGGATTCACATGTCTAAGTCATAGGAATTTCATGAGCAAAGACCCACACGATTCTTGTGAGATGTGCGGTGCAGAGTTACATCCTGTTCACTTTGTCAATAGAACAAACGGAAAGGAGCAGTATTTCATTGAGGGAGAGGTTCTGCATTTCAGTAAATACTCACCATCCAGACTCTATGGACGTTCACCAATAATGACATTGTTTAATCACATAACGACACTCATAGCAATGGAGAACTACGTCAACTCATCATACACCAAAGCAAGAATGCCAAGAGGCGTACTAGCAGTTCAGACTAGAAACGTAGAATCAATGAAGTCGTTTTGGAGAGCCGTCAAAGAAAAGATGGAGCAAGACCCGCATTTCATTCCAGTTATGGGCATAGAGGGTGATGGTAAAACAGGAGCAGTAGAATGGGTCAAGTTCATGGATAGTCTGAAAGAGATGGACTACATACAAGTGAAGGATGACTTGAGGGATAGAATAGCAGCCTTTTATGGTGTGAGTAAAATCTTCATGGCTGATAACTCAACAAGTGGAGGTCTGAACAACGAGGGGATGCAGATACTTGTCACCAACAGGGCAGTCGAAATGGCACAGACGATTTGGAACAACTATGTCTTTCCTTTCATGGTCAAAGAATTTGGCATCACAGATTGGGTGTTAAAACTACCACCATCAGAGGAGGAGGATGAGATTGCCAAACTAAGGAAGAGAGAGATTGAAGTCAATGTCGCTGCCTCAATCAAGAACCTCGGCTTTGAGGTTGACATGGATGATGAAGGTAGATTCACGTTCAAGAAGCCTGAACCAAAACCAGATGAGCAAGGTGCGCCACAAGAAGAAGGTGGGCAAGTTGAGACTGACCCATACGCAGGAACAGATATCGATGCCAGTCAACTAGGTCAGTTACAAGAACAGGCTCTCATGGGTGGAAGCAAGCCTCAAGAGAATCCACCTGCAACAAGGAACAAACCATCGATGGAGACAGGTCCAGACAAGAGATTCAGTGGATTACCAACAGAAGCAGGTAATCAAAACGTTGATTCACGGACTGAGAGGAGAGTGGGATAATGACAGGATGGCACACCATACTAAAGAAGAAACCTGACTTAAATTTACCAAGAGGCAAGGAGATGGTTTTACAAGCAGAAGACAAGGACTACGAAAGAGGACTGCTTGTTAAGTTATTGAAAAACGGTGGATATGAAATGGCTTATTGGGCAGGGAAACACGAACCCTATCCTGTCGAAGTGTTAGTGGATGGCAAGTCAATCAAAAAGGATGCGAAGAAGGTCACTATGAAGTTCCATCCTGAAATGGAAAAAAAGAGGGATGAGAAATGAGTTGGCAAGATATTCTGAAGAAGAAAAAGAAATCCAAAGTCAATCAGGCTGGTAACTATACCAAGCCCGGAATGAGAAAGAGGATGTTTCAGAGAATCAAAGCAGGTGGCAAAGGTGGCGCACCCGGTCAGTGGTCTGCGAGAAAAGCACAGATGCTTGCTCAAAGATACAAGAAAGCAGGTGGTGGCTATCGAAACTGAAAGTTGGGTCTCGATACTAAAGAGGTCCAACCCAAGAATACCACGAAAGAAAGGACAGAGAAGAAACTCAAAGAAGCACTCAGACTTGTACACGGATGAAAACCCAAAGGGAACGATACACGGATTAGGATTCAAGGACGAAGAGACATCAAGAAAATCAGTAGCAAAGATAAGGAGAAGCAATAGAAGTCATGCGCATAAGACACAGGCTGCAATAGCAATGGAGCAAAGAGCAAGGGAAATGGGCAAGACAAAGGAAGCAGCGATATACAGGAAGTTCATAGAGCAACAGAAGAAAAAGACGGAGGCTAAGGAATGAGTTGGTTCAATATTATGAAACAGTTAACTCCTATGCAACAACGACTGAAAGATATTGCAAGAAAAGAGGGATTGGAAAAATATGGCACATCAGACGCTACCGCAGATAAAACAATGATAATAAGAATAAATAAAAAAGCCGGTGACGATTTTGAATTAACTTTGAGAGCAAAGACTTCTGGTAAAGATAGACGTTCAGTGTATCAGTTCAAGTTTCGTGATGGAAAGTTGTACATGGCTGAAGGACCACATTTGCTTTACACCGCAAAAATGGGAGAACAGTCTCCTTTTGGAGAGAAAGAGTTGTATTTAGCGTTCAAAGAATCTATCAATAAAGTGGTGAAAGAACTAGAGGGTTTTGATAAAGAAAGAGAGAGAATGTTAAGAGTCAGTAATGTTCCTAAACGTAGAAAACTCCCCGAAGACGCTTATCGTGAGCAACAATGGTATAAAAGAATGGGAATCATAAAAAGTTGGTTTGATTTTCTAAAAGCCAAGTCAAAGTCTCAGAGGTCTCTGTCAACTTGGACAGACGAGGAGTGGGGTAGCGCAGAGCAACATCGCGCCAAAGAGAAGGGAAAGAAAGCACCTTCCAAGACAAAGGGCAGATACATGCCAAAGGCCACTTACAAAAGAACCCCAAAATCAACACTTAGGTATCAAGACGCTAAGAAAAGAAAAGGACGTAAGAAAGGACAGCAACACGTTCCAACAGGAAAGAAATTCTCTCAGAAGTGATTATCATGCCGATTCGTAAAGTCAAAGGAGGATACAAGTGGGGAAGTAAAGGCAAGGTCTATCGTAACCGTAAGGATGCTGAGAGACAAGCAGCCGCTGCTTATGCTTCAGGCTACAAGAAGTCAATGGATTGGTTTGACACGCTAAAGAGAGAGAAGCATCCTGCTTTGAAGAGAGCCGGTGTGAGTGGTTTCAGTAAGCCAAAGAGAACACCGAACCATCCCACTAAGTCTCATATTGTCGTCGTTAGAGATGGTAAGAAAGTCAAGACTATTCGATTCGGTCAACAAGGTGCTGACACAGTAACTGAAAAGAACCCAAAGGGAAAGAGAAAAAAGAAGCAAGCCTCGTTCAAGGCTCGTCATGCTAAGAACATCAAGCGAGGAAAGACCTCTGCTGCGTATTGGGCTAATAAGGTAAAGTGGTGATGAAATGGATTGGAAAGACACATTGAGAAAAAAATTGATTGGTGGACAAAAGAAACTTGACAAAGACAAAGATGGAGACATCGATGCAGAAGACTTCAAACAACTAAGGGAGGAAAAAGAATGACAGAAAAAAGTGTAAGAGAGTTGGAAAAGGAACTGAAGAATGCAAGAATGAGAGACAGTGAGGAACATCGAAGAACTGTCACGAAGAACCGAGACTTCTCTGTTGGTGGTATTGACAAAGACAGCACAGTTGAGAAGAAGATACCTGACACCGCAGATGTTCCAGATGCGATTCTTCTGCCAAAGAGAAGGCGACAGAAGAAAGAAAACATACCTTGGTGATTTAGATGGATGGCACATTCATGGATGTCCTGCGTAAGGAGGGACATACGGAACGTGCTAGAGAACAGACGAGGATGAAGGAAGAGTATGACGCTAGACAGGAAAGAGAGCGTGAAAGAAAAAATGCGCAAAGGCAAGGTAGAGTAGACAACGTTCGTAAACTATTGATTAGTTATGCTAGAACAGATGACGTTGCCAATAAGGATACTGCTAAGTTTCTAAAAAAGTTCATGGATGACTACGAAAGGCAAATCAACAATCTAACTAATTCAATCGAGGATGTTAGAAGAGGAGAGACATTTGACGCATTCAAGCCTGTGGAACTTAGACCTATCTTCAGAGATGTTGAGGAGGTTGATGAGTCGAGAGCAGAGGTTGCACAGTTGTTGGGGTCAAGAAGAATAGAGACCTTCAGGGAATATGGAGGTAGGGACGCTGATGAACTGATGATGGGTATCTTGGATGACATACCCAATCAAGACATGATAGTTGGAAGACTCACAGGAGCAGAATACAGAAACATCAGGGAATCGATGCAGAGCATAAAAGAAGTTCAGAATACAATAGGTGGTGTGATAAACGCTGCAATGGAAAATCCAGACAACATTGACACAGTGTTGAATGCTGTAAAGGAAGCCTCCATAATTCTAGAGGAGATAAGGGAGATAGAGGAAGATAAAGAAATCTCAGAAGATGAGAAAGAAGCAATTCTCATGGATTTGGTTTACAAAAGGAGATATGGTCCGGAAACACTGACAAGATTCATTTCAGATTCATACAGAAATCTATCGGAAAGAGGTGACGAAGAGGCTAAAGATGCCATGCTAAAGTTGTTGGATTTGATAGAGGATGTTAGAGATTATACGTTTACTAGAGAGGGGAGAGAATACGCAATAAACTTAACCTAGATTGTGTAGGGGATGATGCGGGGGCAACTGCATGAGTTGGGAAGCACAACTTCACAAAGGCGAGAAATTAGATGCCTTGAAAGAGTGGTTTAAGAATAGAAAGTTCAAGAGTGCTGCAAAAGCCTTCATAAGAAGAGAGGGCAATTTCGTTATAGATGATTACAGATATGACCACAACAATCCAAGAAATAAACAACTTCTTGCCGAATCAAAGGAACAGTTTTTGAGAACGATGGATGAACTTTACGATGAGGTTTTCAATCAGGAAGGTCGTTCAGCAGCAAGGGCTGAAGCATATATGGATGCAGGAAGTGATTAACATGTCATGGCAGGACGTTCTCAAGGCTTCTGATTTCCTAGAGAAACTAGAGCCTAAGCAGAAGAAAAAACTGAAGAAACTTCTGCAATCAACACAGCCCAATGAGTACATGGGAACTGAGATGACTAAACTTGAGGATGTTCTTTCTACAATGGAGAAGTTAGATATGGTGAAGTCAGACAAGTTGCTTACCAAGAAGGTAAAATCATTCAAAGAGAAGAACCTCGATATACTTGCTAGTGCTGCGGAACTCCGTAAGGACTATCAGACGCTGTATGACCAAATCAGAGAAGTAGTATATCCAAAGGGAAAGAAGGAGGAGAAAGAATGAGTTGGTTTGACACATTGAAAATGCATTGCGGGACAGAGAGAGAAAAGAGTGACGAGATGGATAAAGCACCTCCGATAAGGAATCCTAGAGAATCAGAGTTCTCGGATAACGCTAATGATGATAAGAGCATGTTGTTTTATCAAGGGCTGTTCAGAGAGGTAGCAGACCCGGTAATAAGAGAAGCAGCAGAGAAAAAAAGGAAATTCGCAAATGTCAAACTCAGCGATTTGAAAATGTCATCGGAGAGGGCAAAAGAAGTGGCGAAAGAGTTGTATGCTGGCATGGGCTACAACATGATATTCGCAAGTGAGACGGACCTTATTTTCAAAATAGTAGGGGAAGGAAGAGTATGAGTTGGAAGGCCATAGTCAAACAGAGGGAACTAACACCCGGTCAGGAGTCATTTGTAGAGAGGTCAAGAAGGACACTGCAATCACAGAGACAAGAAGAAGCAGAGACCAATTATGTAATGGACCGATTAAAGGTGGTCTATGAGGGGCAGATGCAAGAGGCAATGCGTCGAGCAAGGTCAGGAGCAACAATTGCAGAATTGAAAGACGGGTTGGTTAGTTCCTTAGAAAGCGAATTAGAAATGGCGGAGTGAATAAAATGAGTAAGAAAGAAGAGAAAAATGAAATGTTACTACTAATGAAAGAACTTGTGAATAAGGTGAATGCCTTGGAGCAAGCGGTATACAACAAAGACAACATACTGATGAAGTCAGGATTTGTCGTGCGTGAGACTCCGACCCCATCCATAGATGCTTCAGGCGGTACTGTCCCATCTGGTGGAGACATGAGTTGGGAAGAGATACGCAAGATTGCAGAGAAGATAGGGTGAGTGATTTACATGCCGGAAAAAGTAACGAGAGAAGAGAAGATAGTTGAATTAGCGATAAAAAAAGCAAAGGAGATTCTACAAGAAGCACAGAATGGTGGCATAGTAGAGTTGGAAGAGGATGCTCTTGGTGAAGAGGTCAAAGTGAAAAGACCAGCAAAGAATCCACCAGAGGTAAAATTACCCAAACTAAACAATACGCATACTAGTGAAGAGGATAGAGTCAACGAAGGTTAGATGATGACGAATGAAAACCTCCGGCGTAGCGTTTGAAAAAGAGACAAGTGCCTTCACAAAGCGAGTCCTAGATTTCTTTGAGAGAGTACGCTATGCCTATCTTTCCGCTAGGGAAAACCCAAAGGAGTATGGGAAGAAGTGGAAGGAGACAGTCAAAAGCATAAGAGAGGAATATGACGGACTAGGTGACTTTGCTACAGAACTAAAGGACTCAATAAGCGAGAAGGAACTGTTTGATGATAAGGTCTTCAATGCTGAATCACTTCTTGCTAAGAGAGTCTATGAAGACATAAAGAGCATGAGGTTCGATTCAGACAACGTAGTTGACCCATTCTCAAAGCAACTAGGGAAGGACGTACTGACCACTCTTCTGAAAGATGATTCGTTGTTTGCAGCGTTCATTCACTTTGCTCTAAGAAGCCACAACAACGCCTTGCCGAAAAAAGCATGGGAGGAAAACAAACTAACTCCCGATGAGATAACTCAGGGAGCAATGGGTTTGGATTTGAAACCGAAGGACATTCCTCTTTACATCATAGAGCATTATGGAGATGATGAGGACTCAACGAGAGTCAATGCAAAGTTCAAGAGGGCATATGGGCTTTTGAAGAAGGTGTACGAGTCTCAATACTCAGATGAGCAATGGGAGGCATTGGAGGACTTGGACATCGCCAAGTCGGATGAAAGTAAGAGCGAGGAAGAGAAGGAGGACATTGATTTCCTAATTCCTAACAAACCAATGTACAGAATATTTGACTTAGAGGACATGGAGCAGATAAAGGGACTCAGTGGTGAGTTTGTTGTTCAAGAGAAATACGACGGCATGAGAATACAGATTCACAAGTTCAACAATGACATTAAGATATACTCTTACAACAAGAAGGATATCACAGACAAGTGCGAGAAGCAAGTAGAGAAGATGGAGAAGAAAGCATTTGGCGACTGCATCTTGGATGCAGAACTCATCTTATTCAAGGACAATGAGCCTCTGCATAGGGCAGATACCATTACTCATGTATTCAAGAAGGAACTAGAAGGCGGGGAACTGAGAGCGCATGTCTTTGATATCATGAAGCATGAGGGAAAGGATTTGGCAGACGAGCCGTTGAGGGAGAGAATAAACATACTTCTCTATCAATTTGCACAACACTCTTCCGACCCTCTAGCCTTTCCATCGAAGCAGGATACTAGGATAGCAGACTCAATGAAAGAAGTAGGTGAGTACGCTGAGAAGATTATGGAAATGCCAGCAGCAGAGGGAGTTGTAATCAAGGACATTGAATCAACATACTACATAGGAAACAGAAAGAATCCCAAGTGGATTAAGTGGAAAAAGTTTGTTGACTTGGATGTGATTGTCCTAGACAGCAAAAAAACAGCATCAGGTCTCTATTCGTATACGATGGGTATCGGTCCACTGACCGGAGAGGAAACCAGAGAAAACAAGACAGTGGAGTATGATGATAAGTCATACCTTCCAGTTGGCAAGGCTCTTAACACAAAGATAGAGGTGGATGTTGGGTCCATAATACGAGTTAAGGTAGATGAGGTTGGCAAGGCAAAGAAGGGATACAGTCTGTACTCTGCAAAAGTGATAGAACTACCTGAAGTAGACGAACCTGATAAACTCGTCACATTGGAGAAACTATCCACAAAGACAAAGAAATCAATAACAGCAGGAACCTTCCCCATCTTCAATCCAAAAGACCTAGTAAGTCCATTGAGTGTAGTTGCTGAGTTGCAGAGGGATGATAAGAAGAAGGACAAGATAAAGAAATACACCGTGACGGATTTCGTGCATGGAGAAGCAGAGATAATCTGTAAGCATGATATCGAGGGCTTTACGGTCTATGGTTTCTCAGGTGATACGTTAATGCAGAAAAACGCCATCGTTCAGATGGACAGCCTAAAAGACCAATTAGGCAAATTGATGAAAACTAGAAAGTCAAAACTACGAATCGCAATAAGAGACATATTATCAGATTACGGAAGACCAATGGATTTTGATGATATTGAAGAAGAGGTAAAGGAAAAGCACGAAGATGCTTATGATGAAATATTCGATTCTAAACCTAGACAACTGTTACAATGGATGAAGAACCAAGACTCCTACATATTCATCTCACCAAGAAGGTTTGATGTTTCTCCTGAGTCAATAGAGAAGGACGAGGAGGAGGACAAATTAACTGGTACTTTTGAAGTCCGTCAGCGTGATGACGGCAATCTAGATTTTATCATAGAAACAGACAAGAAAAGAATGGCTTGGTTGATTGACTTAGATAAACCAGAAGACATCTTTGACTTGTTCGGCAAATCTGGTAAGTTCCCTGCTATAGTAGCAGAAAAGATAGACAGTAACAAGTTAATCGATAAAGGAGAGTTAGTGTTTGGTGTACAGAAAGATGGATACCATGAGTATAGAATGGAAGGAGAGAAGTTCCAAACTAGAATTCATTTCAGGGTAGTGCCATTGAATGAAAAGAATACTTGGCTAGTTTTCACTGGTAAGAAACAGGAGATGCTAGACCCTGAATCTGATGAGGGATTAATAGATATTACAAAGGATAAGTATCGTAATCTGTCATTGCCTGAGTAACGTTGATTTAATATAGAAAGAGTTTATTCTCTTGTGAGTGTTTGCTCAACAGGAGGTTCTAATTAAACAAGAAGAGACCAGTGGTTTCTCCATACTAAAATCAGATGAATTAGTGATTGGAGGCTATGCGTCAATAGAAGTCGTAGATAAACAAAATGACTTGATTACCCTTGAAGCACTGAAGAAAGCGGTCTCGGAATTCATGAGCGAAAAATCATACAGAAATGTGATGTCAAACCATTCAAATGTCCAAGTCGGGGAGGTAATAGAAAAGTATCGAGACAACAACGGTGTCCTACACAAGACAGGTGTTGACAACGTTGGGTTCTATGTCGTTATCAAAATGAGAGATGATATCGAAAAGGCTAAGGAAATAGCAAGAGGAATCAGAAAAGGAACACTACGGTCTTTCAGCATAGGTGGACAAGCAATATCAAAGAGACAGAAAAATTCGGAGGAATACGGGGAATACAACGAGATTGACAACTTGGAGTTGCATGAAGTTACCATATGTGAAAAAGGAATAAACCCCGAAGCAAAATTCGACATATTAAAACACGAAAATGGAGGTGATAATTTGTCAGAAAAACTGGAAAAGGCGTTGGCGGAACTGAACACTCTTCTCAAAGAAGTGCGTGAGGTTACTGGCGACGAAGTAACAAAAGAAATGGATGAAAAAGGAATGCATGAAAAAGAAATGCACGAAAAGGAAATGGAAAAAGAAATGATGAATGATAAGGGAATGCACGAAAAGGAAGACGACGAGAAAATGGAGTACAAAGAAATGGACGACAAAGAAGACGTTGACATGGAGGAGAAGGCTCTTGATGAGGATTCAACAAGAGACTACGAGGCTGGCGAGAACGTTGTAGTAAATGGTAGACCAGTTGCTACACCAAAGGAACTAGGCCCAATAAGCAAGGGACTAGAGGCAGCAGACTTCTCAACTCTCGACCTATCTGCTGAGAACGTAGAGAAAGCCTATGCTCAATTCAGAGCAGAGCAATTGGAAAAGTTGGCATACGACAACCTATCCAAACAGTTTGAGGCACGTTTCTCAGAAGAGATGGACATGAAAAAGTCCCTAGCAGAGAAGGCTGAGTACGATGCTCAGACTGAGGTTTCTGCTCTCAAAGAAGAGTTTGCAGAACTACGCAAGGCTTTGTCCGAGAAGGACGACAATATTCGCAAGGCTGCGGAAGTTGCTATGGAACTTCCCGAAGGTTTCCCAACCACTGCTGAAGCAGTAGCAGAAATGTCGTGGGGAGAACTGCACAATCTTGCAAGGAGAGTGAACTGAATGAGTGGATACATTAACACATTGAAAGACTTAGAAGCAGCCACCTACGGGTATGCTGGCGCACAGGGCAATTCGTTGCTCAAGGCTGCTGGCGTTGTTGGTGGTTTTGGAACGCCCCATGATGCAGCAAGTAACCCGTTTACTGCTGCTAGTGGACTAGGAGACCTATACAACGTCCTTTACGGACAGAAAGTTTGGTCTATGCTAAACAGAGAGGTCAATCCTCTCGCTATTCTGTCAAAGAGACCATACACATCCAGTGGATGGAGGGTTCTAAAGAGCCGACCAGAGGGTGGTTCAGGTTCTGCTTTCGGAATAGGAACAGGAAACCAAGGTTCCGCTACTCCTGCCGCAGACAAGATTGGTGGAGTTGGTGAGAACGCAACACTAGGAACTGGAAACGATATTCCCGCACTCGCTCCTGAGTACGAGAAACTGTACATCAGTCCAAAGACTGTTGCACATCTGTTTGAGTTCTCTGAACTCGGTATGGAACTATCTGCCATTGATGATGGTGTTGGTGACATCAGGGCCATCGTTCGTGAGGACATGGGTAAGCACCACGCAGAGACACAGAGCAAGATGCTAGTAATGCCTCTTGAGAGATACGATGATGGAACCGCATCTAACATAGAGAGAAACTACACATCTCTCATGAAGATTGTTTCATCTGCTGGTGAGATTGCCGCTATGTACAACGCAAACCTATTGGACACCGGTGCTAACAACGGTGGAGATGCCGCAGTTGTTGCAGACGTAGTAAGGATATTCGGTATCCAGCGAACTGTTTCTGTATCCAGCAACACCGCAACTGGAACTGCTTCTTTCCTAGACGCAGAAGTTGACTTTGGTAGCGGATACGCTGCTGGTGATGCTAGGGTTCTAACTCTAACAATGCTGAACTCAATGATACGCAGAATCAGGCAGAACGGCGGAAACCCAAAGGTTATCCTAACTGGATATGACACACTACAGCACATCGCTGACCTGTTGCAGAGCCAAGAGAGGTTCATGGACAGGAGAGAAGTCATACCAACCTTCAACGGAGTTAGGGGAGTCAAGGGTCAGGAAGTTGGATTCAGAGTTGCAACATACTATGACATACCAATTATCCCAACCAAAGACATGCCTTCTACTGGAAGCAACACAACCAACGAACTAAGCGACATACTGTTCTTGGACACTGACCACCTATGGCTATCTGTGATGAAGCCTACTCAATACTTTGAGGATGGTATCACTAGCGGAAACCCATTCGGTGTTGGCAAACTTGGGAACCAAGGAATGTACCGAACAATGGGAGAGACCGGTTGTTCGTTCTTCAAGGGACAAGGAAAGATAACCAACATCAAGAGTGCGTGAGGTGATTACTAGTGGCACACACAGTAACACTACTTGCAGACCACAAAGGAGTTACTGCTCCTAGAGTTGTAGGCGATGAGTATGTCGTAGATGCTGTCATAGATATCACATCTTACACCGCAAACGGAGAGCAGATTAACGCATCTTCGTTAGGACTAAGCACAATCACTTGTGTCCTAGTCTCAGGCATATCGGTAGATACAATTAGTGGTGGTTACGCTGTTTCCATGATTACACCTGAAGTCCTTTCAGGCGCAGCGAATGGTGGAAAGTATGCGGCTAATTCTAACACTGAGTTCCAGATACACGCACCTGCTGCGTCTAACACGGACAACATCGGTGAAATTAGAATTAGAGCCTATGGATTAATCTGAAATAACACAACGATTAAGTGATGACGTAAAGTAGTAGCCTCTGCCCGTAATAGGGCAGGGGTTACTACCAACAAAAAAAATAAGGTGTTATTATGGCAAAAGTAAAGTTAGCAAAACACAGAGCAACTGGTCCTCTCAACCTAAGAAGGGGTGGGGAAGTATATGCTCTTACGGCATTAGAAGAAACGAATGTTCCACTATCTATAGCAGTGGGAATGTTAGGAGATGAAGCACTCGTCGTAGAGTTTGATTCCTCCGACAAAAAAGATGTTCTTGATTTGAATGAGTATCTATTAGAGATACTAAAAAGAGAATTCAACATAGAAGGAGAAGCGAAGGATGTTCAATCAACTATGTTTCCCGAAACATCGATAATCAACAAAGTGAAACAAACCATTGCTCCAACACCACCAGTGGTAGAGGAGCCAGTGGTTGAAGAAGAAACTGTTGAGGAAGAGGTTGTTGAACAACCACAAGAAGACCTATCGAAACTAACTGTTAAACAACTAAAAGCAAGACTAGAGGAGAAAGGGCTATCAACAGACGGACTAAAGGCAGACTTAGTAGCGAGACTATCTAGTGCAGGTGATGAGTAGTGCCGGAAGCATGTAACAGCAGCGGGGTTCTAAGCACTTCCACAGTTGTCTCAAAAAGCAGAGTTAGAATAACTAGCCTTCACGTCACATCAACAGATAACGCTTTATTTACACTCAAAGTGTTTGATAGTGATAGTTCAAGCACATCAGGAAAGAAAGAGGTAGCAAGAATCGTAGTACATGCAGGAGGAACCGCAGAGACCATGGAGCAGTATATGGGAGGAGTAATCTGCAACAATGGTATCTATGCTGAACTAACTGGAACGGGAACGGCCTCCATCAATTACGCATGAGGTGAGTAGATGCCGAGCATAGATACAGATACTAGACTTGTAATGACTATCCTATTCGTTGGTGCTATTAGCGGAGTAAACATATTCTTCTATGCCAATGTAAAGGACATGCTACTCTTTAGTGAATACATTCACGCTGCCCTCTTCGGGGTCATGACTGTAGGGGGGATTATGGTTATGAAAGCATTATTTGATTTGATACTGAATGATTTTATCGAAGATTTCCTACTACAAAGACAAATTGGGTCATATTGGAACCGAAAGGCGAGAGATGAAGAGAACAGAAAAAGAGTCAGAGAGTCTCTTAGAAACTTCTCTCAACAGTTTGGAATACAACAAGGACAGATGGTTTATGGAGAGAATAATGCACCAACCATGCCCATGCCTGTTGAACAACCACAAACTGTTAGTCCTGCCTTCTTAACGGGTTTCAATGAGTGATTCAAATGGTAAGTGAAATCCTTTTTGGGATGGATGAAACTACCTTAGCGTATGATTTACAGAGGGCGCACTCAGCAGACATTTGGTTTCTGAGGGCAAGGTTTTGGCTTTGGGGAACCTTCGCCTCAATCGCTAGTTTCCTAGTAGGCCACGCAATTTCTTTGTTTGGCTTCAACCTCTATCAAGGTGCTTGGCACTTGATAACATCACTTTGGGCTGGACATTAGATTCTCAATAATTTTAATGTTGTTAGACATCCGACTCACTGACGAGGTGATAGCATGTCGGTGATGGCAGGATTTGCAATACTCATTGTAGAAGCAATGAATAAGATGTACAATCGACTTCATGCAATCAACTTCGGAATATACGGTGCTAGTCAAGCAGGAAAAACCACTCTGCAAAAGCAGTTAATGACTAGGGGGGAAGTTCCCGAAATACAGAAGCGAACTGTTGGCAGACATAGAGCAACTAGAAAGTTCGTAAAACTAGACGGCGATGCCCACACAATAAAGACCGCAGACATAGGTGGTCAAACAGTGTATTGGGAAGAATGGATAAAAGACATGAGAAGTCGGCATGTAAAATACATCATCTTCATGTTGGATGATAGGCACTTGAACAAGCACTATGACATAGAACAACAACTGTGCTGGACATTCCTAGTGGACTCAATATGCAATCCGACTTGGGAGATGGGAGGGAGAAAGAGAAAAAAGAAAGAGCATGACTATCCACTTGCAGTTGGGCTGTGGGCAAACAAGTACGACCTTTGGAAAGACAGATACCCGCATACAGGAAAAATTGAGGAGCATCCAATATTTGAGTCATTCAAACCGGGCCTACAGAAACTGAACGATGTCGGTATTCCCTGCTTCAAATACATCGTAAGTGCTAAATCAGATTCAGAGATGGTGTATCGAGGAATCTTAACAATGATAAAAGACTACTAGTGCGTCACAATGGGTAGACCATACACGGTAGGTCTAATCCATCGAGGTAAATACAATGACGATGCAAGGAGGATTTCAGCCACCGAGCCTCATCGGTGCAACAAACGCAACAGTGAATACAGGGATAAATCCCTTTCTAGACCGCTTAACTGCGGCTAGGGCTGCTGGCCCTGTAATGGCTTATGAGTTTAAGTCGTTAAAGCCAAAGAAGCAACTGAAGGAGATAATCAAGGTTCTAAAACCTGAGAGGAAGAGATTCTTGAAAATACCCTTTGGCTACAAATACAACATAAAAGATAGGTGCGTGGTTTGTGGAACACAGAAGTTTTGGACAGCAGATGACCACAGGAGACCTCCTTTGCCATTACATAAGGTGAGAAAAGGATATCCAATGCGTGGGACGTTTTGTGAAAAACATGCAGCGATACACATGCAGTATGAAATGCTAGAGCAGCAGGTTCTAGCGGAAGAACACGGACTATCATTCAGTGCGTATATTCCATCTGCTAAGAGTTTGAATCCAGTCAACCTAGTAAAGTCAGGGCCACTCACAACATTGAGGCAAGAGGATATCAACTCTCTATCATCTGTTGGATGGAAAATAATACCACCAACCAATGAATCATCAAGTAAGGAAGAGCAACTATATTCTTTAATGGTACAAACTGAAGGAATGGCAGAAAGAGTCAAGGCTTTATTGACCGATGGTGTCGTAGTGACAACACCGGAGCAGGAGGGTGAGGCATAATGGGAATTTTTGGAACGAGTAACAGCACACTAGCGACGCAAATAAACACAATGGGACAATCTAATTTTAAGATGACAAACAATCTCTTGACACTACAAGAGAACCATGTAGAGGAGTTCTTTCAGTATCATGGGGAGCCATTTCTACAGGCACTTGACAAACTGATAGAGGACATTGTTGAGAGAGTTGTTAGTGACCTACTAACCAAGTTGAAGTTTGTCTCTAATACTAACGGTGACTTAGAAATACACTCTGATTCCTTGGTGCAATACAACTCTATCACTCAAGAGAACATTGACCTAGATATCGTCAACTTACTCTCCACGGCTGTAAACTCAGAAGTAATCATGCAGAGAAGAATGGCTAAACAGCAATACCTTGAGTCTCAGGGATTTGCAAGTTCAACTGGAACAACTACTGCACCGCAAGTGGGACAGATGAATCCACAGGGAATGAACCCTGCGAACATACAAGGTGGGAACATGGCAACTAACATGAACAATACCATGATGCAACAGCAGATGGCAATGAACAACGGTACTGGTTATCCAGTCCCACCTGCTGGATATGATATGAATAACAATGCGTATTGGATTGACCCTGCTACTGGTCAACCTACTTACACGCCACCACAAAGCGGTCTAGGTTTGACTAGTGCTATTCAGAAGGGTGTTGCGTGGGCAAAGTGGTTGGCTTAGGTTGGGTTGTATGAATGAGTGTCGATGTTACTATCAATAGAGATATTATTAGAGGCATGGATGTTCTTGAAAGATATACATTAACTGAAGCAGAGGTCAAAGCACTCACATCTACTAATGTAAAAGGAAGAACGGATACTGCTAGATTCGTTACTAAGTACATCCTGCCATATCTATTCTATAGGAATCGTCAGTCCTTTCAACAAACTTCTGATGCAACTGACGCTAGGAAGAACCTGATAGCACTCATAAACGCAGAGGATGAAGCATTTGATTCAGATGAAGAATTCAAGTCATATCAAAAATACCTAAAGACAATCGTGCAAAAGATAGGAGATATGGAAGTAATACCAGTAATGGAGCATTTGAATAAAGCAAAGATACTCCGTAACCCAATTCAAGTTCTCAGTCCCGAAACGGAGAGGACTAGTAAACCAAAAACATACGATAGGCTAGAGGATGGCAATTTCAAATTTCAAGACTTGAGAGGTAAGAGAGGTAAGTTGACTGGTGATAAGTTATCAAGCAAAGAAAATGTAAATTTGATACAGGCTATGATGGGGTCAACTCCATACAAGAACAAGGCTCATCTAAATGTAGCAGATAAAGATGTATTCTCTTTTGAAAATGACAAGATAACAATTGATACGAAACAGTATTTCACGAATGCTTTGGATTCGATAGGTTATGATTGGGAAGATGGTTTCTTACAGTATGACACTGAGGAGCAGAGAATGCTTGAACTACAAGCAAAAATCAGTCGAAAGATGCCTAACCCTAGAACAGTGAACGCCGGAGACAAGATAATAGTGCCAACGGATTTGTTTGGTGGTGAGGATGAGATTGAGTATCCCACTACAACAAACTCAGACGCAGTTGCTAGACAAATCGAGGAATCACTGAAAAAAATACTGGATGCTGAGACATACAAGAAAAACAACAAGTATGAAGAGGATTTCTTGGATATTATAGAAGACACGCTTTCTTCATACAATACCAACTCTGGTAGAAGGCTAGATGTTTTCAAACTAGAAATCAGAATTGTTCTACCTACTTCGGCACAGATAAAAGAAGCAGTGAACAAGATAAAGTCATCAGACAAAGTTAGTGCAGATACAGAGGTAGGCGATTTGTCTCCTAACTTGTTTCCAACGGTGATACCCACAGAAACATATGGGATACAGAAAGAGTCAGAGAGAAAACTATTATCAGACATTTCTGATAGGGAGTTCAATATAATTGAAAACATAGATACATCGTACCAGTATCTGAAGAACAAGACAGGAGCGTGATGATATGCCGAAACTATCCTCCCCTAGTGACTTTACCAACATAAACGTAAACTATGCCCAAGGTAGGGGTTTCTACACCACTCATACGGATGTTTCGCAGTTATTGCAAATAGCAGCATTTAGTTCATCCACTACTCCATCAATAGAAGAAGTGGGTTCACTAATTAAGAGAGCAGAGGAGAGAGTTGATGATATAGTCGGTCACTCCTATCGTCCTGTAATTTACAAGAATGAGTTTCATGGTTTTGAGGCGTTTCATCAGGGTGCTTATCCAATCAACCGATTCAAAGACTATGTTGGATTCGTGCAACTAGATAGAAACAATGTTCAGAAGATAGTAAGGCTAGAGGTATGGCAGGGGAACGAATACAAGGATTTGGCCTCTGCTACTGCTACAGTTAAGATGCCAGCAAATCCAATATCAGGCACATTCACTATCACTCTAGGTGTAGGCCCGTACACATTTGTCGTTACCAAGGGAACTGATTTCTTCGATAACTATGGCCCAAAGACAACGGCCAGCCAAGTAACAGACGCAATCAATGAGGTCTTCCCACACAAGACCGCTAAGTTCACTGGTGAGACAAGTGCTAAGTCCGTAACAGCAGTAGGAAACAGTTCAATCAACATATCTGATTTCTTCTACGCAACGACAGATAGCGAAGCAGGAGACACAGTAATCATATCCTCCTTACTATTGAGTGATGACGGTTCTGCTTGTACCATAGCATCAACTAGTGCAGAGGTGACTCCGTTTACAGACAACCAAGACCAAAGAAGACTAGGTGATTATTGGACAATAGACAAAGACGGTAAAATATTCTTCTTGAAGAATTACCCATTCCTACATGCTCACTCAGTTCGTGTGACATATGTAAGTGGTGAGTCAAGAGTTCCAGCCACGGTTCATGATGCAACTACCAAACTGGTTGCTGCTGAAGTTATCAGACATGATGACAACTCCATACTGATTGCTGAGACAGGTTCTAACATCGACCTAAAGACCAAGCACGACATATTGCTTGAAGAGGCAAATAAAATATTGAATGGGAAGAAGGACATCATACATTTCATAGGGTGATTACTTGTCGGTGTTAAGAAAGAGATTCCTACAGATTCTTGAGATGGAAAGAGAGAGGAATGAGGCTCTAAAGGAAATGAAGGATTCGATTGGCTTTGATATCAGTTTCTCTGATGACATGATTTTTCAAAACGCCTTAGACACCTTCACTAAGGAGTATACTAAGGAACTCAGGGAGAGTGTCTTGTCATGGATGAGGTAACGCTGATAATCAGATTACTATCTGATAATTGGACCTCATCTGCCTCTGCATTGGTATCAGCGGGAACAATAACAGCGAGCCATAACGCAACACCAAAATTCATCGATATACGTTCAATAGAACCACAAGAGGGAAGACGGGTGGACATCGACTCAGAATCCGTTATCATAGTGTATGAGGACAGTTCCAATACCTCGTATCCAACAATAGATTATTCTGTTAGAAACGAGGACTTCACTTTCACGCTACATTTGCGTGTTTTGCATAGACGAGACATGACCAGTAACACGTTTTCTAGGGATAGATTAGAGGCACTATACAAGGTAGTGAGATACATCTTAGAAAATAATGCTTTTAGGCCAACTGTCTATGCAACACCCGCCGATACCAGTTCGGCAGTCGAGGCAGATGCAGATTTAGTAAGGCTAACATCAAGAAACGAAGCAAATGATAGAGGGAAAAGATTATTGGGATACAAGATAGGAGTAGAACTAAAGAGATTCGCTAGGGCGTAGGGTTGGAGAGAAAAAAATGAGTAATGAAGTATTCGTAGGAGCAAATGCACAAGTAGGGCTATGTCCGGAAATGGACATGTATTTTGATAATAAAACAATAAACGGTAGTCAGGTATTCACCGCAACTGCCGGTTCTGATTACAAGTTGGTTTCAGGTTTGTATGTAGGATGCATGGCTAAAGTAGTCAACAGTGGGACAACAACCTATCACGCTGTTCTAGCGAATGATGAAACCACCGTAACACTAGACACAGATGCACCAGCAGCAAGCGGTTGCAATATCACGATACTAGGTTTCGGTGCGCCAGTTGCTGGACCTGTAAAGACAGGTAGTACCGTAGTAGGTGGCATTCTCTCTGACAGTTGGCTAGGACTAGTGAACACATTTACTCCTCCAAACGTAGAGGTTGAGATGAAGCAACTTAATCTCGCTGCTGCCGGTGGTAGGAACTTCGACTACCAGTACAAAGGCTCAGAGACTGTCAGTGGCGGTTCTCTAGACCTATCATTGAACAACGGCTCTTGGTTGTATTACACACTAGGAGAAATGACATTCACCTCTGCACAATCAGATGTCGCAGCAACATCAAGTAACACTCACAATGGAATACTAACTAGAGAGGCATCTGAGGACATTATTCGTGGCATAGAAGGCAACACATATCCAGATGTAGATGATGGAGCGGGTAATGCTAGGACTCTAAACGCATTCAACCTACTAGACACTGCATCTCCGTTTGTATATACGTTCACTGAGGCAGATAGTGACGTACTACCTTCATTCGCTCTTGATGTAGTTTATGGAAAAAGAGGTAGAACAGGAAGCACCCAACTAGATAGCAATAACCCTAATACGAATATGTACTCAAGAATATTTACAGGGTGTCAAGTAAATACAATGACATTGAACTTTGAAGAGGGGCAAGAACTCAAGACAACACTAGACCTAGTAAGTAGGAGAGCGTTTGACACTCCAAACGGATACATACCAATGAGAGGGCAAAGCATCTTGAAGGCCATAACAAACGACTCTAGCGATGTTGGTAATGATGGCAGTGAGTACGCAGACAGTGGTTTCATCAACTACAGCACAAACGCAAAACCATACTCAGGTTCAAGCCTAGCAGACAACTATCCATTCCTATTCTCAGACGGTGCTATCAAACTATTCGGACAAGTAGTTGGCAAGGTCAAGACTGGCTCAGTGACAATCAACAACAACCTCACTCCACAGAGATTCATTGGAAACTATAACAGACAGATTGCTTCTGCTCATCTACCGGGGCAGAGAACCTATGAGATATCGCTAACTATGTTGATTAGCGACACCAAACTTTGGGACCAACTGAGAATAGACAACGAATCAGGAGAAGAGGGAACAAGCGGAGAACTATCACTTACCTTTGAGAAGGATACTGGTGAGAAGATATTCTTGAAGTTTGAGGACTATCTAATCAATTCCGTCACGATTCCTTTCCCTGAAGACAAGGGGCCAATCGATGTAGAGGTACAGGCTAATGCTAGAACCCTATCAAGTGCTACTTACACTGGTAAGTGGGCTATCTATTCCGTAGGCGGTAGGGCAAGTAGTGAGTAGGAGGCGTGACCAAGTAGGGAACGCTATCCGATTTTTATTCCACCAACACGTTTGTTTGTTGGTTTTGTTTGTAGGTGGAAAGAAAAATGACAGAAAGAAAAATTGTAAGTGATAAGAACATGCTGTTCGCTGCAACAGCAACTGAATGCCATCAGATTAGGGTCAACCCTGAATCTGAAGAATACCTGAATGTGTGGATAAAGCAACCCACATGGCTCCAAGTCGAGCAAGCGTTGTCAAGTGTTATGGACATGAACGCAGAGGGTCAGACTATGGGTATCAATCTGAACAAGATGTACAGATACATGGTCGAGAACTTTGTAGAGAAGACTGAGCCACACCTAACGGTGACAGACCTAATTAGACTAAACCCATATGTTGGCGCACAACTGAAAGAAATCCTCCCTAATCCATTCATGGATGTCATGGGGGATGATATGGGAAACGAAAACTAGTCCGAAGAGCGTTGAAAGGAGGAGCAGTAGATAACGAGGTGGGGATGAAGATTATGCTCTACACCTACTGCTCTGCCTTCTCAGTCAATCCGATGGATGCTTATGACACACCAGCCAAACTAATCAAAGAGATGCTAGAAATACACGGAGAAGTAAAGAAACTGGAATCGGAGGCAATGGAAAAGGCAAAGGGATGATAGATGGCAGATGACGAGTTAGAGAAAATCGTTGAGAGTTTCAAAGAGATTGACCGATTCCTCATCAAAGGCGCATCGGATATGCGCACATTGCAAGCATCGATAAGCACAACTAACGCTATTCTAGAATCAAAGGGATGGGAGATATTCTCTCGTTTCATCTCAGGAACTGGTCTTTGGAGAATACAGAACCGAGTGAAGGCTAGTATTCAACTCATCAACTCTGCAATGAGCGCAGAGGATAGGAGAAGGGCGAAAGAGGCAAAGAGACTCAAGGTTCTTGCTGACATAGGCAGGATGGAGTTGAATGCTCAAAAACTCGGAGAGGACACTGCTAAGATTTTAGCAGCATCAGGAGCAGACCAAGATAAGTTGGTTGAAGCACTAAAAGAAAAGTCAGACACCTTCTCTGCCTTAATGGTCGATAATAACGACAATGCGGTAAAGGCAGTTGCGGCATTGAATAAGATGATGAAAGAGCAGTTAATTAGAGTAGATAAACTAAAAAATGCACAAGGCGGTTTGCTCGCTACTCTAATAAAGCAAAGTGCCACATACAAGATAATACAAGGCTTTCAAAATGTAGCAGACGATACAAGAAATTTCAGATTTGGCAAACGAAAGAGTACAAAAGAAATAGAAGCATTGAAAGCCGAAATAGAGCAAATGAAAGATGCCGCAGATTTTAATGTTGAGACTATTGATGACAGAGGCAAAACCAAAATGGGTGCAACTAACATTAGAGCGGAGATGAAAGATACCGGCAAAACCAAGCAGTTAAGCAAAAAACAACTAGACGTATTAGAAGAAATCAATAACAAATTAGCCGAACTGAACGATATAGAAGAAAAACAACCTAGTGTCGTTCGGGGTTTTTTCTCAGTGTTAAAAGCACCTTTCGCTAATATAGTAACGCTTGTAAAAAGAATTTCTAAGGGAATCGCAAAAATAGTGTCATTTTTTCTTAAACTGATGACTACCTTCTTTGTGTTGTTATTGTCGATAATGCTACTAAGAAAGATATTTACTGAATTCAAAGACGATTTCATTACTGCATTTGATGCTATGAAAGAGGTTTTCATGATTGGATTCACTCTCATTCATAGTGGACTAGGAGATGTGTTTACCGGAGTAAAGGGAATGATTACGGCCTTTACTACTATGGATTTCATGGGAATAGCAGAGTCCTTCGGTATCATTCTATTGGGAATAGCGAAGATAGCAGTTGGACTGTTCACAGCAACGCTAGGCGTCATTATCTCTGGTGCGGTTGCATTCATGTCCTCCTTGTTCAGCAAGGGGTTCGCTACAGCAGATACTGCACTAGGAAAGGTAATCGCTGGTATAGCAAATGTTCTCAGTGGCGTCACTAGAATTACTGGAACTATCGTTTTAATTGCTGGATTGATTGGACTTGTAACTGTTGGTCTTACTGCGCTTCCAGTTCTCCTAGCGGGAGTATTCATACTAGGTTTGAGTAAATTGTTTGGGGGGCTTAGAGATAACGCTGATAAAGCAGCAGATTTCCTATTGTCCATATCTCACACACTTAGTACAATCGTCTTCTTTATGACGTTGATAAAGGACAAAATACCGTCCTTATCCGACATAGCAAGTGCAATCAAAGGCGTACTAAAGCCTGAGAAATTCGATAAGGCTGGAAAGGCATTGGGTAAGGCTGCCAAGTCAATCTCAGATATGCTTGGTTTCTCACAAGGAGGCGTGGTTCCGAGAACCGGTGTTCACATGGTAGGTGAACGAGGACCAGAACTAGTTAGATTGCCCCAAGGCTCAAGGGTATTCAAAAATTCAGATACAAGGTCCATGATGGGTGGTGGTGTCACTAATAACATAACAGTGCAAGTTAGTGGAAGGGTCGGTGCTTCTGATGCAGAGATAAGAGACATAGCGAACAAGGTCGCTAGGGAGATAAACACTAGAATCAACCGGACTTCAACATCGGTGGTGAAATTCTAATGGCAGCAACAGCAGACTTCAAGGTATTTCTAGAACTACAGAGGAGAAACGAATTGAATGCAGGAAGAGCAAGAGCAGTCAATAGAATACCACTATTCGTGACTGAGGTGGACATATCAACTGCAAAGACCGTTCCCACTGTTCCAGTGCCATTCATCGCTATGGCTAAGGGATTCTCAGAGACCCTTGCATTTGACATGGGCATTGCTACTAAGACTGTTAGTTTGACAGGTGTGCTTCTCAATCAAACGATATCGAAAGACTCACTAGAGAACGATTCAAGTGCGAAGGAAGTGGTAATGACTCCGTTTGAACTGGCACAGTTGATTCACTCATATGTGGATAGCAGCCAAGCACAGGACGACCAGTTCATCAACAAACTGATTATACTCATACCAAGCAGGGTTGATACTAATCTGAACTATCACACTGCTAGTAGCGAGGACGATGATATGTCAGTCCTACCGCTGATACCCTTTACCTTTCAAAACAGAAGATATGATGAGAGATTCAAGAGAGTCATCAACGATAAGGCAGAGAGTGAGATAGGAGTTGAGAATTTAGTACGGGAGACACCTGTGGAGTTCTTCACTGACGTATCTAATATTGATGAACTACCCGGTATGCTTGGTTTCATTCGTTCTTTCAATACCGGCCTATCAGGAGAGCAACCCAATACGGTCAACTTCACTCTTGAGTTTGAGATAGCGACGGTTCTAGCAGAGAATCCAATAAACAATCTATAGGTGAAGGAATGACTACAGCGCATGTTGGTGAGAAGAGAGCATTGGTCTTTCCTGTCATGTGTGACGCTCATCTAAAGATAGAGTTCGATGACACGAACACATCAACTAAGAAGGGAAACCTATGGAGGCACAGTGGTCCATTTACAGTTGAAGCAGTCATAACTCCCTATGATGTGAATGGCCTTGGACATCGAACGTCCGGTCAAGGAAGACTAGATAGCACCAAGACACCACCTAGTCCTAATCTCTCGTTGGATGACCATGCAGATACCACATCATCCTATCAGAGCGTCAGTTACTTTGGCTCAGGAAGAGACACCCACAA
>CETC01031533.1_pt1 | contig 35889 bp, 49 predicted proteins | sample 326911 | NCBI WGS metagenome assembly CETC01 (sample SAMEA2622694, study PRJEB7988) | marine metagenome | isolation source: saline water (ENVO:00002010), including | reverse complement strand
AGCATGTTGCGTTTTACTAATTTTAATTTAGATGAAACATTCACTATTCGACGTACAAATCTTCAATACAAACCTATTGGGAATGTGCGTCAACGTAAGACAGGCATAGAATAATGGCGGTAAATTATCAGCAGATGATGACAGGCGGTAGCCAAGCTAAAAAAAAGAAACAGCCGTTTAATCCGTATGCTGGAGGAAGCAGTACTCCAGATCAACAAGATCCGCTAACAAGTGCGTTAGTTGACAGTAATGCTCCGGCTAACATGCCTCCAGGTACTGGTGCAAACAACATGGCAGCTAATATGCCACCTGGGGCTGGCGGTAATGTTAATGCGCCTGTAAATAATATGGCAGCAAATCAACCGCCTGGTGCTGGTGGTAATGTGGCTACGCCTCCACCACCTCCTCCTCCACCACCTTCGGGTAACCTTGCTCCAAATACTCCGGCTAATATGGCCCCAGGAACAGGTGCAACTACTACGCCACCTCCAATGGGTGGAACAGGCTACACTGAAGATACGGCCAGTTCAGCTTTTGGTGGAGCAACAACTCAACAGCCTGACTATAAAAATGAAATAATGGATGCTATTCGTAAAAACCCTGCTGCTTTTAGGGGTGCAGGCATTCGTCATTTTAGAACCGCAGATGGCAAAGGCATCATGGATGTTCCTCCAGAAGTTAGAGCAGAAATAGATCAGTTCTTAGGTGGAACAGAGTTTCAACAGATGGCAAGTGTTGGAACAACTCCTACTGCACCTGTAGCTACGCCACCGCCCACACAACAGCAAGCACAAGCACCTGTAACTACTGCGCCTCCTACACAACAACAGGCGCAAGCACCTACGATGCAACAGGCACAGGCTCCAACTCAGCCTACTATGGCGCAAGCTCAAGCTCCAACTCAGCCTACCATGCAACAAGCGCAAGGTTTAGCAGGTGAATACAGAAATCCATATGCAGATGCTGCCGCTCAACAACCCGATACGGGGTTACGGACATTTTCTGGCAGACCAGAATTTAGCCCTATGCAACAACAATTACAGCAACAACAAAGACCTGAGTTTAGCGATCCATTACAAGAGGCTTTGCAGGCTCAATACATGAGTAGGATAGGTGGAACAGATGATCCTATTTTAGCTTCTCAGTTAGCCGATCAGCAAATGCGTCAGGAAGAAGCACAACGCGACCTTATAGAGCGTCTTGGAAGGTTTGGCGTATTAAGAGGTGGTGGTGATACTGCGGCAGCGTTAGCGCGTATGTCAGAAGGCGATGAGCGTAACAGGTTAGCACTCGAGGCTCAAGCTGCACAACGATTACAACAAGACTTGTTAAATGCTCAAGGGTTTGGCGAGTCTCGTAGCCGTCAGGACATAGCCAGAGGAGATTTTGGCCTTAGAGAAAGCCAAGCTGAACAGGATATGTTGACTCAAGCGTTAAACCGTGATATTCAAAGGGCCGGAATGACAGGTGAATTTGAAGGCGGTAGGACGTTAGCGGCTCAAGAGCAGGCACAACGCATGAGGTTAGCTGAAGAAGCCGAACAAAGAGCCAGAGCAGGCTTAACAGGCGAGTTTGAAGGTGGTCAGACCTTACAAGCTGAACGTCAACAAGCAGAGCTTGGAGCTTTAGCAGGTGGTGAGCGTAGGGCTGATATGGGATTAGAGTCTGAGTTATTTGGAGAAGTTGGCGGTAGAGCTACGCTGGGAGGTAGAAGAGCCGAAGAAGACCTTCTTACTTCGCAACAGGGAAGAGATTTACGTGAACGGGCAGATCAACGCGCTGACTTACAGGAAAACAGGGCTGAACGAGCCTTAAGAAGTGATCTGTTAAATCAAGGTCAAAGACGTAGATTGAATGAATTAGAAGAAACAAGAAGAAATACAGGTTTCTTGTCTGAAATGGAAAATCAAGAACTAAATCGCCTTATAGCCGAAGCAGAACAAACGGGTCAGTTTAGAGGTGATACTACATTAAGAGGCCAGCAGGTTGGAAGTGCGCTTGATTCAGAAGCGTTAAGGCGCGAATTGTTGCAGACTCAAGAAGATAGAGCGCAAACAGGCTTTGAGTCGCAAGAAGACAGATTAGCTTCTGAGGAAGGTAGAAGAGCAAGAGGCTTTGAAACACAAGAAGATCGTTTAGCGGCTGCGGAAGGAAGAGCAGCTACAGGTTTTGAAACCCAAGAAGACAGGTTGGCCGCTGCAGAAGATAGGGCAGCTACAGGCTTTGGAACCCAAGAAGAGCGTTTAGCTTCTGCTGAACAAAGGGCGCAAGAAGGCTTTGAAGATGATCTCTTAACTCGCGCATTATCGAGAGATGTAACAGAAGCTGGTCAAACCGGAGAGTTTAGAGATGAAGGAATGACCGAGCAGGCAAAATTAGCAAGAGCCGACAGGTTAGGCTTATTGGATGGTGACGCTACGATTGCCGGAAGAGATGCAGACATGAGGTTGATTGGTGCAATACAAGCTGCTCAAGATGCAGGGGCAGATCCAGACCTTTTAGCTGGTCTTACAAGAGACGTAAAGCGTTTTGATGAGGAATCTGTTGAAGACATTCAAAAAGGTCTTAACCCTGTAACTTCTGAAGTTAGAGATGCGTACGGGTCAGGCTTCAAAGAAGTTAGTGAGCAAGGAAGGGTAAATACTGGCAATAGTGATGTTGATAGAGAAATTAACAGTTTAATAGCAAGTCAGGGATTTGGCGAAGGAACGCAAGTTGGCGTAAGAACAGCAGATGACAATACTATTGTTGTTGAGTTGCATCCAACTGGAAATGTAAGAGGTCAAAGGGCAATAAAAGCTCGTTTACTGCCTACAGGGAAACTGCAAGTATTTAAAGGCAAAACTAAATTAAATCCACCTAATTAATAAGAGGATTATTATGGTAGATCCAGCAACAGCGGCAACAATAGGGAAATATGGCGTTCCAATAGCTATGAATTTAGCTTCAGGTTTTTTGGGAAGAAATGGTGCTGCAAAAAAAGAAGAAGAAGAGCAAGCAAAAAGGCAAAGAATGATTGCCAGTTTTAACCCTCAAGCGGCTGCAGGGATGGCTCAACCACAGCAATATGGACAGCCTTCAATTCCTCAGACGTTAATGCAAGACAATTTGTTTCAAGAGTTGATGGGCAAAGGCGTTACAAAATTTCTTAGTTAGATGATATAGGAAAATATAATGGCTATTAGAAATATATTAGGTGCGTTAGGTAGTTTATTAAATAGAAGGCCGGACGAAGAAGATCCGCTTGCCGGATTATCTCCAGAAGCCCTTGCTGGCTATTATGGTGCGCGTTCTCGAGGTCGGGCAAATGACAGGTTAAATCCTTCAGATTTAGATTTGACAGGCCCATTAACTGGCGGTGGACAAATGTCTGCTCAAGGGGCTATAGACGCTGCTCAACGATCTGCTGAAATAGGAAGAAATTTACAACAAGACGCTAACTTTGATGCTATGAACAGAAGAACAGAAGGTCGCAATAGGATTGAAGATGCGCGTAGAGTCAGAGAAGCTAAAGAAGATGCCGATAGAAGAATTGCAAAACGTAGATTTGACGAAAGCAGACGAGATTTAGCAAGAGATAAGTCTCGTCAAGAACAAGAAGCAAGGATGTCTCGTCAAAACCTTAGAGATGCTCAAAGCGGTGCGGAATCAGATTTTCAAGATAGAGAATCCAGAGATCGAATACTTGAAGGCATCATGCAAGATCGCGCAGAAGTCCAAGCGCAAGAGCAAGCAGATCAGGACTTAATTGATGCAAACAGACAGGCATCTCAACAGCGTAGAGCGGAAGATGAATTTGGCAAAGACGTTCGCCATCATTTTGGCACTATGAGTCGTATGGGTGCAGATAGAGAAAATGCGCGTCTTGCTGAAATGTCAAAACAGGGTATGGGGCGTTCAGTTGATCGTATGAAAGATATGGCAGATCAAGCAAGAATGAAACGCTTAGAAGGCATAGCACAAGAGCAGTCTACAGATGCTTTGTCTAATATGAGTCCGATGGTTGGTCAGGGAACGCCTTCATTGGTTACAGATCCTGTTCTCAGACAAGGGCTTTCTCGTAAGCCACAAATTGGGTCGTTTGACCTCGACGTTAACCGACAGTTAAATCAACAGTTTCCACCTACACCGGAAGAAGCTGTAGAAGAAGAACTAAAGAAGACAAGTCCTACGGCTTCTGTAGAGCCACCCGTAGAATCTGCCGTAGAGCCTACTACAGAGCCTACTTTTAATGAAGATGCTGTAATGACAATAGACAGTGGAAGGCGTGGAATGCCAGGTTCTTTGTCAGCAGAAAGCATTGCAGACTTTCCTGGAGCTTCAGACCTTGAAATGAACAGGGCTGTAGGTAAAAAGATGCTTCCTTCTGAGCCTAATACCGGAATGAGGGATTTTGAAAGGGAAGGCGAAAGAGCAACAGAGTCTGCTATATTAAGAGGCGATGAAGATGCTTTGACTCGTAAAATTATAGAAGATAGCCAACCTGGTGGGTCTGCTGCCGTGTATTCGGATGCAGCAAATGAAGCCATATTAAGCGGTAGAGTTTCTCCGCAGGCAGTTAATGAAGAAAATTTAAGAAAAAGGGCTGAAGAAGTGGTTGCTGAAATGAATCTTCCACATGTCAGGTTGCAAGAAAGAGCAATTCAAAAAGTAATGAATGATTTAAGGAACCCAAGCTATGGCACAGGCGCAATGCTTAAGGTGCAACCTGGGTCATCTGGAGTATTAAAAGCCCCTGGGTTTACATCCATTGAAGATGCTTCTTTAAATGCAAGAAGAGATTTAGGTGTTGATGCACCTGCAGCAACCCCACCGCCAGATGAAACAGTGGAAGACGAGGTTGCTTCAGTATCTGAATCTGAAAAGTTAGGCGATTCTTTTGATGAAGATCAAACATCAGGAATAGCCAACTTTAGGGGCAATAAAGATGTTCCTTTTGGAGACATTAGCGGAAGAAATGATCCTTCTATATTGAGCGCAGAAACTTATTATGACAGCTTAGGGCCATCTAATGATCCTGGAGAGCTTGGAAGCTACAGGACGCTTGGAGGAACCCCACGAACCGTCACAGACGTTACTGCCCCTGATATGGAGACTCCGGTTGCCGAAGAAGAGAAAGAACAAAGTTTCTTTGGTAAGATAGGCCAGCTTGTAAAAGACAACCCCGAGGTGGCTGCTCAGATCGCTCAACTTGGTGGTGGTTTGATTAGTGGTGCTGCTCAAGGCAAAGCACAAAGAAAGGCTGATGCTGAGACACAGCGCAGGTTAGGCAGAGCCAATATGATTGGGGCGTTTACAGGTGATACTCCAGCCGTTCAAGCTGCTACAGCCGATCCATCTGGCTTCTTCTCGCTTGACACGTTAGGCAAAGCTATATCTGGAGGTGGAGCAATAGCACAAGATGAGTTGACCAGAGTAGAAGAAGAAAGGCAACAAAAAGTCACAGAAGACCTTGCAAGGTTAAAAGATGCAAGAGAACAAGAAAAACTTGAATTAGATCGTGAGATCAGCAGAGGAGATCTTGCCAACAAAGAAAGACAAACTGAAATAAATAATCTTAGTGTAACAAATCAAAAGGCTTATAATGATTCTCTTATTGGAGTTAAGCACAGAGATGTTGACGCAAGATATGACGCTAATACAAAAAACTTTATAATTAATTATCTAAAAGAAGAAAATGCTGATAAGCCAGGGGCATTGCCAGCAACACAAATAGGCGAATTTGCTTCAAGTATTGGAACTTTAAGGCAATTAGATACCTTAGAAGACTTTTTGACTTCTTCAAAAATGTCATTTTTAGAACAAGGCCCATTGTCTCTTGATGAGCCTATGCAATACATTTTTGGGCCTAATGCTAAAATAGCTGAAGGGCAAATACAAGCGTTGCTTAGAGGTATTGCCCAAACAGTACCTGGAGTTCTAACAGAGTTAGACCAAAAGAGACTTGAAAGGCAAATGATTAGCTTAAATGATACGCCAATGACCGCATCTATGGTAGCTAACGTCTTCAGAGAAGAGCTTGTGGCCAGCTTGCAAGATAAGATTAATATGTTTGGATCAGAATATAGAGTTGGAATGATTGAAAAAAGATTAGAGGAATATAAAAAGGCCAGAGGCATGGATATGACAGATCAAGAAAGAAAAGATCAATCAGTGGCTCAACTTGGTAAGGTTTAATAACTATGGCAATACGATTTGATACATATGCTGAACTTGGCGAGGCTTATAAAAGGAAAAATCCTGAGTATAATGACAGGGATAATGAGTCTTTAGGGATACAAGTTTCTGAAAAGTTTGGCGATAAAGCTAATATTCAGATTAGAGAAGAAGAAGATCGAGCTTCTTTTAAATATGATCCGGAAGAGGGTTTTAACGTATTAAAGACATTGGGCAACATACCATCGAGTGCTAAGAATGTGGTAGAAGATTTAGCTACTGCGGTGTTCAACCCTATTGATACAGCCGAAGCTATTGGTAGAGGTGCTGCTGGTGGTGTTGAGCATCTTTTAGGCACTGACATTAGCCCTGAGAACAAGCGTCTTGCTTCGCAAATGGCTGAAGGTATTGGTGAGTCTTTTTCTGCAAGGGGGTTACAGGAACGTCCTCTTGATGCGTTAGGATTTCTTGCTGGAGGGACAGGTGCTGTTGCTAAAGGTCTTTCAACGGCAGGTAAAATAGCTTCTGGGGCAAGAGTGATGCCCAGATTAAGTAAAGCAGGCAAAATAGCTCAAAGAAAAAAAGCGGCTGTAAGAAGAAGCGAAAGAAGAAAATCTATGCCTGGCTTTACTGCTGGTGCTGAAAAGTTAGCTCGAGGTGCTGATAAAGCAGGTCAGATTTCTCAGGCTTTCGATCCTGGTTCATTTGTTCCAAGAGCCGGATTAAAGGCAGCCGGAATTGGTGCTGTATTAGGCGGTAAAGCGGCAATAGGAACAGGGAAACTTGCATTAGGTGGAGCTAAAGCTGCTGGCAATAAAATAGTCATAGAGCCTATTAAAGCTCGTTATAAAGGTTCTTCTGCTGAACAGGTTATGAATGATGCTGTAGAGGCTATGAAGGGCGTTGCTGACATGGCTGCTCCAGATATGATGAACAGATGGAACGGAATGTTTAACAGAACTAAAGAGGCTGCTAAAGAAACATCTTCTGGTGCTTTGGATACGTTAAAAAAAGCAACAAGAGATGCACAAAAAGTAACAGATGAAAAGCTTGGAGCAGTTGCTGACGAAATATCAGGTGGCAACATAAAAGATGCTACAACAAGAGGTGTGTTTGATGGTCTTGTTTCTCAATGGATGGGTTTTACTACAGGTCTTGGTTCTCAATTAATAAACCAAATAGTTGATATTAGCCGAATGTCATCAAAAAAAGACGGTAAAGCTGCTCGAGAAATAATGCTTGAAGCAGCTAACCGCAAGTTAGAGACAGGCGTAAAATCTGTTGGAGAAGAGATTGCAGATGAGCTTGTTGGCGAGGTAAATAAATATGTTGAAGGAACAGGTGGATTAAAAGAGGCTTCCAGAGCAACCAGAGACGCATTGCAAATGGATGACGTTATTGCAAGGTCAGGCAACATTGCCGATGAGTTAGAAACAGTTCCAATGGATGATTTAGGTAGGACAGTGCCTAATGAGTTTGGGATACGAATACTTAGGCCAATAGAGCAAACAAGATCAGAAGCAGTCCTTGGCCCATTAGGAACAAAAACAGAACGATTAGTAACAGTTCGTGACAGAGATAAAATTGAAATTGACTTAGAAGGCAGTGCTATAGCTGAACTTCCAGATCAAGCTGTTAGCAGAAAAAATGTTAAAGACATCTACGAAGATATTTTAAATTTAGAAGACGAAATGAGCGTTTTTGACTTAGACAAAAAGAAAAGAACAATAGATGACCTTATTCCAAGAGCAGAAGGCGAGTCTCAGGCAGCTTTAGTTGCATTAAGAAAAGTAGTATACAAAAGAATTGAAAATGCGTATTTAGATCCGGCAAATATTGAAAAGTTAAAAGTAAAGCCAGATAGAACTATTAATGTTGATCCAGAAGGAACCGCACAGTTTGGGGCTGCAAGAGAAAATGTTTACATAAAGGCAATGGCTGAATACGAAAGAAATGTTGAAAGAATTAGAAGAATACAGCAAACATTAGGAGTAAAAGGCGCACAAAAGAAGTTTGGTGGAACTGATTTTGAAGTTATTCGCAACGAAGGTAACCCAACAGAAGCTCTTAAAAAGACGTTAGATGCTTTTGGAGACAATGACAAAGAGTTGGGTATGCAGAACCTTATAGAAATTCTTGAGGCAACCGGAAACAAAACATTAATACCCAAAATAGCCGGATTTGCCATGCGTCCAGTGTTTGGTGGTGGCCTTGTTGTTCGATCTGAGATTAGTAATATAGGTCGTGGGGTTGTAGGCTTTAATATCTTAAACTCTATTATGGCTCCGGTTGCTCTTGCCAGCTTTAGCCCAAGATATGGAGGTATGTTGCTTTCCTACCTTTACACTCCAGGAAATGCAAGTAAGATAGCTGGAGATGTTGGTAAGTTTGGCAGAAAAGTTACTGGTAGAGGCGTTAAAATAACCGATGATTTGCGTAAAATGGCTGCTGAAAAGTTTAAAAAGAACCCCAAGGATGTTACTCCAAACGATGCAGAAAGTGTCCTTAATGATGCCAGAAGGATGGATCAAGAGGGTCTTGGTAATTTAGACGAGAACCAAAAAAAGGCTTTACGCAATTTAGTAGGCGGTGGTTATCGGGCAGCAAGCGATTATGTAGGAAGAACAAGGGTAACAAGGCCAAGAACGGCAGCAAGGTTTGGCAGGTCGGCTGTGACAGCAGAAGAGCAGGGTGAAGAGGCCCAGGAACGAAGAAATTTACTTTCCACATTAGGACAGACACAGAGGTAGATAATGGGTACTGTATCAAGGGTACATACATTTGCATCAGGTGCGGTTTTAACTGCTGCACAGCTTAATAACGAATTTGACAACCTACTTACATCGTCAGCTATAAATGGCGGTTTGGATGCTTCTAACTTGGGCGTAACAGCCGGCCAGGTTACTGCTTCTAAGGCGTTAGTTGTAGACGGTTCTCGAGACCTTGATGACACATCGTCTTCAAACCAGTTAAACAACCTTACGGTATCAGGGTTGCTAAAAACAGACAATACGACCAATGCTACATCAACAACAGACGGGTCATTACAAACAGATGGTGGTTTATCCGTAGCACTGGATGCAATTATCGGTGATGATTTAAAATTGTTAAGTGATTCTGCCGTATTGTCGTTAGGTGCAGGGTCTGATTTTTCCATTACGCACGATGGAACTACAGGTGCTACATTAGCCGGAAATCCGATTGTTATCGACTCAGGAGACGCTCTAACGCTCGATGCTCATACTGGCGTGTTTACCTTCAAAGATGCGGGAACGTCCGTTTTAAGCATAACAGAGAGCAACTCAGGCGATGTTACGATTAAACTAATTACAAACGGTAAGGATTTAAAGTTTACGGACAACGGAGATGCGGTAGGATTAACGGTATTAGATGGAGCTGCTGGTATCACTGTAGCTGGTGAAGGTGATTTTGGCTCACTGGATGTCAGTGGAAATGCCGACATAGACGGGATAACTAACTTAGATGCAGTAGATATAGATGGGGCAGTTCAAATTGACGGAACGGTAACAGTTGGAGTCGATGATACAGGCTATGATGTCAAGTTTTTTGGAGCTACAAGCGGATCGAGTGTGTTAATTGATGAATCTGCCGATGATGTGATTTTTACAAATTTTGGATTAGCGGTAGGATCGGACGCTACAGGTGACATATACTACCGTAACTCAAGTGGACACCTCGCACGACTTGGCAAAGGGACGGCAGGGCATTTTTTAAAACAAGGCTCTTCCATCCCTGAATGGTCGGCTGTTAGTGGAACTGGAGTAGGCGATTTTTTTGGCCCTGGGTCATCAACTGATAATGCTATTGTTCGTTTTGACGGAACGGGTGGAAAAACGGGACAAAATTCTGGAGTTATTATTGACGATTCTAATAATATTTCTGGCGTTGGCACGTTGGGTGTGGATGGTGGAAGCACAAACGGAGTAGTCATATCTCAGGGAGATATTGCGCTAAAAAATGGTGGCACACAATCTACTATTAAGTTTTATTGTGAATCATCCAATGCACATTACGCTCAAATCCAGGCACCTGCACACAGTGCGTTTAGTGGCAATGTAACGCTGACATTACCTGCATCGACAGACACTCTGATCGGTAGGGCAACTACGGATACGCTTACTAATAAAACGTGGAATGGAGCGGTCATAGCGTCTGCATATTTGGATGCTGACACTGCCCATCTATCAGGCACACAGACTTTTACAGGCAACAAAACTTTTACAGGCACTGTGACAACAGGAGTTGATGACACTGGCGTAGACGTAAAGTTTTTTGGGGCAAGTGCAGGGGCGTATATGTTGTGGGATGAATCAGCGGATACGTTAGAGCTAAGAGGCAAATCCGCAGACTCAGCTACATCACAAGGGACTCTTTTACTTTCTACTGCATTAACAGACATAAACGACAATGACCGCATAGGACAAATAGACTTTCAGGCTCCATTAGAGGCAGGTGGGACAGATGCGATATTAGTTGGAGCAAGAATACATGCAGAAGCGGAAGCTACTTTTGCGGCTGATAACAATTCTACAGCTATTGTATTTAGCACGAATACGTCAGCGGAAGCCACAGAGCGGTTTAGGATTACATCAGCAGGGGCTTTTACTGGTGCAGGTGATATAGAAAGCACTTCTGACATCCGCACTAAAGAAAACATTAAAACCATAGAAAATGCTTTAGAAATTGTATCTAAAATACGTGGTGTCACGTTTAACAAGAAAGATACGCCTGACAAAGAAAGCGTAGGTGTCATAGCTCAAGAAGTTGAAGCCGCTGGTCTAACTCAAGCGGTAAGCGAAAACCATGACGGTCTAAAAACAGTAGCATATGGCAACATGGTCGGATTATTAATAGAGGCGATTAAAGAGCAACAGGAACAAATTGATAAATTAAAGGAGCAATGTAAATGTTAAAGGGGCAACTCATTGTAGGTAGTTTGTCTTCTGCACCCACTTCGCCTACACCAACAAATGGGCAACTTTATTACGACACAACACAAAACAAACTGTACGCACGTATTAACAGTGCGTGGGTAGCGATAGCAGGTTGATATGAGTGGATTTTTAAAAGGTCAAATTATAATAGGGTCAGCAAGTTCTGCTCCAACAAGCCCAACGCCTACTAACGGACAAATGTATTATAATACAAGTGATAATAAATTGTATTCAAGGGTTAATGGAGCCTGGGTTGAGGTTGGTGGTGGTAGTGATTTCCCAAAGGACATACCATCTTCGGGCAAAGTGTTACATCTGGACGCTAATGACTCATCCAGTTATGGTGGATCAGGCACTACATGGAGCGATTTAGCTGGCAATTACGATTTTACGGTTAATGCAACCTCGTTTACATCAGCGACAGGGGGTGCGCCAGCATATTTTGATTTTTCTGCCAACACAACATCTTACATGGCGTATAACAGTGGTGGAGTTACTCGTAATGCTGCTAATACCGTAGTAATGGGCTGGTATCGTGGCCCTATGCGAGTTGCAAAAGGTAATGATGATTATGTTACCCGAATTGCCTTGAGCCAAAAAAAATCTATTGGATATAAATGGCAATTAGGATCTTCGTCAAACACTCGTCAGATATTCGTTTATAATGGTGGAACGAGACTGCCAGATCAATGGGGCGCACATGGTGGAGATCACCCTCAAAACAGGCAACCTGAGTTTGGCCCTGACTCTGAAAATGTGGCTAATATGATTACGTGGAGAACTCAGTCTACCGACTCTTCAAATACACCAACATTTCAATGTTCAATTAATACATGCCCAGTAGCTGGATCTACAAACAGTAATATGACCGATGCAGAGAGCGTAAAACTGTTTCATAACATAGGCAATTTTTCCACTGACAATACTACTGGAGATTATGGTGGCTTCGGCCTACTCTGTTTTGTGATTGTGTATAGCCGATTAATTACAACGGCAGAGGAAATGCAAATTTACGCACATTACCAAGATGAAGTTGATTTTGTCAAACAGGGTGTATACGCAATGACAGGAGGTTTCTGATGGCTACAACATACACATTAACCATTGGTGACACTGTAGTTGTTTTGCCAACAATAACATTAGGCACAGGAGATACAGTCAGTAATTATGTGTCGGCCGTGGAATGCACGATGACCATGACAAACGGACCAAACACATCATCTATTACAGAAGATGTATATTTGACAGTGCCAGAAGGCGTAACTCCAGACGGTTTTGTGACTTTTGATTCTTTAACAAAAGAGCATGTTGAAATTTTAGTAAAAAACACAGGTTTATACAGATCTATGGGCAATCGGGTTGGATTAAAATTTTATGCTGAAAAAAACAATGCTGTGCGACAAGATGCGCCTTGGAAAAATTAAGTGAGATAACATTATGAGTCCGGCAGTTTATCCACCACCAGAGCAAATACCTTCGGCAGAACGTCAGAGACGTTTATACGTTGAGGCGGTTAAAGAAATCGAGCATTTGCGTAAAATGGTGGCAAGTGAAAACATCGTGGCTAAAGGGTATAAACATGACCGCGATGAAATAAAAGGCGAACTAAAGTCTGCTAAACGGTCTATTATTACGTTAAGTAGAAGACAGAAAGCTGCTGATGAGTCGAAGAAAGCCGCTGCCTGGTCAGGTGGAGCAGCTATATGTGTAACGATTATGTATCAGTTGTGGCATACAATCGGTTTTCCTTTTGCTCGAAATGGAGCCGATAAAAAGTGGCAGGCATTTTGGGAACATGAGGCCGTATATGGAGTTATTGTATGGTTTATCACTGTTCTGTTTGCTGAAGTTTATAAGGCCACAAATAAACCGTAATGAACCGCTTCTGGCGTTGGCTTGAGCGGTTAATAAACCGTAGAAAGCTAAAGGATAAGCGTAGCCCAACACAACGCTTAGATAAAAAATGGAAAAAGAAGCCGCAGAAGCGTTACAAAGATTTTCTGAAAGCTCTGGCATTGGATTACTGGTAGAGCAATATAGTTGGTTGTTTGTAGTTGGCTTTGCTTTGTTGTTTTTAAAAAACAGCATAGAGAATATACTGGCCGGATGTGCGGTGTTTTTTGGCAGTAAATATGACGAGAATCAGACATGTTGGATACAGGTAGGTGGCGAACGTAGACCTGCAAGAATCAGTAAAACATCGTTGACATCGACCACTTTTTATGTGTATGAAACGGACAAAGACGGGACTATAATAGGTGGCACATTATTGAGTGTGGCAAACAATGAATTAGGCGCATTGCGAATTGAGCGACAACTTGATAAATTAGACTTAGGTAAACCTAAACAAGGAGGCTGATATGCCAATGGTTGGAGGAAAAAAATATCCATATACTGCAAAAGGTAAGAAAGCTGCTACTAAAGCTAAAAACAAAGCCAAGCCAAAGAGCAAAAAACGAGGTCGCTAATGCCAGCAAAAAAATTAACGACACGGCAGCAAAATGCACTGAGCAGACATGCTAAACATCACACCGCAAAACACATGGCTGAGATGAAAAAGTCTATGCGTTCAGGGTCTACTTTTACGGAGGCACATAAAAAAGCAATGAGCAAGGTTGGTCGCTAATGGCAAAACGAGATCCCAAGCTTGTACGAGCAGGGGTAAGCGGTTACAACAAGCCCAAGAGGACTCCGAATCACAAAACCAAGAGTCATGTGGTTGTCGCAAAAAGCGGAGGTCAGACAAAGACAATCAGATTCGGCCAACAGGGTGTCAAAGGGGCCGGAAGCAGTCCAAAAACAGCAAAGCAAAAAGCAAGGCGTAAGTCTTATTACGCAAGGCATAATGCTCAAGACAGTAAACCATCTAAATTGTCGGCTCGATATTGGTCGCATAAAACGAAATGGTGATTTATGGCTAAAAGAGGACTATATGCTAATATCCATGCCAAACGAAAAAGGATAGCTAAAGGCAGTGGCGAAAAGATGCGTAAACCAGGCACTAAAGGTGCGCCTACAGCTAAAGCATTTAAGCAATCGGCTAAGACGGCTAAGAAGCGCAAATAACCCATGAAAGGCAGGCGATGTCTGTAGAAAACAAACTTGAAGAAGTTAAGGGTAATCGCCAAGAAGCCCTACAAGGCTTACAAGAGGCTCAAACCCGTGTCCAAGAACTCACAGCACTCATACAACGTCAATCGGGTGCTATAACCGCATTAGAAGAGCTTATAGAGCTTTCTAAGGCAGAAGGAACAGAAGATGAAACTTCTTAATGATTTAAAAGAAAAACTCGGTAGTCGCAAGTTGGGCGTTACCGCTGCAATCGGAGCAGCAGCAGGCACTGGAGCCGTAGAGGTGACATGGCCTATCGCACTGGTAGCATCAGCCTATGTGCTTGGTCAGGCATATGTAGACGCTCATAGCAAATAAGGTAATCAAAATGCCGTGACGGGCTTTACTACATTGTGGCCTCTCTACGGGTTGGGGTCACGCCTGTCACGGTCTTTACCTTAATCATCAACCTGGGCCATTTCCCGTAATCCATCCTCAATACATTTTTGAGCCAGTAGCACATGCTTGCAAGTGCCCCTGTATTTATGGCCTTTACATTTACATTGCCATGCTACAAATCCATCGTCCATCCTTTTAGCCCACACCTCATATGGCTCGTCAGGGTTGGTCTGACTTGCTATAACAAATTTTATCATAATCCTAAAGGCTCCTCGTAATCAAAACGGGTTATCCTGTCATAGGTTTTTTTAGCAATCGCAATCAAAGTGAGGACAACCATCGCTTGTAGTCCTCTTTTCCCATATCTAACCATTCGCTTTTTTCGCTTTCTAATTTGCATATGGCAAAATCCTTTAAATCGTGAGTAAAAAGCACAATATAAAACGGGACATTTAAGGCTTGGGCTACTTTGCGTAACGACCTGCCCGAGAACTGCGTCCAGAGCCTATGCCTGACCGCTTTTTGGACATGTTCGTTCATGTCAGGGTTCGTGGTCAACTCTAATACAGCCACAGGTTTGCCGTTACGCCATTCGATCTGATCTGCATCATGGACGGCACCTATATTCCACTGATATCTCCAGGAACGGTAACCGGAAGTTTTATCTTTCCATCCATGTTTTCGGTTTTTCATAGATCTCCGTCTACAGTAGCTGTCCCTGAGTAGTCAACAGTTCGTTTGCCACTATAACCATCTCGTCTGTCTGCCAACCGCACCACGCCTGTTTTTTGTGGTTGTACGTCAGCCCCACTGCTTTTAGTTTCTGATAATACGAGCTTGGTAGCTCCAGTGGTGGTCGGCCCCTCTTCTCGAATCTCACTGCGAATGTCGGTGCTTTCGCCACCTGCCTCTTGATTTCTTCTCGATTTTCCTTCATCCATTTTAGCTCGGTATCTATCAAAGTCACCAATAATTGTATCTTGGGTGAAGACCTCGGTTCGCCCATATCCAGCATCCGAAAAATACTTTTGCAAGCCCATAGCATAGTCATATTGCTCTCGCGGACACTTTCTGGGATATCGTCTGGAAATAGTTTGTGCAATTCGTGCAGGTGATAAATGTTTGCTGGAACCTCGTTCAAAGTCGCTGATTCGCTTGTCGGTTGACCGCACTCGTTTTCTGGCATGAGCTACCATCTCCTGTAAGCACTGATTGCTTATGTGGATGTAATCATCGTTGAGGGTTTGGATAGTGTATCGAGGTATGTCTTTCTTTCTGTTACGTGCTAATTCTGGGTTACAGCAAGCCCAGGTCCAACCGTATTTGATATCCTTAAGCATTGCCATTTTTGTGCCGGACGGTAGCTCCAGTTGATCAATAAAAGCTACCGCCTGATCATACGTATCTATATGACCTATCATATCACGATCTCTTCCAATTCAGCCATCAGGTTACGGATTTTATGAGCAAGATCATGTAGATCATCTCTGTTTTCAGCTTCCATGTTCATTACGGTGAACTGATCTAAAGCGTATCGAGATTCCTGTATCTTTTTTAGAAGTGCCTTATCGTGGCTATTAATACTGTTCATAAATTTCATCCTGTAAAAGGTCTTCTATGACAGACATGTCGTGAGGATAAATTTCTGAGGTAATGTCGATTTTACCGAAAAAAACTTTGATGTTATCGGCAAATTTATATTCAGCAGGTGTTAAACGAGTAGCTGATACATCTTCTCCGGCCTGCTCTCCTGTAGCCGTTACAGTGATTTTTATGTCCGTTTCAATTTCTAACATTTTATTCTCCTATGATTAATGGTTAAAAGTGGGTAGGCCAATGTGGTGTCACTGACCTACCCGTAGTCCCGATAGACCCCTATGAGTGTCCCATCACTCATCTATCGAAACTATATTCCCTCTGGCTCTGGTTGTAGCAATACTTCTAGTCTCGGGTTTTCTTTATCAATTTGAAACGTATGAATAAAGCCGATGATCCAATCCATGTTGTCCTCTGGTAAAACCCCTGCGACCTGTAAGCCGTCGAGAACATATTTTAGACCGATAGCTTTATTGTCGGGATCGACTCTACGATTTTTTAGGTAATGTTCACATCGAATCCACACTGGCTCTGCCACAGGTTTTAATCCCTGCGACAGAGCTTCGATGTAGACCGTGTTAGTCCATCGCTTTTTCTCTTTTGCGTAGTGCGACCAATGTTTTTTAGAGGCAGCAATCACTTGATTAAGCGATGGAAGATCACCCTTGACAATCAATTTTTGCATCAGAATGGCAGATCCATTGGGTCGCTGTGAAACGCAGTGCAGTTAAACCGTTTGTGCGACTCTATCGCCAATCCAGTAGCAGACGATAGGATAGCAGGTAGCAGTTCTGGCGTGATTTTAAATTCTAATCCATTTTCCATGCACGATTTTTTGACATTCAAAATAGTTGAGTTCATACACCTTAACTGATGCCTACATAGTGCCTCATATACCCAGAACGTATGCTCTTCGCTACCTTCGGGAGGAGAGTATCGAGCCAGTATGTTGCAAACAAATTTTACTTTTTTGTCTTTAGTCACACTGGCCGTGACCTGTATTGTATCGCCTACACCGAGATGAGCATGTCGCATCTGCTCCAGAACTTGGACGTGTTTGTCTGCATGAAATTTGTAGCGCGTATCGTTTACTCCGACAACCCACGGCCACGCCCCCATATCCAAAATCGTAAGGTCTGCGGGAACATCAGCACGAAATCCCAACTGAGGCAAAGCATTCTTTTCATCCAAGTCCATTATAAATCACCCCCAAGCAAATCGTCTGAACCTTCTTCGCTTTTAATAAAGTTATCTACTGAATCTTCTTGGGTCGGAGTAGCCTCGCCTGTAGGCTTCTGTTCGCCTTCCGGTGGAATCAAGTCATAGGTTTTATACTTACGAGCCTCACCATTTTTCTCAAAATCAGTCATCGTTCGTTTGATCTGGATGGTTTGATTTTCGCGAATACCGTAATCAAAAATAGCCTGATATAGTTTCTTGTCAGCAAACATCGTGTATCTTTGATTGTCAATGTTGACGTTAAATTTGTAGCTTACGCCCCATTGATTGTTTAGTTCTTGGAAATCGCCCCACGGGAAATGGACACTGATATACTGATTATCGGGTAAAAGCAACTGAGGTCGGCCCTTAGCGTCCTCTCCGTGCGTAATGCTTTTGATGCCAGGAACCCATTTAATGGTAGGTGGGTATTCCATTGTTGGTGAATCATTCATTTTAACATCTCCTTTAGAAACGGGATTAGAAGGGTTGTGAAAATATATAATACTGCTACGAGTAAAATCCATTTTTGTAGGTCATCGAGTTTCAATTTAATTTTCTCTCCAGAAAAAAAACGGCCAACAGAGGGTGCCATCTCTGCTGACCGTCAACCATTTAATCATCCATAGAGGAATATTTAGAATATATGAAACGCTCAATTTTTTTGCAATAGCTTCTTGGATGTATCTTGCCCTTTTTTATTCTCTCTGCATTCACAAGATCAAAACACAATCCAATCAACTCTACAAATCGACAAATTTTATCTGACGGCTTGTTTGCACCCGTTTCAATGTAGGCCATTGAAGGCTGCGTTAATCCAATCAAATTTCCAAATTGTGTTTGGGTCATTCCCATACGGTTACGCACTTCTTTAATGCGTAGCCCCCTATCATTATCCATAATCAATCCTTTAGTATGTAATCGGTTGCGTTGTCTTCTAATTTGTTTCGATCCTCGTAATATCTCATAGTTGTTTCTATGTCTGCGTGTCGTAGGTGTGCCTGAGCCTGTTGGACTGTAGCTCCACCTTCAAGTGCTAAGGTGCAACAGGTATGCCTAAACGAGTGTGCTGACAAATTTACTCCGGCATCCCTACCATACTTTTTTAGTATCCGGTTAATCGAATCTGGCCGTAACTGATCGCCATATCGCTGATGTTTACTCAGACTCGTAAAGACGTACGTGTCATCAGGGTGCGTATACTCACGCAATCTATCAAGCGCATCCTTGGCACGTTTGGCCAGTTTGACATGCTGTTGCATACCGGACTTTGTATCCGGCAATATCAACACATCGAATCCACCATCGCTGATGATATGCGACCACTGCATATTAGATGCTTCTGACCGTCTCAGCCCTGCAAACAACAAAACGGTAATCAAGGCTACATCCCGAGCCGACATATACGGGTCGCTTTTATTTTTTGCGTCCTCGAGGATAGTCTCGAGAATCTCCGTATCTATCGCCCTGCCTACAGCAGTTTTACTGGTCTTAAAGCCTTTTACAAGCTCTGTAGGGCTATGGTCCAGGATACGCAGACCTACACACCGTTTAAAAAAAGAACGCAGTGAGGTCAGCTTACGATTTATCGTGTTGGGTTTTACCTGTTGTTCAACCAATCGGTTCCGAAAGTCCTCTATGTCCTCAGTAGTCACCTCACGTATCTGATCGGCTATGACTATCTGAGTTCCAAAAAACTCCACCAGATCAGACCTGTACGCCGTAGCCGTAGCTTGGCTGACCTGAGAGTTCAAAAACGACTGTAGCTCACACTGAGCAGGGCTAATCTGTGTTATTGCTGTCATTGATTTTCTCCATTTCTATTTTGGCTTCGATGTGCGACTCAATGAACGCTTGCGCCTGTGGGACAACGATGCCGTTACCAAGGAGACGCAATGAAGCACTGCGTCCGGGATACCCATTAAGTAAGCAGAAAGTTGCGGATTCAGCCCCACCGCCAGAGCGGATGGGTCTGTAGTATCCGTCCCTACAGTAGATATAGTCTGGATTTGCCCAGAAGTTGTGATAATGTGGGGTTGGTCTGTCACCGTCCTCGCTACCTGCTTTAATAGGTTGATACCCTTGCGTTTCTCCGTCCTCTCTGCCTCGTTCCAGAACGCTTGGCCCTGTTCTTGGTTTTTTGTTGTTGGCGTTGTCCATGTTTTCTTCGCCCCTGCCAGTGTCGCTACGTCCAACAGAGTATGTGCTGACCTTAGACGGTGATTCGGATCGTTCCACTTCTCGTCTTCTGTCGTTGTCCGTCTGGAGTTTTTCTTGTCTGAGTGTAGTGGACTCGCCCACCCTGCTTGGATCGGTGAATCCTCGTTCGCATCTATCAATCTCGCTTGGTCTGCCAGTTTTAAGCCGTAGTTTTGTCCGTCCGTCTTGGAGAACCTTACGGCTCTGTCTTTCACTATCCGCACTGGGGCTGGCCCACCACTGCCGTCCGATCTCCTCGCAGTCTGCCATGAGTCTGTCCGCAACTCCGTAGATGCGTTTTCTGAGCATCGGACTGCCGACTGTACAAGCTCCACTACTGATCCCGATTGTACTGTATTTTCCTTCAAGCGACTCCTGTAAAGCGGAGAACCAAGTTTTTCCTGACGCTCCAGATACTTGCTCAAAATACACTGTTGTAGGGTTAACTGCTTTGATGAGTCGTTCAAACTGTGGGCTGAGATGTCGTTCATCATTAAATCCTAATTTAGAGGTGGATGCTACTGAAAACGGCTGACAAGGTGGAGATCCCGTCCAAACCTGACTATTGGGTATTCCTTCAGATGGATCAGGCCATCCAGCCTGACGTAATGCCAGAGGCCACAGACCAATACCACAAAACATATGCACAGCACCGTAATCAGAAATATCCTCCGGTTCAATGTCCGTGATGGATTTACATTCCACATTTCCGTCAGGTATCAGGTCAGCCTCAATCATTTTTTCTACTACCGCACAAGCTACGGGATCAATGTCGTTATAATAAGCAAGTTTACTCTTCATTGATAAAACCCTCATCGCCTTCCTCTAAATAACCCCAATCGGCATTATCTTTTTCCCATGCCAACCAAAATTTAATCGCACTCGAACTCAGTTCTGGGATGAATGGATGTGGGGTAATCATTTTTAGATCCTCTTCAAGTCTGTCATATTCGACAATCATCCCGTCTTTCCCTAATTCAATCCTGGCGTAGATCAAGGTGTCCCAATCTACATCCGTCCCATGATCGTACCATTGATAAGTGCTACCTACCTCACGGTCATCACCTAATCGCTGTATGCGTTGATCTATCCGGTGACGGTCGTGGGCTGATATCGTGTAAAAATTACCAGAAGGCAAATCTTTTACTATATATACTGTTATCATTTCTGTCTCCATAAAAGTAAAGCCCCCCACACATAATCGTGTGAGAGGCCGTAGGGTTTACTTGATAGGTTTTTTGTTCTCGCCAATACGTGTCTCAACCTTCATCATTTCTTTTCTCAGTGGCCAATCTAATTTGATCAATCTTTTGTATTCTTGACGCTGTTTGACCAGCCATGGCATATCGGCAAAAAACTCGTCCGCATCCTCAATAATAAAACTTGTCAGATTACAAGCCGGAAGATGGTCTCTCACGCCATCCTCTGCGTAATAACTATTGTGATAGGTATCTACTACGGCCTTCAATTCTCCGTGATGGAGTTCAAGTGAGAAATTGCCATTCTGCAATGACCAACGCATATACATCCTGGTCTGAGGGTTAGGTTGTTCATTGTGCTGAAAAGTTTCCCATGCCCACTCTTCTTCGTAAGACACTTGCGCCCAACGTCCTACAGCATAGCGATGTTTCTTCTGATCCTCTTCTAATCGTTTATACTTTTTCTTTAGCTCTTTTAGCTTTCGCCTATCCTTAATCAACAACACTTTTCTCTGCTCTTCTGATCCGGCCTTCATAACTATTCTCCTATGATTATGATTGTGGTGGTTTTACGAGTTTAAACGCCCAAGGCAGTTCCCTGGCTAACAGTTTGTGTCGGCTACTGTCATTTCCAGCCATATCATGTAAGATGTCAAACGCGAGTGGTTGCACCTCATCGAATAATACTACCTGATCTATGCGATCTCCTGAGATTAACTTCGTCAACTTAATCATCAGCTTCATCAACTTTAATGTGACCTTCATTTTGATACTCTCCTTTTAAATGGTTTACCTGCATTAATCTTCTTTGAAATACCCCTCTATGGTTTCCTCTACAAAATCCTCTATAGCTAATGACAGGTTTAGTTTATTCGTTTTGATCCCATCCGGTGTGCGTGGAAATGTCTTGAGCAAGCCTTCAGCGACTGTATCGGTTACGTTTTTGATTATGTCCTGGATCTGTTCTTCGGTAGGGCTTTCACCGGAGCCAATGTCACGAATACGCAGTGAAGGCATACAGGCATTTTCTCCGACAATTTTGATCTGCTGATATACGTCCTGGTATAGATCGTAGTCGTTACTGATCCATAGTGCGACATTCCATGCGCTATAACTCCGGTGACCGTTATACGTTTTCATTATACGGTCTCCATTGGATAGATACATTTAGCGAGATCTTTTGGGATGTTAAAAACAAAATACTCTTTACCGTCCTCTGTTTCGTAGATGTTCAACTTCCATCCACCTTCGACTTCTATTAATTTTGCGTGGAATGGGTAATCCCAATCACCGGAGAGATTATCGACTGTGCAATTATGAACCCAATTTGAATGAGCCTGGTTTGCAAGGTCACGGTCTGTAAATACGTAATCCGGTTCACCTATTGTAGGAATTATAATCGGATCTTTAATCTGTGGTGTGGCTACCATACTGTTCCTCCAAGTTTGAATGAATGACTAAATGGTAAGAGGAATATAATGTCAGTTTATACGATCTGTCAAATATTTTTTTCACCGGTATAAATGCCTCGAGTATTTACCGGTATTCCTCGAGGCCGGTCCTAGATGTAATCGGAATTGTAATCGGTCACCATGCTGCCGTAATCCAGGACGTAATCCGGATTGTAATCGGGAACGTAATCGGAGTTTGAATACAGTTGTTTTATTGTTGGGAATTGGTCAGGATTGTTTTTTGATTGGATCAGATACGACACTATAAAAAAAGACACAAAACGAAAAAAAACAGTACATAGGCTTGACATGATATATAAACTACCTTTATATTCTGTAGACCATTTAATTAAACCATTGGAGACAACATGAAAAAAGTAATATCACTATTCGACTACACAGGAATCGCAGTACAACCATGGGCAGATGATGGATATGACTGTCACATCTACGACATTAAACATTGGAAACCATCAACACATAAAGAAGGCTATATTGACAATAAAGGCTTTCGCCATCATCACAAAAATATAACTGCACACCATGCCGATCTTTTTAGTTTCGACAACATCTATGATATACTTTCAGACGATAGCGAAAATATAAAATTGGTTTATTGTTTTCTCCCATGCACAGATTTGGCTTGCAGTGGTGCGCGTTGGTTTAAAAGTAAAGCAAAAGAAAACCGAAATTTCCAGATTGACGCTATACGACCTGCAAGATGGTTAGCCCATTTATGCGATGAGTTAGGTATTCCTTATGTCGTAGAGAATCCCGTTTCGGTTATGGCAACTTTGTGGCGTAAACCCGACTATACGTTTCATCCTTACCAGTATGGTGGATACATTGATATAAAAGATGCACAACATCCACAGTTTCCCGACTACATAGCACCCCAAGATGCCTACAGTAAAAAGACTTGTCTTTGGACTAGTGATACCTTTAAAATGCCAAAGCCTTGCCCCGTTGAATGTGTGGGTTTTGGCAACAGTACACAGCATGCAAAATTAGGGGGTAAAAGTGAGAAGACTAAGACGATTCGCAGTGCTAGCCCAAGGGGCTTTTTTAAGGCTTCCTATCTCGCTAATAGATAAGGCTTGACAGTATAAAGAAAGTTTATAATATTTGTATCATAAACCATTACTCACTATAGGAGAAGACAACATGAACGACAAATTAAAAAACATCATTGACTATATATGTATAGTTGTTTCGACTGTTGCTTTAGCTATTCATTTTTTAGGTGGTGTATTTGCCATTTATATAATTGGGAGATTTTAACATGTTTGACGATACCCACAAATTCACCCACACCACTCACGCAGTTTGCGAAATGGGAACGACAGCGAAAAAAACAGATTGGGAGGTTCATGCTTATAATAACGACAATAGTTTTTTTAATAGGTCTAAAGATCCTGCCAATGAATTAGTTTATACTATGGAGGCTATCGGCTCAGACGGTAGGGTCTACCAAGATTTACTATTTATCGACAAAAAGCCCATATACAAAGAGGCTCACAGATTAGGTCAATACGTTGATGGGGTGATACATCGTTTGGAATATATAGAGGCTAAAATAAATGGAGGTAAAAGAGAAGCATTAGAAAAAGCTTTTGCTATATGGTGTAAAAACAATTTGGAAGAAACGGACCCAGAACAATTTTTTATGAATGCCACAAACTAACCATTCCAAGAGGAGAAAAAGCCATGACCCGTAAACATTTTAAAGCTATCGCAGAAACCATCGCAGAGATAGACAACACATTTGAGAGAGAAAATGTAGCCCTAAGATTTGCCAAGATGTTGCCACAGTTTAATGGCCATTTTGACCGACAGAAATTCCTTGAAGCTTGTGGCGTGGAAGGATTGCCAAAATGATAGAAGTCATCATGTTGGTCATCGTCTTAGCCATTGCAGGGATGTTAAACGATAGCGATTAGATAAAACAGAGTAACAGGAGACAAGAAGCCCATTAGCCTAAATTGGTTGGTGGGCTTTTTTGTGTTTGGTTTGGTTTGTGTTGGTTTGTTTGTTTGTGTTGTGTTTGTTGTCATGTGGTATTGTAAACGTATGCAATTATCTATAATCTATTCCTACGTGCCTAATAAGCCGGTCAGCAGCCGTCAGACCTTGAGGACTATATCCACACCAGAAAAGACGCTATGAGCTTACAGAGGCGTTATAAGGCGTAATATAAGGCCTTGCTTTTTTTGATTGTTTTTGATTCTGGCCAGTAGATCAAAGCGAAGCAACCCGACCCCCATAGAAAGAGAAACGAACCCGTATATACTCAACCATACGCGCCCCTGTTCCTGACCATTTTGCGGAATGTTGTACTACTGTTTGGCTATTTGACTTGAACGTTAGATTCTTTGGAAGTTACACCGGTGTCTTACCCCAGGTTGTTTTGCCTGTGGTTTATGTGTGTTAGCTGTAGACGGAGGAGGTTGTTAGCCTCTCTCCTGTCTTACGCTTTTTCCCTCGAGGTGACTTTGACCGTCACGTTGAGTTCCTCGTATAGCTACCGAAAGAGCGGTGTGTCATTCCGGTTTGCAGGCTACTTGTCGATTCTACACCGAACCGTAGGTCACCTCTCCCTGCTTTCACCCAAGGTTTGTCGCTGTTGACCCACCCCCTGGTAGCGACTGTATCACGGTCTGTAGAGCCAGTGGGGTAGCGATGCTACACTCGTCCTCTACTGATCCGAAGTGTTGTGGAAGATAGGGGGGTGTTTTTTATTTGTCAACCGGTTTTATTTTTGGGAATCCCACGTTTTTGCTGTGTTATTTTTTTTATGTTGCGTAGATTTTTGTTTTTGCTACATTTACGGTTATGATAAGAGAATACAAAGAAAGTGAATGGCCGGAAGACCGCTGGCCTAACTTTTCGCATTCTGAGTTAAGTTGTTCACAGACGGGTATGTGTCGAGTGGACGATGAGTTTATGGATAAGCTGCAGAAGTTACGTGATGCGGTAGGTAAGCCGTTGACGATTACTTCGGGTTATCGGTCTATAGATCATACGATTGAGGCGGCTAAGATAGCGGATGGCAAGCCTGCCGGGTCGCATACTACCGGAAAAGCGGTAGATGTGGCTTGTGAGCGTGGTTTTGCCTATCAGGTGTTATTTACTGCTGTAAAGTTAGGATTTACGGGTATTGGGGTTCAGCAAAGTGGATCGAGGCGGTTTTTGCATTTGGATACGGTAGGTGCAAACGATAATTTTCATGTTCCTCGCCCTGCATTGTGGAGTTATTGATGGCATTAAGTGATTTACAGCAACAAGCAGTGCAGTTGATTGTGTTGGACAGGTGGAATCCTTCCAAGGCAAACGACAAGGTGGCTAAAACACTGGACGTTAATAAGTCTACGGTGTTTCGCTGGCGTAAAGATGCGGAGTTTGACAAAGCGTTAAAAAAAGAAATTGAACGGGATCGGTCTAATTTTGATGATGTGCCTTTAGCTTGGCGTAAAAACAGGGTGTTGGCTTTAGAAGAGTTATATAACAAGATTGAAGACAGGCGAGTAGCACTTAAGTTAAAGGTTTTAAAGGAGATACGTGAAGAAGTGGGTGATCACCGCATACAGGTTGAGCATACCGTTGAGGTTAAGGGGTTGAATGTGCCTCCAAGGGCTGAAAGTTATGAAGAATGGTTAAAACAGAACAACAAAATGGATCAAGCAGTAGAGGCTGATTTCACGGTTAAGGAGTAGTTGATATGGCTATGACACCAGAACAAAAAGCAAAATTACGCAGAAAAGCTCAGGCTGCTTTTGGCGAAATGGATAGCGAACTGGATTTAATGAACGCCTCTGATCCTTTTGCAGAACTGGAAGAGGAAGAAGAGGAAGTGCAAAGACCAAAACCAAAAGCAAGACCAAGACCAAAACAGCCTGTAGTGTCAGTTGAAGAAGATTCTTTAACGACTGCACTTACTAACGATGAACCGGATAGAAGGCGAAAGATATACACAGAGACAACTACAACACCAACAGGTGGCAGTAGATTCACAACTACTGATCCAAATCAAACGCAAGAAGGATTTCAAGCGCAAAACGCTGTAAGAGGTGTTTTTAACGAATTTCGCAATATGGGAAATCCTAAAGAAGTTATAAAAAAATTAGGCAGAACTCAGGTATTACAAATGATCAAAAGAGATGGTGGCGATGCTGCCGTTAAATATTTTGAAGAAAATTATTAAAGATAAACCGTGATGAGGCTTGAAGAACAAACATATCAGCCCAAAATATACCCTACAGATAGTAGAGTAGCTAAAATTGTGCATAATTGGGGCAGTTTGCACCGAGAAAACAAGGATTGGCGCACTGTTCCGGTTGAAAAGCCGAAAAAAATCAAGGTAAAAGCCAAATGACTTGGATGCCGCAACCTGGACCGCAAGAAAAAGCAATTCGAGCATCTTTTGTTGATGAATTGTTCTTTGGCGGTGCGCGTGGTGGTGGAAAGTCGGAATTTTTGCTTGGAGACTTTCTTGCAGACGTAGATACCTATGGTGAACACTGGAAAGGGGTGCTGATTAGGCGCACTTACCCTGAGTTGGACGAGATTATTGACCGTTCTCGCCAGATTTTTCGTGCTGCATACCCTGATGCGGAATATAAAGTGGGTACACATCAGTGGATATTTAAAAATGGAGCTACTTTAAAGCTCCGACACTTAGAAAACGAAGCAGATGCAGACCATTTCCAAGGTCAGCAGTATACTTGGATTGGATGGGATGAGCTTACAAGCTGGAGCGACATGAAAGCGTATCATAAGCTGAAGGCTTGTTTACGCACAGGTGCTGCAGAGGTTCCAACAAAGCGCATACGTGCATCGGGCAACCCTGGTGGGCCAAACCATAACAACGTAAAAGATTATTACATTGATGCCGGAGAAGAGTCTTCAGTTATTGAAGGTGATGACGGTATGAACCGTATGTATATCCGCAGTTTAGTTACCGACAACAAAATATTGCTGGATCGAGATCCTGGATATATTAAACGGTTGGAAGGTGTAGGTGATGAGCAGTTAGTTAAGGCGTGGTTAGAAGGCGATTGGGATAGTTTTGTAGGTCAGTATTTTACTAACTGGCATGAAAAACAAGTACTTGTGAACAGTTTTGAGATACCCGAACACTGGCCTTTATTTGGAGGCATGGACTATGGCGAAGCTGCTCCAACGTCTTATGGTTTATACACTGTGGATTATGATGGCAATGTGTATCGCATTAGCGAGTATTACCAAGCGAACGCTACGGCTTCGCAACATGCCGATAATATAGCAAGAATGATAGAAAGTTGTCCGTTTACGGGTGGCCGTTATCCGCAGGCAACGTATTGCGATCCAAGTATGTTTGTTAAAAGAAGGTTAAACGAAGTAGTTAACCATTCACCTGCTGATGTATTTGCCGAGCGCGGTTTGTACTTGACAAGAGCAAACAATGACCGTATTACTGGATGGAGAGTGGTTAACGATGCGTTGATAAAAGAACGCTTTTATTGCTTTAATGGATGGAACGATGCTTTGGTTAGAACGATGCCTTCTTTGCCAAGAAGCTCTAAAAACCCAGAGGATCTCGATACCCATGCAGAAGACCACGCAGCAGATGAATTACGGTATGCGATGATGCACGTTTATAAACCGCATAAACCGGAAGAAGAAAGACCTTACGAAGGAACCGGACAAGAAGTTATTGACATGATGGAACAAGGTTGGGGTGTTCGCAAAGGGCGATACGCTCCGGCATAACAAGGAGATAGGAATATGCAAGGTTTTAACGGTACTCCAACAACGACTAAACCAAATCGTGGCAAAAAAGGTACTCGAGTAACGCCAAAGCCAGCAGGGTCAGACAACCTTAAAAAAGGTGGCAAGGGCAAATAGTTTGAAAGAACGACAAATAGAATACTGGCAGGGAGCCATAGAAGACGGTCGCAAGTATATGAAAGTGCGCCATAAAACATGGCGTAGACTTTTAAAAACATACGAACTTGATTTTGACGTTCCTGGTCTGGATGAAGACAAGATCGTCAAGATATCCCGTATGTATCCACTTGCCCGTCAAATTATTGCCAGTGTATCTTTTAACTATCCTCATGTTTTTTTTAAAGTTGAGGAACCTGGTAGAGACTTTGCGGCTGAAATACTGGAACGTGTGGCTAATGCTACATTAGAACAGATGGATGCAAAACGCGAAGTGCAGCAGGTTATCTTTGATGCGCTGTTCTGTAGTGTGGGTTGGCTAAAATTTGGATACAACCCCCTAGGCGATGAAGATATTGTTGCGCCATATACCATTAACGATGCCCAGGAAAATGATTTTCCATATGTGCATCGAGTCTCGCCTTTTAATATTTATGTTGATCCGCTTACTCCTCCACATAAACTGTCAGGCGCACGTTACATTATTGAAAAAATGATTGTGCCGTTAGAGTTTGTTAAAGAGGATGACAGGTTTAAAAACAGACGGCAAATAAAAGCGATGTCTGATGAAGATCAGGCTGATTCTTTTATTTACGACATGCAAGACTCTGACCATAGCGATGAATACAATGCGGTGCAACATGCTAAACAAGGTCAAATGGTTTGCCTGTATGAAATACATGACCGTCTGCATAAAAAACGCATTACGTTTGCTGAAGGGTTGGATGAACCTATTGAAGAAGTAGATCATCCATTTTTAGCAATGAAGCCAATTACGGAAACCGATCCGTTTACCGGACAGGAAATGATGACAGGTGAGTTTGAGCCTGCTGGTGGATACTTGATGGATGGTGGTTTTCCGTATCATGCGATGCGTTTTGACCAGACCGAACGATCATTTTATGGCGAACCGCCAATGGCGTATGTTGAGGATACACAGTCACTTATAGTAGAGTCCGTATCACGCAGGGCCGATTTATTAAAGCGTTTCCAGCGTGTGGTCTTAGCTTCTAAAAGAGAACGTGAAGCCAACCAAGACATTGGCGATACATTAGAAAATGGTCGTGACGGTGAAATTATCTGGGTAGAAGATCCAAATACCAGTATGCGTGAAATGAATTTTGGTAACCCTCCACCAGATCAATTGGGTTTAGAGTCGGATGCACAAAGTTATGAAGAACAAAGTCTGAACGTATCGCAAATGGCAATGGGTGGTGGGCCAAAGGTCACGGCTACACAGGCCAGCTTGTCTGCAAGTTTTGCACAGGTCAACCGCGAATGGATGCAATTGCGTGTAGCGGATGCGTATCGAGCTATTGTTCGCAACTCATTACGGATGATGGCCGATGAAAGATATTTGCCAGACAATTTTTTAGTTAACGTAGCGCAAGATACAGAAGATCCTGTTTTTGAAGCAGTTACGGCAGATCTTTTGCGGATACGATACAAAATAGAAATACAGGCTGGCAGTATGCAGCCGTTAACAGAACAGCTTGAACGTCAGGATGCACTGCAACTGTTTAACATGACAATTAACCTGCCGGAAATAAACCGCATTGAAGCTATTAAAGGTTTATTGGCATCGTTTAGGGTGCAAGACCCTGACAAATATTTGGGTAACGCTGAAGATGGCGATGCAGTTAAAGCGGCTCAGTTAGAAAATGTAGCTTACTTAATTAATGGTGGTGATCCTGGGGTTACACCTTTTGAAGATCATCAGTTGCACATACAGTATCATCAACAAATACAACAACTTCCGCAATTCCAACAGTTGCTTCCACAACAACAGCAACAAGTTATGGGCGTAGTGCAAAACCACATACAGCAACATCAGCAGATGCTTAACCAAATGGCTCAAGGTCAAGCACCTCAAGCCGCTGGTGGAACAAATGCAGGTGTAGCGGAAGGTAATATTGTTTCTTTGGTTAAGTCGCAGGCTCAAGAGGTTAGCCAAGCGGTTCAAAATGCACCAGGACAAGGATAATGTTAGTATTTCACGATTATGAATGCGAAGACGGACATCGTCAGCTTGACATACAAAACGATTCTAATAATATTAAACGTAAGATTAAATGCGATCAGTGCAAAAAAGACGCTAACATGTTGTTTATAAAGAGCAACTTTATTCATAACTCGCATTCTGGAATGTACGGTAAATTTCATGCAGGTTTTGGTCAGGTTGTAGAATCATATAGCCATAAACAAGAGTTGTTAAAAAAATATAACGTAAGAGAAAGTGCCGATGCAGTTGGCGGTTCTCGATGTCACATTAACTCCGATGTAACGGACTCTACTCCGACAGACACCCCAACGCCTTCGTTTGGTAACACACCAGAAGAGGCAGTGGCTCTGGCAGAGAAGAGATATAACGAAGGAGAATAGTAAATGTCCGAATCAGTACTAGCTTTGGACTCCGGTGCGGATAGCTCGTCACCCGATGCGGAATCATCTCAGGATCAATCAACGGAATCTTCCCTTGAATTGTTTACAGATGACACTCCAGAATCGGCACAAGCTGAAAGTGCTGGACACTCTGATGCAACGTCAGATTTTGACCCACAAAGGCATGATTGGTTGCGTGGAAACGCAGACGATGTGCCGGAGCAGTATCAGCCGTTAGTTCCGCTTGCAAAAAACATGCAGGCGCAATTCACAAGGACTCAACAGGATCTTGCAGAGCAGCGTAGACAAATTGAAGCGCAGCAGGGCGAATGGGCTAATAGGGTGCAAAGCCTTGTTACACCCCAACAACAACAATTAGATCCTGTAGATGCAATGAGGGCAAACTTATCTGAAGATGAAGCTCGAGGGATAGATGCTGTTGAGCAGATTATTCAGCATAGGGTAGGAAATGTTGTTAATAACTTGAACAGTCAAGTTCAACAGTTACAACAACAACTGTCTACGGCCAATAATTATGTGCAAGGTCAGCAAACTGCGTATATAGCCAACCAGGTAGGTGAAGCAAGGCAGGCTTATGGCGGTGATCTGGACGCTTATACCGATCAGATTGTTGCTACTACAAAGATTACTAACCCTGTTACAGGCAGTCCGTATACAGTTCGTGAGGCTTATGAGTTACATGCAGGCATTACCGCTCAAAAAGCGGCTGATCTGCGTGGAGCTAATAGTTCCGCACGAAAGTCTTCAAAGCGATCAGTTCGTGGAACGCAGGGTGTGGATGCAACGGAAAGTGACGGCCCACTTAGCGACTCCGATGTATTGTCGGGTCTTTCCAAGTTAGGCTTTGAATAAGGATAAATAGAAAATGGCAGCAACGACAACTTCAGAAAATTGGGATGCCGCCTGGACGCTTACGATGCGAGCCAAGCGCAAAGAATTGACCGATAACTTCTTTGACGCATACCCAACTTTAGACATGTTCCGCTCCGGTGGAGCATTAGTCACCGACAACGGTGGCAAAGAAATTCAAGCAGATATTTTGTATGCTGGTAACTCGGCGCAATATTTCTCGGGATATGACGTTTTGAATACGGATGCGGTAGATGGTATCACAGCCGCTTTTTATCCGTTTAGATATGCCGCAGTGCCTATTACGATTAATTTTACCGAAGAGCAAGAGAACCGTAAGCGCGAAGCAGCAATGTCGTTGTTAGAGGCCAAAACTCGTCAGAGTATGTTGACCTTGCGCGATCAGATTAACTCTTCGCTTTATTCTGCACAGACAGGTAAAGCTCCGTTAGGTTTCCAAGACATCATTGCTGATGCACCAGGAACTACTCCAACTACGTTGGGTGGTATCACGGTAGCTGGCAATACGTGGTGGAAAAACAAAACGGAAGATGCTTCTGGCGATACGTCATTTAAGACGATTACCGGAACAAACTTTTATGAAGGTATGATTCGTATGGCTAACCTTTGGAATGCAACGTCCGAAGGCAATGAACAGCCTACAAACATATTTACCACAAACTCTATTTATGCTTCGTTTGAAGAGATATTTGAAGGCACTGGTTATCAGCGTCTTTCGGGTAACGATTCACCAGGTGTAGATGGTCGTTTGCCATCGTTCCGTGGTATTCCGGTGCAGTATGACCGTGACTGTGGATCGGGTCGTATGTATTTCTTCAATACCAATTACTTGAAGATGCACATGCAGTCAGGCATGAATTTTAGCAAGACTCCATTCCGCGAAAATTCAAATCAGTTGGCTAAGGTAGCCTTCATAACCGTTGGCCTGCAAGTAGTTACGAACAATCGTAGACGCCAGGGTGTTATTACTGGTATCAGTTAATAGTTAATTCCAAGGTTCAAGCCAATGAGCCTTTTGAGTCCGAAGAAAAGGACAAAGGAGAATGAACAATGAGTAGGATAGACAATGCCAACTACGGGTTGGATCGAATCGGAGGAGATGGCGGTCAAAGCATCTACGAAGAATCGTCTACGCCCAAACACAGGGTTGGTGAAAAGTTAGAGTTGTCTGATGGTCGTGTGTTTCGTTATGCGTATTTCAGCACAGCTACTGCACAGGGATTGCTTACTTCGCAAGACCTTTCAGTATCAGCTATTGTTGAGAGCGATAACAAGCTAACGGCAGCAGCGGCTGGTGCTACTGAAGTCACATATACCGATGCAAGCACTGTTGGATCGGCTACGCTAAATCAGTATGCTGGTGGTTATCTTCACACGACCGATGATGCTGGTGAAGGTTTTCAGTATCGTATTAAGTCAAGCACTGCTGCAAGTTCAAATGCAGTTACATTTACTTTGTATGACGGTTTAAAAGTGGCTGTAACTACTGCTACTGATGTGGCCGTTACGGGTAACTTATGGAACAACCTTATTGGTGCAAGTGCCACAGATTATGTGGTTTGCGGTGTTACTCCAATATCGTTTACCGTAAATTATTACGGATGGGTGCAGACTCGCGGTGTTGCTACTGTCTTAGCAGATGGAACCATTGCCGCTGGTGGAAACCTTACTTTAAGTGATGGTGTAACTGGCGCAGTTCATGCTAAAGATGCAGAAACAGAACCATTGGTTGGTTATGCTGCATATGCTCCAGACAATACCGGATATTGTGGTGTAGTGTTGCAGAACTTGCCGTAAGCAGTTCATTTTTCGTGTGGCGGTGGGTTTTATGACCCAATACCTCCAGCCCATCGTTGCACGTTTTAAAAAGAAAGTAGAAAACAATGGCAAAACGTATGGCTCCGCAAAAACAGCAAGCGCATACCCTGCCTGATGAGATCGCAGAAGTAACGTCCACTACACCTGTTGAACAACCAACAGCCAGTGTTACGCCAGATCAAATTGCTGACCTTATACTCAAGGGAAGCGATGAGACTAAAAATGCAATTCGTAAGGCGTTAGACTTGGACAAGACGCACACTCGTCAGCGCAAATCACCAATTACCAACAGCCAAGTGCGAAATCATGTTCGTGCTGTTGGTGAGGTCACTCACGAACCTGGCTTTGTGCCTGACCCTCCATCGCGCATTAAAGAGCGTGGTGAAGAAGCCGTTCGTATATGGACAGAACGTTGGCTGGACAATAATGGCGATAACCTGTCTGAATACGATCTCGATCAGTTAGCGGCTACGGCACATCAGTAAATGTCAGAAACTTTTGCACAAGTCAATGCAGCTTCATTTTTTGGAGACTCTGCGTTGATTGGGGCTGTAGAGGCAGACACCGTTAAAGCGGCTGAGTCGTTTACTCTTCCAAGTCTTACGACAACGGAACGTAACGCACTTACCGCTGTTAACGGGATGCTTATTTACAACTCTACGGACAACAAGTTTCAAGGCTACGAAGGCGGTTCCTGGGCTAACCTGATATAGAGTTAGCGAATGACAAATTTGCAGATCATTCAGATCGCACTTAGGCGTGTTGGTCTGAATACAAGTAGTTCTGTTTTTAAAGACTCTGCGCGTGATTATATGAATATGATCGCACAGGATATTGCGTCCAGAGAAAAATGGAACTGGCTTTTTAAATCTTCTACTTTTAATACAAGCAATGGAACTCGTACGTATTCTCTTGCCAGTGATGTAGTAGCTCCTCTTTCATTTCGCAATACTACCGAAGATCATATTATGCTCATCATGTCTACTCAGGATATTGATGCGGCTGATCCTGATGCTTCTATAAATGGCGATCCTCGATGGGTTTCTATTGATGGAGTAGATGCCAGTGGAAATATTGAAGTTACGCTATATCCAGAGCCTGACGGGACAGACACTATTGCTTACAGGTATTATTCTTCAATACCTACTTTTACAGAATCCAACGATAATGACAGTATGAACCCTTATGTTGCTACTGTTTGTCAACCTGCATTAATACATGGCATTTCTGCTTTGTATAAACAAGAAAAAGGTGACGATCAGGGTGCTGTTTCGGATCGACAGGAAATGGAACGAGTTATAGCAGTGGCAGGCAGACAAAACTTAAATGTTCAAGGCAACCGATCTTACCGAATGCGTAGAGCAGACGATCATACGTCTGGTAAGTTTAGTTTTCAGCCTACAGAAGGAAGTATAGGCTAATGCCAATATCTGCTGAATCGCTACGTCTTGGCCCTTGGCGAAGTGGCGTAAACTATAGCCTTCCGGCTGAAGATATGCCTCCAGATGGCATTTTTGAAATGGAAAATTGCACTGTGGGGTTGGCCGGTGAAGTGTCAAAACGTAACGGTTTTGCAAAGTTTAACGCTACTGCTATGAACAGCGGTGCGACAATAACAGCTTGTGGTCAAGTTGTTTTAGCCGGAACAGAAAAAGTGTTTGCTTTTGCAGGTAACAAATTTTTTGACGTTACGGGTGGAACAGCAACAGACCGAACAGGCAGTGTAACTATAACAGCAGGCGATGACAATACGTGGGATTGGGTATTAGCTGGAAACACACTGATAGCGGTAAACGGTCAGGACACAGACGGCATAAAGTGGGAAGGTGGAACGGGTAACGCTGCAACGCTTGACGATAGCTCTCGGTTTACGAAACCCAAGTGGGTAACTTTTTGGGAAAACAGAGCATGGGTTGGCAACATAAATGGAGCTGCTGACCGCATATGGAGAAGCGATGCAGGCGATATAGAAACTTGGGGTTCATTAAGTTTTCATTCGTTAGGTTATGATATTACGGGATTACGCCCATTTCAAAACTATTTGTCTATTCACACAGAACAGGGCATTCATACACTTACGCCAACAGGTAACTCTACTATACCGTTTCAGCAACAACAGCGCACACAACGTGGAACGATTGCAGGAAGAAGTATTGTAACAGTTCCTGGTGAGCGTCAGTTGTTTGTAAGAGACGATGGCATATACCAATGGTCAGGTGGCGCATCTGTTGAAAAAGTCAGTTTTGCGCTCGACGATAGATACTGGCCTAATTTAAACAAGGCTCGATTGTCTTATTCGTTTGCATTGTATTATCCCGCACAGGAACAGGTTTGGTTCTTTTTGCCTTTTGGTGACAACACTCAAACAAGAATGAATAGTGTGGTTGTGTATTCATATCGTTTAAATGCTTGGTTTGGGCCTTATAACGGGTTTGAACGAGACAGCGTGGCGTTAATAGACGATTTGCCACATGCTGGCGATTTTGCTGGTAGAATAATGAAGCATGACAGTGGAACCAATGACGATGGAAATGCTATTAAGGCGTATTTTGAAACAGCTTCTGTAAGTCCGTATGGTGACGCAACAGAATGTAGGTGGCTATACAACCGATTGTTGTATGACAATGTAGGTGCATTTGATATGTCTATATC